>LSQX01269013.1_pt2 | contig 13444 bp, 8 predicted proteins | sample 654561 | NCBI WGS metagenome assembly LSQX01 (sample SAMN04489861, study PRJNA283612) | anaerobic digester metagenome | isolation source: 4 biogas reactors fed with cattle manure at either 37C or 55C with and... | place: Denmark: Kongens Lyngby | collected 2014 | reverse complement strand
ATTAGAGGCGGATTGTTGGAATCCTTATTCTGCGCCCATTCAGACATGGACGGCAACAGAAATCTTGCGAGAGATAAATTTTACCGACAGTACACATCCGATTATTGATGGGATACTGCGTTATCTGGCAAGTGGTAAAGAATATACCGGGCATTTCTGGCTGAATGCGCCGCAAAGCAACAATGACTACCCTCGCGCTCCATGGTGGAGTGTTGACTCAGACAGCACTTGTCAAAACGATTATAACCCAAGCGCTTGCCTTGTTGGATTTATCATTCGTTTTGCGGATAAAGACTGTGAATTATATCAGCTGGGCTGCCGCATTGCAAAGGAAGCATTTGATGCTTATTTTGCAGGAGAGCTGCTTGATGATATGCATACTGCGGGTTGCTATATAAGGCTTATGCAATATTGCGAAGAAGCAGATGCCGCGGATATAATTGACCTACCCGCTTTGAAAGAACGTCTGCGAAAACAAATCGAACACAGCATTACCCATGATATTACCAAGTGGGAAAGCGGCTATATCTGCAAGCCGTCCCAATTCTTTAACACCGCTGACAGCATATTTTACGCAGACAATAAAGACATCGCCGATTATGAATGTGAACATATCATCAATTCACAGCTTGAGGACGGTTCATGGCCGATTCCATGGAATTGGGCGGATTATCCCGAAGAATGGGCAGTTGCAAAGAACTGGTGGAAATCGGGCAGGGCGATTTTGAATATGCTGTATTTGAAAGGAATGGGAAAATTGTGAACCTGTCAAAATCAATCGACTTCCTGCTTGAAAACTCCGGACCTGTGATTCAGTATCGCCTTAGGAAAGAGATTTTAGGGAATATTTCGAAAGCAGAAGAAGAAAATCTTTTGGAACAGATATATCAAATTCCAAATTTTAAACTCGTACAAAGTTATGTTAAACCAAACGGATATATCGGCAGCGGAGCGCATAGTTGGGGTAAATGGCGCGGTGAGGTCTTGCACCAAACGCCTTTACAGGACGGAGAAGCGTGCGCGCGGCTTTTATCAAATTATGCCGTGCCGACAACGCACCCGATGATTGTCAATTTTATAAAAGCCATGCGTGATGACGATACACTACGACAAGAGTTTTCATATATACCGCCGGAGATACCTCGCTTCAAAAACCGCAATACAGGATTGAAATGCGGAAACATAAGCGGTGACATAATGGTGGCAATATTTACAATGCAAGCAGTTCTCGGTAATGGCGATGATGATTATGCAAGAGTTTTCCGTGAAAATTCGCTTAATGCGTTTTGCAGCTTGCTTTCTATAAATTCACTTGACGATATTATTAAAATGAGACAAAGCAAGAACCCAAAAAATAATTATCCTTATATTGATAAAAACACATATTTTCCATGTTCGTATCACTTAACTACGCTTGCTTACACAAAAACTTGGCGAACACCGCAAAGAATCAAGGCAATAACAAATGCGATTAATCACTTAAATGAAATTATGCCGCATGATAATAGCATGGCAATTAAGGATGGAGGCAAATATTACGGCCCCGGTTGGGCTTTCGGGCGTCCAATCAAGCCGTTTACAGCAGATAAAACTGAAACAGTTATGTACCGCCGACCATTGACAGAAATAGCTATGCTTGGCGTTGGCGAAAATGTTGATATAATCCGCGAATCCACCGACAATGTACGGGGAGCGATTGGGGAGGACGGAATTTTGCGGACAAATTTCAAAAAGTCCAGTTTTTCTCCATATCCTACGGCTTATGCAGATGTTGCGCTTGAATACGATCATAAACGCAAATATGCTCTTGAATGTGATCTGACATTTTGGGCAGTTCAGTTTTTACATTATGTGAATAAGGTGAATTAAAAACGACACATAAAGGCACAGTTACACTTGAAACAGAGCGGCTAATTCTTCGGCGGTTTGTGGCAGAGGATGCAGATACTATGTTTCGCAATTGGGTGAACGATCGGATGTTAAGAAATACTTAACATGGCAGCTGCATGGCTCTATTGATTTGACTCGCAAGATATCTTTATCAGACATATCAAAATATGATAATTCATCTCATTATCAATGGGCGATTGTCTTAAAAACATTGAATGAGCCTATCGGCGGCATAAACGTGGTCAAGATTGATGAAACATGCAAATGCTTTGAAGTTAATTACCGTATAGGTAAAAGCGTGGTGGAATCAGTAAAAAGACAGGGTGACGGTTCATGTGTCCGGCCGGACACATGAACCGTCACCCTGTCTCCCCTGTCTTTCAGTAAAGCTTTTTGAGTTCGGCAGCGATTTCTTCAAAGTGCATGCTGTGGGAGGCTTTGACCAGCACATTGTCTCCCTTTTTTATCATCGACGGCAATTCGGCCAAAAGTCCGGTAATCGAAGAAAAATGTTCCGCTTCTTTCCCCTTCCCGGCAATAACAAACCCATTATGAATATGCTCTGCCGTTTCCCCGCAGGTGATCAGCAAATCCACGCCGTTTTCCGCCGCCAGCCTTCCGGTTTCTTCATGCAGTCTTTTTGATTCCCCGCCCAGTTCCTTCATGTCACCCAATATCGCAACTCTGCGTCCGTTTAGCGTGCACAAAGACCGGACGGAAGCCGAAACGGAGTTTGGATTTGCGTTATAACAGTCGTCAATCAGCATAATATACCCTGTGTTGATGATATTCGCTCTGCCGCCCACCGGAGCATAACGCATAATGCCTTCTCTGATTTCTTCATCGGTCAGACCGAGACGGTGCCCGATAACCACCGCAGGCAGCGCGCTTAAAACCATATGGCGCCCAAAAGCCGGGATAAATACCTCAAGCCGTCCGCCCGGGTATACGATATCCGCCGATATTCCGTCGATACCGTGCTGAACAATGTTTTCCGCCCTGTAGTCACAGCGCTCACCCAATCCGAACGTGATCTTGCGGATACCGGGCTCGGCAGAATACAACAGTTCGTCGTCGCCGTTAACGACTGCGACGGAATCCGGCTTCATATAAGCAAATACCTCGCTTTTTGCTTTTAGGACGCCGTTTAAATCACCCAGCGTTTCCAGATGGGAATGGCCGATTGCGGTCATCAGGCAGATATCGGGCCGAACCATTTTCCCGAGCCTGCTCATCTCCCCAAAATCGCTGATGCCCATTTCGATAACGGCGGCCTCATGCTTCTTCGAAAGTGAAAGGAGCGTAAGCGGCACGCCGATCTCGTTGTTCAGATTTTCCGCTGTTTTTAAAACGCTCAGTTTCGCCGATAACACTGCCGCGGTCATCTCCTTGGCCGTGGTTTTCCCTACGCTTCCTGTCACGCCGATCAACGGAATGTCAAACATCCCCCGGTAAAACGCGCCGAGTTCTTTGAGCGCTGTAAGTGTTGATTTTACAAGAATATACGGACCTTCCGGAGCGTTGAGCTCATGCTCTGCCAGGCAGCAGACAGCGCCGCTTCGAAAAGCAAGATTTGCAAAGTCATGTCCGTCCACCCGTTCGCCCCGAATGCAGACAAACAGGTTCCCCGGTTTTATTTCGCGGTTGTCGCGTACTACGCCCGTAACCGGAGCAGATTTTTTCTCAGAGTCTCCGATATACAGGCCGCCGGTCGCTTCCGCTACGGCAGAAAGCGGCAAGGGCTTCATGTTCATTTCTTTGCATCTCCGTCCTCGTATTTCTGCAGCGATAGATTGACAATGATCTCGCACAACCGGTCATACGAAATACCGACTGCCGCGGCTTCCTGCGGCAGAAGGCTCGTCGGTGTTAAACCGGGCAGTGTATTTCCTTCAAGACACCATACTTTCCCGTCGTCATCGACAATAAAATCCATACGCCCGTAGACATTAAACATCAGGACCTCAAATACGCGTTCCGCCGTTCTTTGCAGCTCAGCCGCGATATCCGGAGGCAGGTCCGCCGGACAGTACTCGTCCGTTAAGCCGCTCTGGTACTTATTTTTGTAATCATAAAAGCCGGATTTCGGACATATCTCAATAACCGGCAGGGCTTTCTTATTTAAAACGCCGACATCGCACTCCCTGCCCTTTATGTACTGCTCGACAATCGCATTGTCCTCATAAATAAATGCCGTTTCCAGCGCCTTTTCGTATTCCTCTTCGGAAAAAACGATCGATGTGCCGACAGAGCTGCCACCCGAAAGAGGCTTTACGACGCAGGGAAAGCCGATGTCCGCATAAGGTTTCTCGTTTTTGTTCACCGTTATACCGCACGGCGTTAAAATTCCGTTTTGCGCAAACAGCTGTTTTGCGATACCTTTGTTCATTGCCAGGACGCTGCCCAGATGTCCGGTGCCTGTGTACTTGATACCGGCCATATCGAAGGTTGCCTGAACTTTACCGTCCTCTCCGTCCTCCCCGTGCAGACCCATGAACACGATATCCGCGGCCCTGCAGATTTCTATGATATTGTCGCCCATCCGGCTGTCGTTTTGCTGTGCCCGGGCCGCCTTTATCGCCTGAAGATCCGGCGCTTCTTCTCCGACCGCCATAAAACGGTCATCAGGCTCCGCATTGAAGATATCTTCGGGTTTTTCGTATAAACCCCGGTATCCGAAATACAGGTCGATAAGAACAACCCTGTGCCCGAGTCTGCGCAGCGCCGCCGCCGCCAATGAACCGCTGGCTATTGATACGTCCCGCTCGGCCGAAAGGCCGCCGCACAACACGATGATATTCAATAAAACCCCTCCGTCAGGATGAATAGATTATTGTATCAATATACATCAATCAAACGGCATATACAACCGAAAAGAATATGAAAATGGTTTTTTCTAAGCCCTAAATTTCGGCCTTTTGGTGTCAAGAAGCTGAAAATAACGCATATAATTCAGTCCTTCAAAGGCGAGTAACCGGTCAATCCGGTCTGCCCGATATGCTCTGCCTCCCATGGCATAACAGTTGTCTTTGGCAGGCACACGGGCTGCGAAGCAGCAAATATCTGACCATGTAAGCATTTATGTAAACAAAAACGGTGATTTTTCGAAACAAAGGGGGACGCAGCCGTTTTTCGACACAGCCCGCGTCCCTTTTTGTCTTTCCGGTTTTGTTTGTGAGAGTATCACATAATAATTATATTAATCGACATATTTATTGCGGATTAGTATAATACCGGTGTTTACGGATTGAGCGTAACGTATGTGCGCACGCCCATAAGTATGGCGGCTTCTCTCGTAGCCGTGCCATAGCCAACCGCTTCCTGAGCGGGCAGCACGGCTCTCGGCATAAACAGGCCGTTAGCGTCACCTTTTATGATGCCGAGCCTAGACATAAACTTGGTGGCTTCGACAGCGTACGAAGAGATGTCCTTCTGATCCGGGAAATCAGGTATGCCATCGATCGAGTAATCAATATCGGGGATATCCATCGCCTTTATAGCCCTGAAAAGCATGGTAGCGCACTGCTCACGGGTGATCGTTTCGACGGGATCGAAGGTGCTTTCCGATGTGCCCGTCGTTATACCCAATGTATATGCTTTCAGTATCTGCTCGTTGGATGTATCCTTGAAGGGGTTGGGTGAAACCGGATCGGGGTTGTCTCCGGTGCTTTTTATGTAGAGCAAAATGGCCAACTCACAAAATTCTTCACGGGTGACGGGTTTTGAAAGATCGGCAGATGCAATGGAAGCGGGGATAAGCCCCAGCGCCTCAGCGTATTCAAGCTCTTCTATTGCCCAGCTGGAACCTTCGATCGGCTTTGCGCCTGTAAGCCGGAAGGGTACGGCCATGACGAAGGTCGCGGCGGAATAATAATGATCTTGCGTATAAAGGCGCATTTCAAAGTCACCGTTAAGATTGGGCGCCTTGACCTCCACCGCTCCGCTGCCGGCTTTTACGTAGGCGTAACCGCCCCATTCCGTGTGCTTTGCGCCCTTCTCGTATATCGCAACAAAAGCACCCTCGTCCTCCATCAGCTGCGTTACTTCGGAATACCGGACTGTGATCATCGTGCCGGCAGTATGTGTTTCCTTATCGAGTGATATTTTACCCGGGTTATTTACAGTAACATTCCCAACAGTAAACGAAACCTTCATTACAAAAGTCTCATCTGTATACTCATTATCCTTGTTATAAAGCCGTACCTCATATGCGCCCTCCTCGTCGGGGGCGGTGAGGTCAAGAACATTCGACCCAATATCAAGATAGGCATAAGCACCCCATTCTTCATGCGCTGCACCGGCTTCATAGACGGCGACGAAAGCATCATTGTCGACCATCTGTTGTGTGATTCCGGACGTTGTGACGGTAACTTTCTCTCCCGGTGCATAAATGGCTTTGTCAAGCGAAATGTTCGCCGCTGCGAAAGCTGTGACACCGAGGGACAAACAAAGCGCGAGAAACACAATTATGCCGAGTGCTCGTTTCTTTATATTCATTATTATCCCCTTTCAACTTTTTATCTAAAACCTTAGTCAAGTATATCACAAATGTTTCCTTCTACAACATTTTCTTTGGTGCAAAAAGGGGTAAATACAATACTTTAGCATAAATAAACCGCAACCCTTCGATTCATTAACCGAAAGGCTGCGGTATATTTTGTCTCTTATTGTGCTTGATTCCGCATGTACGGAATATCCGGCGGTATAATTTTAAAACGACTGCTCGGTGCGCATGATGAAGTCATCCTGGGTGTTCTTGCTCAGCGTTACAAAATAAGTTGAGAAGCCTGCAATGCGGACGATCAGATCCTTATGCTCCTCGGGTTTCTCCTGCGCTTCGTGCAGGGCTTCCGAGCTGACAACATTGAACTGCACCTGCATACCGCCGAGTTTAAAGTAGGCCTTGATCAGCTGCTTTAGCTTTTCCGCGCCTTCGTCGCCCTCCACAGAAGACGGCGTGAAGCGGATATTCAGCTGGTCGCCGTTGGACAGCTCGCGATGCGGAAGCTTTGCGGCGCTGCGCAGATATGCGGTCGGACCCTTCTTATCAAAGCCCTGACGCGGCGAGATGGCGTCCGCAATCGGCTCTCCGGCCTTTCTGCCGTCCGGTGTCGCGCCAACCATCGCGCCCATGTAGATATGCGCGGTCATCGTGAAGGTGCCGCCGGAGAATTTGCCGCGCGGACCTTCTGCGTTTGCCATGATATCGGCAAACAGACCAAGCGCCCAGGAGGCCAGCTCGTCTACTTCGTCAATGTCGTTGCCGTAATGCGGTACTTCGTTAATGACCGTCTGGTGCAGCTGTTCGTAGCCTTCCCAGTTTGCCTGCAACGCGTCATAAAGCTCTTTAAGTGTGACGGTTTTATCGTCAAAGCACAGCTTCTTAATGGCCATCAGGCTGTCGCCCACATTGGCGGTTCCGCAGGCTGTCAGACCGGTGCGGTTATATTTAGCGCCGCCTTGGGTGACGTCCTTGCCCTTTTCCATACAGCCGTCCATCATTGAGGAGGCGACGATGCAGGGAAAATAATGGGAGTAAACCATTTCATAGATATTGGCGTAGGAAACAGTCCAATCGAGGATATACTGCATTTGAGCCTTGAACGCTTCCTTGAATTCTTCGAAGCTTTCATACTCGTACAGCTTCTTGACGGGCAGCGCCATCTTTCCTGTCCGGGAATTTAAACCGCCGTTTATCGTAATCGCCACGACATCGACCATGTTCCAGATTGATTCCCGACCCGTCATGCCGCAAGCCGGCCATTCGTTTCCGGTTCCGCCGGGCTCCACACACCCTACAATGCTGTAGTTGCAGGCGTCCTCCAGCGAAAACCCGATGTCCATCAGAGACTTGATGATGATATCGTCGTTTTGCAGCTGCGGAATTCCGCCGCAAAGCTTACTGGACTCGATGCCCAGACGCCATATCTCCGGCGGAGTATTTTTGTTGATCCTGAGCGCAACGGTGGGATCGGGGAACTTCATGCGGCCGTAAGTCTGCAGCAGTAAGTAGGTGGCGGGCGTGGTATCATCCGAACCGTCGGCATTGCATCCGCCCAGCGTGATGTTGATACCGGCCGTGGGCGTAAGTCCGTTATAGATGGAAGAATAGAGACTCTGGCCTTGGCTGATAAGCTCAATAATGCGTTTGTTGTCCGCAAAGGAGGGCAGCACGATAATGTCGCTCAAACGCAAAATAAACGCATCGGAGTATTCCTGAGCTTCTTCCGGTGTAATTGATTTTTCATCCAGCTGCTTTTTCAACAGATGGCCTGTGTACTTGTCTATCCTTCCGATAGACTGGCCGTGCTGCTGGGCGTCGGTAGATAGCATCAACTGATAGAAGATAGCGGCCTGCAGGCCCTCCCAAAATGTACGGGCGGGATTCTCCATGATCCAATCAAGGGAATCGGCCATACGTAAAAGCTCGTCTTTGCGCGCGCCCGTCTCATTTTTCGCCTTTTCCCTGCAGCCTTCCGCATAGCGTTTAGACAGCAAAATCGCTCCGTCACAGATTTTGATCAGCGCGTGATAGAAGACATGGGATTTGGCCTTGTCGCCGAAAACCTTGCCTTTCATCGCGCTGAGCTTCTCCTGCGCTTCTTTACGGACCGCGCCGAAGCCCGTGTTGATGACTTTATTGAAATTAGCGATATAGTGACCCTGCGGCATACCGGACACACCGGAGAAGAAAGGATCATATTTCCCTATCTGAAGGATGCAGCCATTTCCTGCAGCCTCCCAAAAATCATCGGTCATAGCACCTGTGACCAGACTGGATATCGTCTTGTCCTTCCAGTAATCATAGGCTTCCCTGAAAATTTCGCGCTGTTCGTCGCTCATATAAATCGAATCCGAGGACTGCCATGCCTTCTTAAAATTCTCATCCGTATCATTCACGACGCCGGGAATCCATTTGCAATCCCATTCCACATAGGGGCTTAAGGACCGCTCGTCTGGCCCCGGTGTTCCGACAAAAATATCATCATCGAATACGTTGATCTGCCGGGTTGCACACCAAGTATAAAAAGCATTGGCACGCTTGAGAATCGGGAACTCGTTGTCATGGTTTTTGCAGTAATCCGTGTATATCTTCGTGCGTTCGGAGTTGATGGTCATATAACGGCCGCCGGTAAATACATCTCGTTTTGCGCGGATGCGTTTAATGCGGTCGGATAACGGTGCAAACTGAAACATAGGCTCTCTCCTTTTCATTTGGTATAGCTCGAAGCAGCCATTCCGCTGCGTGCCTCCATCCGGGTTTCTTCAGCTAATGGTTATAAGTGATGGAGATTACTGTTATTAACATTATAGCATAACGATATTTATTTTACAATGCGTTAGTAATGCGTTAATCAGAATTTTCGATTTTTTCATTATTAATATAAGCGGTTGATTATTTATGTCGTTCTGTCGATTGTAATCATTATTTGTTTATATTATAATATAGAAACAACGTGCGGAAAATACCTGCGTGATGCCTAAACTAATTTAGGTAAAACCTGGTTTTTCCCGTACCCCATATACTAAAATACGGCAGGCCGCTTGCCGGAATAAGCGGCAACCGCGACACATTCCGAGCTGCTCCGTGCTAAAGGAGTTTTAGTGGTTTGTGACCCGCGATGCATGGAGTAACCGATGGAAAAAAAATTGACCGGTAAGACATATGATATACAGGGCTTCAGCGTACAGGACGGTCCCGGCATTCGTACAACCGTCTTTCTGAAAGGATGTCCTCTGCGCTGCCCCTGGTGCCACAGTCCCGAATCCCAAGCGTTTCATACGGAGCTGAACTGGATGAGCATCCGCTGCCTCGGTCTTGACGAATGCGGAAAGTGCCTGGACGTCTGTCCCAACGGTGCGATTGCGCGCGGACCTTATAAAAAGAATGCCAAAGACGAGGATATTGCCTATCCGGATGTCGATAAATCCAAATGCGACGACTGCGGAGCCTGTGCTAAGGCCTGCAAGGCCGACGCCTTGTATATGTGCGGAACCGATTATACTGTCGATGAAATCATTCACCGCTTATTACGGGATAAGCCTTTTTATGAAGAATCCGGCGGCGGTGTTACCGTTTCCGGCGGGGAGTGTCTCAGTCAGCCCGAATTTACGCTGGAGCTCTTAAAACGCAGCAAGGAAAACGGTATACATACCGCGGTGGATACAACAGGCTTTATCAAATGGGAGATCATCGAGAAGGTTTTACCTTATACCGACCTGTTTCTTTACGATCTCAAATGCATGGACAGCGCGCTGCATAAACAGGTCATCGGTGTACCGAACGAGCTGATTTTGGAAAACGCAAAAAAGATCGCACAAGCCGGCGGGCGTTTCTGGATCAGGATCCCGGTCATCACGATGCTCAACGACAGCAAGGAGCATTTTGACCTGTACTGTGACTTTTTGTCGGAGATCAAAGATAGCATAGATATCGTTCAGCTGCTCCCCTATCACAAAATGGGTATTTCCAAGCATGACCGCTTGATGAAAAAGGAAAAGATTTTTGTCGTCGAACCGCCTTCCGACGCACTTATGGAAGAACACAAAGCACGACTCGAAGCCTGCGGCCTGAAGGTCAGAATCCATTGAGAAAAACATCATCACCGCGAAAGGAGGCCCGCTCTATGAATACCGACATACTTGAGCATCTCAATATGGTCGTCTGTATCAGTGACGACAGCGGCGAAGTCATTTATGTAAACCAATATACCAAAGAACATCTTGGCCTTCAGGATAATTCCTGCCCTGTGAAAAGCTGCGAATTGCTAATCGGAGACGACGTTATCCGTGGAGAGTATCGGACAGCCTTTGAAAAAGGCGAGCTGTTTTGGTCAAGGGTTCTGCCCGAATACGGCGATACGCGCGCTCCCGCCTTTGTCAGCAGCTCGCTGTTTGAATCTGGTGATAAACGGTTGCGGTTTGACATCATTAGCCCGATGTCTGTCGGTGATACGGACGAAGACTATTTGTATACTATGCTGTTTGAATCAGCGTACCTGCAAATTGAAACGACTTATCGCGGTATCGATTACCCGGAAGAAAATATTCTGGAATGCCTGACCGCAGCCCTCAACCTGTATCAGGCGGACCGGGCGTTTATTCTGGAACTTGATGAGGAGCTGGATGCCTGCCAGCTTCTCTTTTCCAAAGCCCGGGAGGAACCGGAGACAGATCCGGACGATAGGTTTAACGATGCGGTATTTTCAGGAAATCTGTTTTCCGGGTTCATGAAAAAAGGGGAGCCCTTTTTGTTCACCTCCGAACAGCTGGGTCTTTCGCATCCACTGGAATACAAATGGCTATTGGATCACAAGATCAACAACATGATGGCCGTTCCCTTTACCACAAGAACCGCTCTGGTCGCTTTCTTCTGTGTTACGAATGTCGGCAGGTTCTGGAATAAAACCAGCTTCCTTACGCTATCCACAAAAGCTCTTGCCAATGAGATCAGGGCAATGTATATGCGTAAGCTGATCAGAGCAGCGAAGTACAAGTCATCCGAATTGTCGGACGACGATATCGTGATCAACCTTTTCGGTGGTTTTGAGATCAATACCAACATTGGCAGTATCGATTTTACTGACCTGTCATCTTTGCAGTGCAGCCGCTTTTTGCTGTACCTATTGAAAAACCGGAGCAGGACGATTCCGGTTCGTGAAATTGCCGATGTGCTGTGGCCGGATCAGTTGATTGACAATCCTTACAACATGGTCAAGGGCGTCGCGTTTCGTGTCAGAAAAATTCTGGATGACATCTGCCCGAAAAAGCTTGTGGTCGCAAAATCCGGATCCTACGCCATAAATGATCAGCTTACATTGATTCTGGATACGGAGGTGTTCGATAGGCTCAGCGAGAGGTTAAAAAATACAAGCCTGACCGATGAAGAAAAACAACAGATTTATGAAAGCGGGCTTCGTGTATATAAAGGCGATATGCTGCCAAGCCACGAATCTGAAATCTGGTTATTGGGATGGATCGCCTATTACCAGATTAAGTATCTTGAGTTTTTAAAAGACTACCTTAATCTTCTTTCCGACACCGGACAATATGTCAAATTATACGAAACGGTTTCCAACGTGCTGACGATCGGGTATGACGATTCTGATATTCACGCATCAATGATAGACGCTTTGCTTTGTCAGAACAAGACGGATATGGCAAAAAGCTATTATATGCGCGTTGAAAAGTATCTTTCGCCTGACCGGCGGAAAGACTTTATGGCTGTCTGGAATGAGGTCAAGGCGAATAGATCACAGCCTTTGTCCGAAGACGGCAAGACCGAAACCTGAAAATATAACCGCGCTTAAACCAAACCTTTATCCGAATAACGGTATAATACATTATCAACATAACGAAGGAGAGCAGCCTTAATGATTTATCCCAGACCGCCTTATCTCAGTCCGGACATTAAAACAGAAAAGTCGAAGATCATGTTCTCAAACACTGAGGTAAGCACGCCAAAAATAGATACGCCGATTACACCGCTTGAAAATTTCAGGCGCATGGCGATGCGGGATCATCCGCTATGGATGCCCAATGCGCTGACCGATATGCAGACTTTGATGATTCAGGATATTGCCGACGGTGCCCAGATCGGCCCGGATTTCAAAAGACGTGCCACCGAAGACTATCAGTTTTACGATTGGTTCGGTGTTTCCTGGACCTGGGTTTGTTCGGCCGGCGGAGCCGTTACGACGCCGGGCATCAACCTTCTTGACGATATCACCGACTGGGAGTCCGTCATCAAATTTCCTGTTCTCGGCGAATGGGACTGGAAAACCAAAGCGGATGATTTTTTAAAGAACCAATATGATCCGAACAGGGTCTTACATATCGATCTCGGACCGGGATGCGTACAACGCCTGATTTCGGTCCTTGGCGGTTATTCCGAGGGAATGCTTGCCTTTGCGACCGAGCCGGATGCCGTTAAAGCCTTCTTTAGCCGTTTTGCCGACTTCATGATCGAGGTCGTCGATCTGCTTTACGCATTTTACCCGGTAACAATGCTTACGATTCATGACGACTGGGGTACCGAGCGCGATACGTTCTTCTCTCCAAAGATGATGGAGGAATTGTTGTTTGAACCGACAAAGCGGATTGTTTCTCATGTTAAAGCAAAGGGTGGGATATACATGCAGCACACCTGCGGCAATGTAGCCCGCTTTATTCCGTACATGATCGATATGGGTACCGATCTTCTGCAGATCCAGCGCCGTGCTGTCAACATCCCCGAGATGAAAGAAAAGTACGGCGATAAAATCGGCTTCAATGTCGGTATAGAAGGCGTTTCGATGGGAAAGCCCGCTTCCGTAGAGGAGATGTGCCAAAAGATACGAAACACGGTGGACATATATGGGAAGGGCGGTGGAGCGTATGTCAATCTGTTTGACATGGATCCCGAAAAGCTTTGGATTTACCTGTTTGAGCTATACTGCTACTCCCGTGAGTTTTACGATAAAGAAATGTAGGAGATTAGCGTGAAAATTCTTTCACACGCGGAAGAAATCTATTTGGCCGCCATATATGGCGGCGGCCATTTGCATGTGCGATA
>LSQX01105356.1_pt1 | contig 13444 bp, 11 predicted proteins | sample 654561 | NCBI WGS metagenome assembly LSQX01 (sample SAMN04489861, study PRJNA283612) | anaerobic digester metagenome | isolation source: 4 biogas reactors fed with cattle manure at either 37C or 55C with and... | place: Denmark: Kongens Lyngby | collected 2014 | reverse complement strand
AGAACTGGGACGGGTTTCAAGCTTTCTCTTTTCTGCAAGTGTCAAACACAGGATTGTAACAAAAAGGAGATAGCGTTACAATATTGAACATAGAATTATTTTATGAATTGTATAACCCTTTTTTCTATTCACAGGTAAGCGGGTGCAGCCTGCTGAACGAAGTGAAAAATCTCGCATTACTAATGACAAGATCCTTCACTGCGTTCAGGATGACATCGCTGCGCTCAGGATTAAATACATACCTCTGACTTATCACACAGCTGCAAAATATCAAATTCTTGTTTTTATTTGATGTTTACAACAGTAAGCTGCTAAAAAACAGGAGGCTTTATGGAAGAACAACTGACCTTCGTGAACCGGGTAGAATTCAGAGAATGGCTCGCAAAACACCATGCTTCCAATAATGGCTTCTGGATGGTCTTCGGGAAGTCCGGCCATTTGAAAACACTAAAGCCTGAGGAAGCTTTGGAGGAAGCTTTATGCTTTGGCTGGATCGATGGCCTGATGAAAAGTATTGATGAAACCCGATATATCAAGAAATTTTCACCACGAACAAAGGGCAGCCATTGGTCTGAAAAGAACCGTAATACAGCCATGAAGCTTGTGGAGAAGGGACTGATGACTGAAGCGGGCGTAGCCGCTATTGAACGGGCAAAAAGGTTAAATAAATGGGATGCCCCAAAACCGGAGCCGTTAACGGAGGAGCAAATCGCGGTATTGGCTGAAGCCCTGAAAGGTTATGAGCCGGCCTATTCCAACTTTATGAAAATGTCTTTTTCCATACGAAGAACATACACGCTTCTTTATTTCGATGCGAAATCAGAGGCCACAAAAAAGAAGCGCCTGGAACAAATTGTCGGCAGGTTGAATGAAAACAAGAAACCCATGTAGTTGTTTACTGCTTTGCTATGCAATTTAAGGATCCGGGAACCGTATTTTTATTTTTTTGGCAGGAACACTCGCCACAATAGAATAAGGCACACGTTATATCCACTTTGTTCATAATGATTATGATTTGCTCTTTTTAATATTTATTGAAATTATAACGGATATAACATTTATAGCAATAGCAGTTGTAAATAGAAGAATGGGAGATGTACCTGAAATATCAAGTATTATTCTGCTGTCAATTTTTTGTAAGATTGGCCCGCTTGCACCGATGATCGCCATTGCAATAATAAAAACGAACCGCCCTTTTTCACTACCAAACCTAAAGAGAATGGGGGTATTTATTGCAATAAAGATAAGTCCGCCTATAACAGCTATAAACAGAATATTATTACTATCTTCTATCTGCATGATGCCAACACTTTTTCCGATAATTTGCCCAACCAATGCAAGCAGAGTTGCGCCAAGCATACAAATATATCCCAGTAAATATTTGCTGAAAATAAGTTCGAATTTTGAATAAGGCATCATGGCCGCAAGTTGCTCCCACTTAGAGCGTTCATCATATGCGATCGCCGTCATGGGCAAAACTGCTCCCAATAATATTGCAAGAGCATTCATAGACCCACCTGTTGTCAATGCAATAACCGGGATAATAACGAGAAATATTTTAAGTTGTTTTGTAATAACATAACAATCTTTTAAAAGCAGGCTTTTCATTTATTTATCCTCCTTTGCCATAAATAAGATAATATCTTCAAGGCTCGTATGTTCTACGCGAAAAGCGGAGTTGATTTTATCCTTTTTAACAAGAACCTCATAACCAAAACTAGTTTTCATTTTGCGGACGATAGAATTTTTTGGTATCCCGTGAAAATTCTCTTCCGATAATTTTAGAACTGCATATTTTTCTAGTAATAGATCCTTTTCCTCGCTTAATATAAGCTCGCCTTTATGAATAAAGCAGATGTAATCACAAATTTTTTCAAGGTCACTTATAATATGCGACGAAAGTAAAATAGAATGGTCCTCATTTCGTGTAAAATCATTAAATACATCAAGAATTTCATCTCTCACCATAGGATCAAGTCCACTGGTTGCTTCATCTAAAATAAGGAGCCTGGGATTATGGGAAAGGGCGACTGCAATAGATAATTTCATTTTCATTCCTCTTGAAAAGTCTTTAAACTTTTTATCAAGTGGCAAAGAGAACTTTTTTATATATCCAAAATATAAATCATCACTCCAATTTTTATAGATAAGTTTCATAACATTATTAATATTTTTTGTATTCAGCACTTCAGGGAAATATGCTTCATCAAGTACAACACCAATTTCTTGCTTAACATCTGTAAACTCCTTAGACAGGTTGGACACCCCTAAAACTGAAACTTCACCGTTATCTGGCTTTATGGAATTCATAATAATATTTATGGTTGTACTTTTGCCGGCACCATTTTCACCAACCAGTCCCATCATAGCACCTGAAGGCAGATTAAAGCTAAGATCTTTAAGTATGAAATCACCGAAAGATTTTGTGATATTCTTCACTTCAATACTGTTCATATTTACTCCTCCTCTGAAATGATTTTAAACATTTCAATAATGTCGTTGACTGTTAATCTACACGCGGGAGCAATTTTTAGAATTTTTCTCATATGCTCCTCGATTTCTTTTAAATGGGCTTCCCGCAATATTTCTGTGTTTTTTTCTGCAACAAAAGAGCCTTTACCCATTGTGGAATAAATATATCCATCTTTTTCAAGCTCGTCGTAAGCTCTTTTAGTGGTTATTACACTAATTTTCAAATCTTTTGCAAGATTTCGAATGGACGGGAGCAGATCCCCTTCCTTAAGCTCAGACGAAATAATTGCAGACTTTATTTGACTATATATCTGTTCGTAAATCGGCTCATTATTCGCATTACTAATAATGATATTCATTTACCGCCTCCATCAATTCAATGTTCATATACAGTATTTACAGTATATACTCTATATACACATTTGTCAATATACCGAGGAAGATGTCCTTCTCCGTATAGAAGAACCTATATGCTGCTTTATCTGGATGCGAATTCAGAGGCTACAAAAAAGAAGTGCCTGGAACAAATTGTTGGCAGGTTGAACGAAAACAAGAAACCCATGTAGTTGTTAACAGTTTGGTGGGGGTGACGTCCCCCACCAAAGTAATAATAATCCACTCAACTTTCCCACTTCGTTTTGGGCACTTGCCTGCACAGCAGACTACCGACGGAGGTGTGATATCACATCTCCACGTTTCGGTATCAGCGCCTTAAAACACTGCTCACAAGTGGAGGCGGGAAAGTTGAGTAACTCGTAAGAACACTTACTCTTCATCTTAGGCTGAACGTGTTCATTGCTTCACACTGACGCGTCAGTTTGTTTACCAGCCAGAAGCTGTTTTATCAGCCTTCCCGGCCAGGCCAGCATTCTCTTGAACAGCGTCAGGGCCAGCGTACCTGTCTTTTTCACGAAGTGTATGAACATTCCTTCGCTGCCAAAGGGATTGTCCTCGACCAGATAGGTCCAGGTGGATGATGGCCCTTTCAGCCCCTCCTTTTCAAGGTCAATCCCCCTTTCAGTGATCTCCGCTTCCTCAAAGCACCTGATGATTGCTTCATCAATGGATTTCAGATGCTCGCTAAATAGCGGAATAATGGTCATATGAAATTCATCCATGGGGTTCTTCCCGGCAAAACCCGTCAGATGAATACCCTCACGGATAGAGCCCACTTCCTCCAGATAATAAGCCCAGCCTTCATTCAAATGGTAAAGCACAATTTCCCGCTCTACCCTGTGCATCACTTCTTCCCCATACAACTTTTGCAGGGATTGAAAGCGCGTGTGGCTTCGCAGAATGCTTCCCTTACCCTGAAGCAGAGTTTCCTTCCGTTCCGAGATAATCCGCCTTTGGTGCTCCAGAATATAGTTATACTTTGTCAGGTTCTTCCGAATCTCCAGGTTCTGACCTTCAATCACCCTTTGGATATGTTCTATCGATTGCGCGAAAACCTTTTCATCAATGGGGGCGTCCTGGCGTAGTTCCCTGTATTTTTCAGGCAGAGCGTTGATGAGCCCAAAACGTTTGAACAGCGGATCCTCCATGCTGATGAAAAACCTCGTGGTTCCGGGGTCGCCCTGCCTTCCGGCCCTGCCCCGAAGCTGGTTGTCAATCCGCCTGCTCTCATGCCGGTTGGTACCGATCACATAAAGGCCCCCCAAACCAACAACCGCGTCTCTTCTTTCTTCATTCTTTCCGCCAAGGCGGATATCGGTGCCGCGGCCAGCCATATTAGTTGAAACAGTCACTGCCCCCAGGTCTCCGGCCTGGGCAATCAGCTCCGCTTCAATTTCATCGTTTTTAGCATTCAGAACCCTGCATTGAATCCCCTTTTCCATAAGCAGATCGGATAACCTTTCGGATTCCTCGATGCTTGAAGTGCCTATCAAAATGGGACGCCCCGTGGCGTGAACCGAATTGATTTCCTTTACGATAGCCTCCTCCTTTGCCAGCCTGTGGGTAAAGATTAAATCCGGTTCATCCACACGAATGCAGGGGTAATGGGTTGGGATTTCCACAATGTCCCTTTTATACAGGCTGAAGAATTCATCCCGCGAAGTTTTTGCTGTGGCTGTCATACCGGACAGCATTGTGTACAGGCCCATATAGTTGGCAATGGTAATCGTATCGAGGATTCTCCCTCTTTGGCCGGAAGTAATTCCTTCCCTGGCTTCCACCGCTTCCTGAAGGCCGTCGGGCCAGTGTCGTTTTTCAGCAACCCTGCCGGTAAACTCATCCACCAGTTCAATCCGATTTTCCCGAACAATATAGTCCACATCCCGTTTTAGCAATACACAGGCGTGCAGAGCACAGTTGATCAGGGTCAGCCATTCATAATTCTGCTCTTCGTACAGGTTGATTCCACCCAGGCTTGCCTCAACCTTCTTAAGACCTGCCTCTGAAAGGTTTACATTGCGCTCGTATTCATCCAGCTCATAGTCGGTGGCCGTTAGTGTTGAGATGATTGCTGCCGCTCGTTTCGTGCGGTCTTCCTGGTCCCGCGTATTCCCTGCAATCACCAGCGGGATTCTGGCTTCATCTATCAGAATGGAATCGGCTTCATCGACGATTGCATAGTTGTAACCCCTGTGGACCCTGTCTTGCAGCTCGAAACATCTTTGATCCCGCAAATAATCAAAACCGGCTTCCTTGGCTGTTACATAGGTGATATCGGCCTGATAAGCCTTTTTTCTGGCCCCCGGCTCCATCCCTTCCTGGATGAACCCCACCGAAAGCCCCAGGAATTCATAGACAGGCCCCATCCATAAGGCATCCCGCTTTGCCAGATAATCGTTAAAGGTGAGAATATGAACGCCTTTTTTATACAGTGCATGAAGAAACGCCGGTGCTACAGCCGCAAGGGTCTTACCCTCACCTGTCTGCATTTCGACAAGCCTTTGCCTGTGGAGGGCAATCCCCGCCAGGATCTGTACATCATAAGGCCATAGGCCGAGGATTCTGCGGGATGCATCCCTGACCAGCGCAAAGCTTGCAGGAAGCAACAGATCCGGGTGGATACCCTGGTCGGCCTTTTTGCTCAAATCGGCGGCAACCGCCTTTAAAACGTGAGCCGGGCAGTTTTCAAAATCTGTTTCATTGATTTTTTTCAGACATGTCATGTAAAAGCTTAACTCCGGCTGGTTTTGCGCATCTTCCATGCGAACCACCGGAACCTGTTTTTTTTCTGAACCTCTCATCATAAACCTCCGCTTCAGTTATTCAGGGATAACATGAGCGGAAAGGATTTGAGACTGTTTGATGCGTTGGAACAAAACGAGTAGCAGCAAACTGAACAAGTATGAGATTTCCAAAGACAGGATGAGCTGATTGGATTGGCTGGACAAAGCCAGAACAACCAGTGCCGGAACCACCGCAATCAGAACGGGAATCCATTTTCCAAGCAGATCAAAAATACACTCTACCTGATAACGGATGCTTCGGGTCAACCTGGAAGAAGGAGAAGGCTTCATGAACCTGAACATGGCCGTAAAAGCGCAAATTAACGCTGAGTACAGGATGAACCCAAGGATCATGCTTTTCTCCCTCTTCCTTTCATAAATTTCGTGAGCCCTCACTGCTCTAAAGGGGGTTCGTTGTTCAGTGGGAGTAGAACTTCCCACTGAAAACCATGACGATTTCACCCTTTAAAGCCGCTTGGTTATATACTTCCGCTGAACAAGTTCAATATGAACCATACCCATTTTACCCCAGTTCATCTTGATAATCAAGAACCCAGAACCATTTTTAAAAGTGTGACGGCAAGCGGCTCTTCTGGACTGGTATCATGGAATTCATTTTTCAGGATGTCTTGATCTCCTGCTTCAAACGCATCGAGAGCAGCCTTCTGCTTAACCCCCATGCGGTTTCTTAGTTCTTTCACAAGCTTTATAATATCTTCCCGGGCAAGTAGCTTATGGGTTCCGAGCAGACTGATAGCCGCTGCTTTCAGCAAAGAAGCATCATTCCCTGTTTGCAGAAGGGCCTTGCCGGCTTTTATCAGCTGAATTCTATATGGTTTCCAGTGGTCTTTCAAAAGCAACAAGGCAATGATGAAACACGAGGTTAACCGGGAGATGGTTTTTTCATCGCCGAAGGACCCATCTGCTTTTTGTTTGCGGGCGGCTTCACGGACCAGATCCGTTATATCTTCATTTGACTGCGGGGCACAGTTTACCTCTTCTTTATGCAAGAAGTCTTGCGCAATGATGCGTTCCTGTGTTGTTGAAACCATCGCATTTAATACATTGGCTCTGGCTGCCCTGTTGCGACGCATAAAAACGGGAAGTTTCGGTTGCGATTCGCTGTCAGCATATAGGTTGGTACTTTCAGTAACTGCAAAACAATGCTGTACAGGGAAAAGCATATCCCAGCTTTCCGGTTTCGCCACAGGAACCACGATCGTTTCAGGCATTCCCTTCTCTTTGTTGAACCTTTCATATACCGCTACCAGAGAAGTTAAGGTGGATAAAACACCATACTGCCCGGACAACGCAATAATTTCTTTCTTTGTGTTTTCGTCCCTTCTCGGGTTCCCCGATCCCAGGCTTTGCTCGAGCATTCTGATTCGTTCTTTCGCCCATTTTACGGACAACAGCCTAAAATCACCTCTGGTCGTTACCGGAATTTGAACCTGAGCTTTGCTGTTTCCCAGACTGCCTGAAAGGGTTAACCCTTCCACAGCATCCGTTGTGCGAAAACGGAAGATATATTCCTCGTCGCCGTACAAACGGGACGGTATGGCAGGCACGGTCTCCAGCTCTGCCCCATTTGCCTGGACAATTTTTCCATCGCTGATATAGCTTTGATGTATTCTGGAGAACTGTCGAATAACCTTATCATCAATCCTTTCCCCCGGAAAGACCACCTCGGGCAACCCGTTTCCAGCCTGTGCCAGGCTGTCGATGAAATATTTGTTTACCGCGGTGTCTATGCCAAAGGGAAACAAACGAAGGTTTTTGTTGTTCCTTTCCACCAGCTGTATGATTTCTTTCTCATTGCCAACCTGCCCATCGGTAAAGAGGAACAGGACCCTGGAGGTATTTTCATCGTGCTGCTTTTGAAAGACATAACGCAGCGGATTTAAAATTTCTGTGCCCCCTAAGGCCTGAAGAGATGCAACCCACTGATCGGCTTTTTCAAGATTTCCTTGTGTGTAGGGCACGCTTTCTGATGAAAAGCAGGTATACCCGCTTTCAAAGGCAATGATATTGAACTGATCACCCTCGATCAGATTGCGCAGCGAAAGATGCAGCGCTTTTTTCGCCTGTTCAAGCTTCTGCCCGGACATGGAACCGGAGATATCGATCATAAAGATGTATTCACAGTTGCTTTGACTGCAAGGCTCTTCCAGTTCCAGGGCCAGGGTGAGCTCGCCGAAAACCTCGTCTTCATGATGGGACAGCAGCAGCCTGTTGTCTGGAGCTTTGTCGGTAACAACATTCAGAACAAAATCACGGTTTAGCGGTTCGTTTTCTTTTGCCAGAGTAATATAATAACCAACTTCTTCAACATGGATAACAATCGGGTGGGATGGAGAGGTAACCTTTTTTAACCCGCGTATCCCCTTCAGGTGCGCTTTCAGCTTTAATGTATAGGGAGCGTGACCAACAGGAGGGGTAATAAAGTCTGCGTCCGGAACCCGATCGGTGGGAGAGACCATGCCAGTGCCCAATTTTTCCCCCGCCTCTACCCCTGGTATGTACCTTGGCGCGACGACGGTGGGCAGAACCCAGCGCAGCTCGCTGTCTGTATATTGAATGTCTTCGATGTAGGAGATGCTGACCGTCAGGGCTTCGCCACCGGCAATGTTGCCCAGTGAAACCTGGAAGATGTCGGGCCTATGGCTTTCAAGCAGGAAACCGCTGTTTCCCATGCGAAGGGCTTTGTCATATTCATCGAAGGCAGCCTTGCTTTCTTTGTAGGTACCCGTCACCTCGTCATTTCCGATCCTTGCCTTAAACCCGGTGACCACAGCCTGGTGCGGCAGCGGAAAGGTGTAAAGGGCTTCGATGCTTCCCGGGCTTGTATTCATATAATTTTGTGTCAATGTCACCTCGGCCATGTTCGTGTCAAGCACCGCCGAAACCTCTGCACCAAGCAACGGGCAGGCGGGCTTTCCTGTTAATTTGTTGGTAATGTAACTTATTTCGTTCACTGCCATCAACCTTCCTTCATCATTTTCTGAGCATATTGATTCAACTTTTCTGCAAACTCTTTGGCCTTTTCATCCTTTGACGGAAAATGAATTTCCACTCCAAAACCAACAGGAATTCTTTTATAATCCAGACATGTCATTTTTTCGACTGAATATGGGATGGTTTGTTCCGATACGATTACAGGTTCGCTTTCCAGACTGATTTTAACCTGTTCAAGCGACATGTCTGTGATTCGAATGCGGATTTGATCCAGCGGAAGGTATTGATCCTGCAGCTTTTTAATGAGCATAATGCGGTACAGGTGCTCGTCGGAATAGGTTGTGCCAAGGCCTGTACCCTGGGAAGGCGGCAGCAGACCCCTTGCCATATAGTAATGGACGGTTCTTCTTGTAACACCCGCTTTTTCGGCAAGCTCACCAATACGGTATTGCTCGGAATCCATTTTTCACCTCTGTGTCATTTGTTGAATCTATTTTACTACCGTTACGTTATGGTGTCAAGTTATTTTAATGGTTTTAAAAGGCCGGAGGTTTCATGCTTAAAAGACCGGGTTTACCCCGTTCGAAGAAAAAATTTCTACCGAACAGCATCTATACCCATTCTATTATTCGCAAATCTGGACATAAAAATAAGGCAGATACTCACCTGCCTTAACGCCATTCAAGCCTGAATATCAAGCTTGCTTATCATGATAACAAAAGATATAACACATTGGGTGCCTCATTTTAAGCGCTGCGCATGAATAACATCCATGATTCTGCTTTCAATGAATGAATGGAGCGTATGACCCACTTGTTCGATTGCCTCCATTGGAATAAATCCGCCCGCCATGGTTTTGTGTCCACCCCCGCTGCCCAAGCCCTCCAGAGCCTTCATAATAATCTGACCGGCGTCATAATCCCGCGTCTCATTGCGGACAGAAAATTTCACACCCGCTTTTCTTTTCGAATAAACAATGGATAACTCAACTTCCTTCAGCGACATAAGAAAATCTGAAATCGTCCCCAGCAGGGAATCGGGGCAATCCAGGCCGAGGTATGCTAAACCAATATTATCATATAGCTTTATGTTGTTGATCGCATTGCTGTATGCTGTCAGTTCACAATATTGCAGCTTATTCAGCTGAATCTGGTTCAACAGGTTGATATCGGCAGTTTTATAAAGCTTGTAGAACATCTCCAAATCCAGCTCACTGACACCTCTTGATAAATCAAGCGTATCTGTCTTAATTCCATACAGAAGCGCTGTAGCAATCGTTTTAGGTATATCAACCGCGTTATCACAAAAGTATTGCGCGATGATAGAAGCACACGCGCCAACATTTGGACGGATATCTTCAAAAAGATACTGCACTTCATAAAAAACAGGATGGTGATCAACAGACGCGACTTCATTTCCAATAAAATCTGTAATATTTGAGTTTCCCTTCTGAGAATCTACGAGAATAATAAGGTCCTTATCGCTCATGTCTTGAATATCCAGAATATTCTTCAACCGGATGTCCAACAGTTCAACCATCCTATTGGTGCTGTATTTTTCAATCTCACCCCGATAACATATAACTGCATCTACACCTTCATGCTTTAGCAGGTACTGTAGCCCATATGCGCTGGCAATTGAGTCGGGATCCGGTGAATTGTGCATTTGAATGTAGACTTTGTTTCCATCGGATGTTATCAGTTCTGCCAATCTTTTTAAATGTGTTGTTTTGTTTATTTTTGCATCTGACTTCATATTGTATTTCATCCTTATGCCTGATTGTGCTCTATAGTGAAACTCTTATCATTATTATATATGTTATCGTAAGGTTTTGATAGGTATCATAATATCCTTTACTGTTAATTGATGGAAATATGCTATCGGTTGAAAAGACGGCTTAAGCCAATCTTCAAACAGAAGAACAGTCCCTGTGTTTCGTCCTGAATCCTCTTCCCCGCGTATATTTTTCAAAACTGGTTATCCGGGCAGCATTATAGGTATCTTTGGAATGAGTATGGGCATATTGCTTTTATTATTCCATCTGGCCTCGGTAGAGACCTTTGGAGTACCTTACCTTTCACCATTTACCTCAAGCGAAGGAAGAGATTTAGAAGACAACATCATTTAGTTTGGAGAAATGAAAAACATTCCCATGAAGCTGCAGTTTTTTCAGTGTTGATTAATGTATCATACATATCATGGAAAACGACGTATTATGATCTAAAATAATAATTTTAAGCTGAAAATCCAATTCAAAGGAGGAAAAGGATAAAGATGAAAACGTACAGGCTATTTGCGATTGTGATACTGTTGATTGTTTCCTTGCTTGCAGGCTGTGCAAATACTAAAACATCTTCAAGAGTCGAACAGGACAATTTGACCCTGATTGAACCTGTCACAAGGAACAAAGGGAATTTGGTTATTTCGGTTGATCCCAGAATTGAGCTGTTGGTCTCTGTGCAACTGGAGTCGGATTACTTTGGGTTGAATAACCAGGATTCAAAGTATGGAAAAGCAATGGACAGTTTTTTAGTAAATTAAAACATCATTCAGCCGTCCGGAATTTTAAAGAGATGAGCAAAGCAGGTTTTACTTATGATGCGCCTCCCACGGCTGCTTTATATTTTTATGCTCCGCTTGAGTTGAAACAGCATACTTCCTTTACACCTTATCTTATCGAAAGAGGCGGCGGAGAAGATAAGCTGGATGCCTTTTTCAACAGCCTTCAAAACTTTGCGGTACAGTCCGATTTTGAAACCTTCTACCAGTCACAAAAGGAATTATATCAAGCAATGGTTGACAAAGTGTATAACAACCTCGGAAGTATGGATCTGATAAAGGATTTGGAAGATTATTACCGCACACAGAAGGATGAGTACAATATCATCCTGTCTCCCCTGCTGCATCCAGGAGGCTACGGACCACAAATAAAAACATCGGATGGGAAAACAAAAATATATGGGATTCTGGGCCCGAACAACGTAGATAATCAGGGGATTCCAGAGTTTTCAGCTGAGTTTATCAAAGATCTGGTTTGGCATGAATTTAGCCATTCCTTTGTCAATCCGCTTACAGAAAAATACTTAAAAGAAGTGAACCAGTATAGTTCCCTGTTCAGACCAATATCAGAAAAAATGGAGGCTATGGCATATGGCAGATGGGAAATATGCGTGAACGAATACATTGTCCGGGCAGTTACCACAAGACTAAGCTTTCTTTCTGGAGGACAAGCTTACGGGCTTGCTGCATTGCAGCAGGAAAAGGCACAAGGCTTTGCTTACATCCAAGCTTTATGCGATAAGTTGGAAGAATTTGAAAAGCACCCAGAACAGTGGTCCTCTTTTGATGTTTTTTATCCGGAACTGATTCGGGTTTTCAAAGAATTATCAGAAAGTAACCTTGAAGAAGACTTTTATAAGGTTCAATTCCAAGGACCCATCAACGCTGCGTTTACAGACAAAAAAAACGTTGTACTTATTTTCCCTTCTCATGAAGCGGATGAAAACATGAATGAAAATATACAAAAATATGTGAAAGCCGTACGGGATAATTTTTTTCCCGAAAGTAAGATATTCACCGATGAGGAAGCGCTTGCGGAGGATCTTTCAGAAAAAAATATCCTTGCCTATGGTACGTTACAGGGGAATAGCTGGCTGTCAAAATACAGCGACAATTTTCCGTTTGCGGTGATGACAAATGAAATCATCGCAGACAAGCGTTATCCAGGTAATGATCTGAAGTTTATATCGGCGCTTCCAAACCCCGAAAATCCAGATAACGCTTTGGTGGTATATACTGCCCAGCGGGCTGAGGATATCCTTAATATCAACAATGTATTTCATGGGCCAACCGACTATATTCTCTTTAGGGACGAGGAGGACATTATCACTGAAGGAAATTATCAAAAAACCGAGCAGGGGTGGATTTTCCCTACATCAGAGTAATCGATTCGTACCATTGAATAAAAAAGTCCTTTATGAATTGAGTAGGAGGCTACCCATCAATTGAGTAGCCGACCTCTCACATCACCTTACGCACCGTTGGGTATACGGCGGTTCAACAAGAATTCAATTTCATAAGCGAGTTCAGCTTTGAAGCCGGAGCAACCACATTCTTTTGGACGTTCATTTGCAATTATTCTTGTAAGTAACAGCTATTTATAGTGATACAAGGGTGAGTCATAACCGTCATTTTCTTTGTGTTATTGTGATTGTGACAAAAGCAAATTCTTATTATGTATCCAAAAGCGCATGGTATAATGTTTGATTATACACGCCGCTATCTCTAATCGTTTAATTTACATACCATCAGGTATTCTGTTTCGTCGGCGTCATCTCCAATGATTTCAAACCCCACCTTCTGATACATACGAACTGCATAGTTTTCTTTGTTTACCCCAAGCGACGTTTTTTTATACCCTTTCGCTTTTAACAGTTCGAGCATCTTTCTCATGAGTTCTGTTCCAATTCCGCGGTTCCTGTACTCCTTGTATAATGATATGGAAAACGATGGGGTCTGATCATCCATATGCCCATAGGATTCTGAAACTCCCACCCACACTGCACCAGCAACTTTACCATCAATTTCTGCCACAAGGCAGTAATCATCCGGATGCGTTCCGAAATCTTTGATAGCCGCATATACCTGGGGATTTTCATAGATGATGCTTCTCGGCACTTCTTTTGTATACCCTTCGGGGATAAAGATTGCATTGTACAGAAAATCATCCAGCAGATGATACTCTTCTTTTTTCATTTCTCTTATGATGTAATCCATAGTGATTTCCTCCCTCCATTATTATGACGTGTTAATAAAACGTTATTGTTAATCAATAAACT
>LSQX01082763.1_pt2 | contig 13447 bp, 9 predicted proteins | sample 654561 | NCBI WGS metagenome assembly LSQX01 (sample SAMN04489861, study PRJNA283612) | anaerobic digester metagenome | isolation source: 4 biogas reactors fed with cattle manure at either 37C or 55C with and... | place: Denmark: Kongens Lyngby | collected 2014 | reverse complement strand
GTTGGAGAGTGGGCGTTGCGATAGTTGGATCGTCGTTCAGTCCATCAACATTGGTGACAACCAGTTTGATGCCACCTTGTTTTGCAAAGATGCAGGATCGTGGACAAAAGTTGTTCGTGAGGAAGCAGCTGATCGTCTAAATGTTGATGCACCTGACGCAGCAGTCCTGAGTGGAGTGTTGTCTTCATTCGACGACAACATCATCGTTGACGCGGATTGTGATGCCATTCTTGACGCAACGTCCGTATATGTTTCCGTGTTCAATGGCACGAAGGTGTTTCGGTACGCTGCTTATGCCCCGCAACACATTGTGGGTGGGTGCAGGGATTCAACTTCTGCTCGAAAAGTTGCCACAGACATCGATCTTCTACGAGAGAGCATCGATGGTGGGAGATGATGAGTCGCTCCATTGGTAACACACGAGGCCTGCATCTCTGAGTGCCTTGTCGCTAGTTTGGGGTTGACGTTGCAGCGCGCTGGTCGTCATCCATCGGGGGTCAGTCGGCCTGCGGCCGCCTGAACATAACGCTGCGTTACGCAAACCGCCGGGCTGTCACGGCGCTTGCGTGGCTGCAGTGAGCCGGGTGTGCTTGCAGGCAAGCGCCGCGCCAGCCCGGCGCTTCGCGTAACAAGCGTTCATGTCTTGCGCCCCCGGAAGAGCCACATCAACCAACAGTAGGCGTGGCAGCGTGTGCTGCGCACACCCAACCACGGCATGGTGTGCGCGCCGCTACGCGTCGCGCCGCCTTCGGCTGCACCGTGGGTTGCGCGTGGAGTGCCTTCCATCGCTTCGGCCAGTGATCGGCCACGCGCCGGTCAGCAGGGAGGAAGTGATCGACGCCGGCCGGCGACGTCGCCCTGGGCGCGATCGCGGCACCTTGGTCATCCCCGAAGCGACATCGTCGGGGCGCTGCCCCGACACCCCGTTCGGCGCCGCCCCTTTTTCCTGCGGACCTGGTGGTCGCCGGAGCCGACGAGCGATCCCGGCTGAAGCCGAACCGGCCAATCGGGACGCGGAGATCTGCTTGCCGATCCGGAGCCAGGGCGCTTGACCTGCGCGCCTGTGGGGGCGAAAAAGGGCATCAAGGGATTTTTGGCCGGATGGCAGGAGGTGCTTCAAGGGCGTTTTCCGCTGCAGGCCGCACCGCGTCTAGGGTTGATCGCAGTTGGAAGCGGAACCCGCGTCGGGTCAGAGTGTTCAGCGCTATTACGACCCACAGATCGGAAGGTTCTTATCCGTTGATCCAGTGACGGCCTATAGCAATCCTGTTGCCGGGTTTAACCGGTATCGATACGCCGCCAACAATCCGTATAAGTTCATTGATCCGGATGGCCAGGCTGACATCGTATTTTTTCAGAGGGATGAAGGGCTTGCAGTCACAGCTCGCCGCTTTGATATTCCAGGATGGTTTACAGCGATGGGGCACGCCGGCGTTATCCCAGGCGACCCGGATCTAAAGTTCCGTGATGATCGTATGTCGGACAAAATCTTCACGGGAGAACGTCTGACGGTCAATCGCTTGGTTGAAGAAATTAGGCTCGGAGGTTTTGACGCCAAGAATGATAGGGGCGTTTTTCTCGGGCAGTGTTCAGTTGGTGGTCTAGCCATCGATGCTGCTAGGCAGTTGGGCGTTCCGGTAATGGCTTCAGAAGGATTTGTGCGTACAGTGCCTAACAACACTTCTGGGCCGATAACCTATACATCGAACTCCGAAAGGGATGGTTCTGGGAAGGCGATGACGTTCAATGTGTACACGCCTGACGGGAATATAAGTCGTAGCTATTCGAGCATCACGATGAGAGCGGATGGGTCTGTCTGGGGGCGTCAGGCCACCCCAGAGACTGGTACCCGCATACGGAAAGAAGAGAAGATCAAATGAGAACCGCGAAGCAAGTGAAGTTTGTGTCGACTACTCTGTTCTGCTTCGTTGGCCTGCTGGCTTGCACTAACTCGAGCGGACAAATGCAAAGTGATGGCGATGCTGACGATTCTGCTAGATACGATTGCGTCAGTTACGGTGAGAAGTATTTCATTTTCGATCAGCTAGACTTGGATAAGGCAGATCAGGCAATAAGCGGTGATGTAAGTGCATCGTGGGAGATAGTTGCTCAATTGCTTTCACTAGGAGGAGATGGCGCCCGCGACCCATTGCATGCCTGTCAAATCCAGTTCTGGGCTGATGTTTCGGCACAAAACGGGAGCCTTTCTGCTGCGTACGAATTGGCATTGATGCCGGAGGCCGAAAATGCATATCGCTGCCGCAGATCAAAGTACTGGGCCAGGGTGGTGCTTTCTCGACTTGATGAATTTGAGCAAGAGGCACTACGTGATGCAGACTCGGAACTGGTTCAGAGATCATTGAATGGCAGGCGCGAGCAGATGAAGCAATCTTTGGCCAAGAGATGCCCGGACTTTTGATCTTGGAACTCGCGTAGAGCGGGGCTTGAACCGCGCGGATGGCGTTTCGCCATGAAACGCATGGCCCGCGTTGCGGGTCATGTCGTTGTTGAGGTTGTGGTCGTTACGGTTGGCGTCCGGCTTTCGCCAACAGCGAGTCCAGCACCTCGCTCACCATCTTCTGCTTGGCCTTGGGTAGCTGACTGATTCGCTCCAGCTGCTGTTGCAGCTTCGGTGCTGGCCCACGCTTGCCGGCAGGCCGTCGTCCAGGCGCCCAGCCTGGTGGCCTTCCGGGAGCGGCCGCTGTCGGGAAGCACGGAGACGCTGAAGTACCAGCACACCGACGCGCTGGGGTCGTCGCTGGCGGTGACGAATGCGGCGAAGACGCTCATCGGAAGCAGCGAGTACGAGCCGTACGGGCAGGTGGTGAACAAGGCGTTGCAGGACGGACCGGGATACACGGGGCATGTGCTGGATGCGGCCACGGGGCTGAATTACATGCAGCAGCGCTATTACAATCCGGACATCGGAAGGTTCCTCTCGGTGGATCCGGTGACGGCGTTAAGCAACCCTGTGGGGATGTTCAATCGCTACAAGTACGCAGCGAACAATCCTTATCGATTTGTTGATCCGGACGGGCGGCAGGAGAAAGAAGAAAAGGAGAGGCAGCGCACGGACCTCAGGTCAATGGCAAGCCACCCTGGTGCAGGAATGGCGATCAGCGGGGTGCCGGCAGCAACCACTTCGGGATCAAGTGTTAATGGGAGCAGTGGTAAGAGTCAGTCCGGATCCAGCTATCCCTCGAATCAAGTAGGTAGTAGTGAGCGTAAAGAGGGTGAATCGGAGGAGGATTTCGTCGTGCGTGCGGGTGACGAATTGCGACGTCTGCGCGATTCGAGCGGACATGAATACTGCACTCGCGCATGTCCGTCCGGGATAGTGCCAATTTACACATCAGGAAGTCACGTGGTATGTGCTCAACCGTCTGGGTGCGGTGGGCCGAGCATTCATATCCACGGTAAAGACAACTTCAAGGTAAATGCGATTGACAATGCATATATGAAGTTGCAAGGATGGCATAGATACAGTGTAGGAGATAGAGGGCCGGGTCAGTCACAAGACAGTTTCTCTGATGCTGACTACCGAAGTGGTCCGGGCTATTTGATAGGTGATAGGGCAATCTACTATCAAGAAGGGCGTGGGACCAACAAGACAATTCACGAGCACCCCAAAGAATGAAGACTATTATTTTTGTGGCTGTTGGATGGCTGGTTGGAGTAACCACCTCTCATGCAGCTGCGCCTCTTGAGATCGAATTGCGGAGTGCGGTTTTCTCCTCAATCGATGGTGACTCTTATGCTGTCACCTTGGCTGGTTCTGTTGCTTATATTGATGTGAACGAACCGGCAACTGGGACAGCTAGGCTCCAGGTGCAGCTCCGTGCCCGCGCTTAAAATGGATTCTTCTGGAGTTGCCGAGGATCGTGTCACTGTTGGTCCGAGTCAGGGTGAAAGGATTTTGCTACTCCAGTTTTCGGTCATAAGGAGTGGTGAGGATGCATTGGGGAATTTCCCCACTGATCGATATGAGCTGAGGCTCGTAGGTCGTTCACGCACATGCGAGCTGTCTGTTTTCGATGATGACGGGAACTCGATTGGCGAATCGAGGTGCAGTATCCCAGCGAATTAACCTGCGCAAGGCGGAAAGTAGCTTTCTGGCATGTTCTCCAGCCAGGAAGTTCCATGAAGAAGTCCCGTTTCACCGAGACCCAAATCGTCTGCATCCTCAAACAGGCCGACGCCGGCCGATGTATGCCGAGCTGGCTCGACAACGCGGCGATGAAGGAGTTGATCGCAAAAAGAACTGTAGGGCCGGAGCAGAAGCTCGACGCCGTGCGGTACTTGGTCGAGGTGCACGCGCGGCCTCTGCGCCAGTCCTGTGAGTGCGTGGGGTTGTCACGGGCGGCCTGGTGCCAGCCGCCGCTGCACTGGACGGTTCTGGATGCCGAGATCATCGTGGCCCTGGCTGAGCTGGTCGAGCATCGCCCGAGCCGCGGCTTCGCAAGTACTGGTGGATGCTCGAGTACAATGAGTAGCGTCCCATGACTCGCTTGGCTACCTGACGCCGGCCGAGTACCGCCAAGCTGCCGAAGGTTCTACTTTTGAAATGTCTGCTTGACGGGGAAGCTTACGACGCCAGTGCGCGCTGGGCCGCGTCGCGGATGAAGGCCAGCAGCGAGGCCAGGCCGTTGCTGCGGGTCGGCGAGAGATGCTTGGCCAGGCCGATGTCCGCGATGTAGGACGCATCGGTGTCGAGGATCTCGCGCGCGCTGCGGCCGGAGTACACGCGCAGCGCCAGGTAGACCAGGCCGGAGACGATGGCCGAGTCGCTGGCGGCGGCGAAGTCCAGGCGCGCGGCGTCGCCCGAGGGCACGATCCAGACCATCGACTGGCAGCCGTGCAGGCGGTGGGCCTCGGTGCGGAACTCGTCGGGGAATTCCGGCAGCTTGCGGCCGAGGTCGATCAGGTACTGGTAGCGCTCGGACCAGTCGCCGAAGAAGGCGAACTCGTCGCGGATCGCTGCCTGGGCCTCGGCGGCGCTGGGTTCGAGCGGGAAGGGCGTGGCGGTGTCCATGGATCAGCCTCGCTTCCAGCGTACGCCCTGGGGCGTGTCCTCGAGGAGAACGCCCTCGGCCGCCAGTTGCTCACGGATGGCGTCGGCGCGGGCGAAGTCGCGGGCCTTCTTGGCCGCGCCGCGTTCGTCGACCAGTGCCTGGATGCGGGCGTCATCGTCGCCGGAGGCGCCGCGTGCGAACCAGGCCGCCGGGGCCTGCTGCAGCAGGCCCAGGGCGCGGCCGCCGGCGCGCAGGCTCGCGGCCAGCGTGGCCAGTGCCTGCAGCTGCCCCTCGCCGGAGGCTTCGTCCCGGGCGACGCCGCTGCGCAGCGCCCGTGCATTCCCGGCGATCGCGGCGAGTTCAGCCAGTGCCTGCGGGGTGTTGAGGTCGTCGTCGAGCGCGGCTTCGATGGCGTCGGGGATCGCGACGCGGGCGGCGTCGACCGCCGTCGCGCCGCGCTCCGCCAGCAGCGCATCGACGTCGCGCAGGGTCCCGTACAGCCGGTCCAGCGTACGCACGCTCTGCTCCACCAGGCCGTCCGACCAGTCCAGCGGCTGCCGGTAGTGCGCCGACATCAGCGCATGGCGCAGCGCTTCCGGCGGATGCCTGCGCACCAGGTCGTGCACTTTCTCGATGTTGCCCACGGACTTCGACATCTTGGCGCCGCCGAAGTTGAGCATGCCGTTGTGCAGCCAGAAGCGCGCGAAGGGCGCGCCGCCGTGGGCGCACTCGCTCTGCGCGATCTCGTTCTCGTGGTGCGGGAACTGGAGGTCGACGCCGCCGGCGTGGATGTCGATGGTCTCGCCGAGGTGGGCGGCGGCCATCGCCGAGCACTCGATGTGCCAGCCCGGGCGGCCGCGGCCCCAGGGCGAATCCCACCCGGGAAGCTCGCCGGTGGAGGGCTTCCAGAGCACGAAGTCGCCCGGGTCGCGCTTGTAGGGAGCGACGTCGACGCGGGCGCCGGCCAGCATGTCGTCGGGATCGCGGCGCGAGAGCTTGCCGTAGCCTTCGAAACTGGCCACCGAGAACAGCACGTGGCCTTCGGCCGCGTAGGCGTTCCCGCTTTCGATCAGCGTTTCGATCATGGCGATGATCTCGGCGATGTGGGCGGTGGCCTCGGGCTCGATGTCCGGCGGCGCCACGCCCAGCGCCGCCATGTCCTCGCGGTAGGCGGCGGCGAAGCGGCCGGTGATGGCCGAGATCGGCACCCCCTGTTCGGCGGCGGCGGCGTTGATCTTGTCGTCGACGTCGGTGATGTTGCGGGCGTAGGCCAGGGTCCCGAAGCGGCGGCGCAGCATGCCGGCCAGCACGTCGAACACCACCGGACCGCGCGCGTTGCCGATGTGGACGTAGTTGTAGACGGTCGGGCCGCAGACGTACATGGTCGTGCGGGCGGGGTCGCGGGGCTGGAATTCCTCCATCCGCCGGCTGAGGCTGTTGAAGAGTCTGAGGGTCATTTCGGGAGCCGCGGGGCCAGCCGTCGATTCTACCGGCGGGGGGCCGTGACAGCCACGATTCAGGCGCCTGGGGCGGCCAGCGCCTACACTTCGCCTTCGCCATGCTTCCCTACCTGCCCGCAAAGCGGTGGCTGCCGCTGCTGCTCCTGGCGCCTGCGTCCGCGGCGGCGCCGGCGTGGGCGCAGCACACGGTGATCCAGGCCGAGAACGTCCGCTACGAGTACGCGCAGGTGCTGCGCGTCGAGCCGGTGTTCCAGACGCTGCGCGCCACCAGCATGGTCGAGCGCTGCGAGCAGTCCAGCCTGGTGGAACCGGCCGAAGGCGAGGAGAGGAGTGGCCTGTCGCGGGTGGTCGGGGCCGTGCGCGACGTGCTGGCGCCCGGCCGTCGCGACGGTGCGGCGGAGGCGGACGCGAGGGACGGTGAGGGCGAGGACTGCCGCATGGTGCCGGTCGAGCGCGAGTTCCGCCGCCCCATCGCCTATGACGTCGACTACGTGGTGCGCGGGGTGAAGTACCGCTCGCGGCTTCCGGGCGACCCCGGCAACCGGCTGCGGGTCAAGGTGGCGGTCACGCCGGTGGTGCCGGGCAGCGGCGAGTGAAGGACCGGCGGGGTGCTTGCCGCCGGCCGTTCCGCATGGGAAGATTGCGGCAATGCAGCACGCCCGCGCCACCGTCCATGGCCTCCTGACCTCCGCCCGCATGGCGGCTGGCATGACCTCGCGCGCGCGTCGACCGGAAGCCCACATCTCCCAGGGTTAGGCCGGCCAGCGCCCGTGTTCCATCGTCCGAAGCCCGGCCCGCGCCGGGTTTTTTCGTTTCCGATTCCATGGACTCCGCCATGACCACTTCGCCGCAGCATTTCCTCAACACCCAGGACTGGAGCCGGGGCCGCCTCGATGCCGTGCTCGCCGAGGCCGCGCGCCTCAAGCGCGAGCCCCTGGGCGATGCGCTCAGGGGCAAGTCGATCGCGCTGGTGTTCTTCAATCCGTCGATGCGCACGCGCACCAGCTTCGAGCTGGGGGCCTTCCAGCTGGGCGCGCACGCGGTGGTGCTGCAGCCGGGCAAGGACGCCTGGCCGATCGAGTTCGACCTGGGCACCGTGATGGACGGCGAGGCCGAGGAGCACATCGCCGAGGTGGCGCGCGTGCTCAGCCAGTACGTGGACATGATCGGGGTGCGCGCCTTCCCGAAGTTCGTCGACTGGTCGGTGGACCGCGAGGACCGGGTGCTGAAGGGCTTCGCGAAGTACGCCACGGTGCCGGTCATCAACATGGAGACCATCACCCATCCCTGTCAGGAGCTGGCGCACGTGCTGGCGCTGCAGGAGCATTTCGGCACCAGCGACCTCCGCGGGAAGAAGTACGTGCTGACCTGGACCTACCACCCGAAGCCGCTCAACACCGCGGTGGCGAACTCGGCGCTGACCATCGCCACGCGCATGGGCATGGACGTGACCCTGCTGTGCCCGACCCCGGAGTACGTGCTCGACGGGCGCTACATGGGCTGGGCCGAGGCCAACGTCGCGGAGAGCGGCGGTTCGCTCACCGTCAGCCACGACATCGAGTCCGCCTATGCCGGCGCCGACGTGGTCTACGCCAAGAGCTGGGGCGCGCTGCCGTACTTCGGCGACTGGGGCCCCGAGAAGCCGATCCGCGACCGGTACCGCCACTTCATCGTCGACGAGGCGAAGATGGCGCTCACCAACGACGGCGTCTTCAGCCACTGCCTGCCGCTGCGGCGCAACGTCAAGGCGACCGACGCGGTGATGGACTCGCCGCGCTGCATCGCCGTGCAGGAAGCCGGCAACCGCCTGCACGTGCAGAAGGCGGTGATGAAGGCCCTGGCCGGCCGCTGAACCCGCCGATCCCTCCCCACAACCCTGTAGGAGCGGCCATGGCCGCGATCACTCCAACAAGCGCCGCGATCCCTCCAACAGGAGCCGCGATCGCTCCGAGTGTAGAAGCGATGGCTCCGGGCAGAACGTTCTTCGCGGCTGTAGCCGCTCCTACATGGCCTATCGAGACCCCACTGACATGACCGCTGCGACCGAATCCAGAGACATCGTCCTCGCCTTCTCCGGTGGCCTCGACACCAGCTTCTGCGTGCCGTGGCTGAAGGAGCGCGGCTGGACCGTGTACACCGTGTTCGCCGACACCGGCGGCGTCGACGCCGCGGAACGCGAGGCGATCGAGCGGCGCGCGGAGGAGCTGGGCGTGGCCAGCCACCTGACCATCGACGGCGGCCCGGCGATCTGGGAGGGCTTCGTGAAGCCCTTCGTGCACGCCGGCGAGGCTTACCAGGGCCAGTACCCGCTGCTGGTCTCCGACCGCTACCTGATCGTCGACGCCGCGCTGGCGCGCGCGAAGGACCTCGGCACGAACGCCATCGCCCACGGCTGCACCGGCATGGGCAACGACCAGGTGCGCTTCGACCTCGCGGTGAAGGCGAGCCCCCATCCAACGTGCAGCGGCTGGCGCATCGTGGCGCCGATCCGCGAGATCCAGAAGGAGCACACCCAGACCCGCGCCTACGAGCAGGCCTACCTGGAGGAGCGCGGCTTCGGCGTGCAGTCGCGGCAGAAGGCCTACACGATCAACGAGAACCTCCTGGGCATCACCATGTCCGGCGGCGAGATCGACCAGTGGGAAGCCCCGGGCGAGGGCGCCCGCGGCTGGTGCGCGCCGCGCGCGGCGTGGCCGGTCGAGCCGCTTCAGGTCGCGGTGCGCTTCGTCGGCGGCGAGGCCGTGGCGCTGGACGGCGAGGAGATGCCGGGTGCGAAGCTGCTGGCCCGGCTCAACACCATGTTCGCGCAGTACGGCGTGGGCCGCGGCATCTATACCGGCGACACCACTATCGGCCTCAAGGGCCGCATCGTGTACGAGGCACCGGGCCTGGCCGCGCTCCTGGCCGCGCACCGCGCGCTGGAGGAGGCCGTGCTCAGCAAGCAGCAGAACCGCTTCAAGCCCGAGGTCGGCCGCAAGTGGGTGGAGCTGGTGTACGAGGGCTTCTTCCACGATCCGCTGAAGACCGATCTCGAGGCCTTCCTGGCCTCGTCGCAGCGCATGGTGAACGGGGAGGTCGTGCTCGAGACCCGCGGCGGCCGCGTCGACGCCGTGGCGGTGCGCTCGCCGCACATCCTCAACGCCAGTGGCGCCACCTACGCGCAGTCGGCCGACTGGGGCGTGGCCGAGGCCGAGGGCTTCATCAAGCTGTTCGGCATGAGCAGCACGCTGTGGGCCGAGGTCAACCGGTCGTGACCGGATTCCCTCGCAGCCACCCCTGTAGGAGCGGCTACAGCCGCGATCCAACCCCGGTCGCGGCTATTGCCGCCGCGATCGCGGCCATCGCCGCCCCGATCGCGGCTGTAGCCGCTCCTACAGGGGGGGCGTCGCGGTGATTGACGGGGTCCTGGAGCACCTGGCGGCGCTGGTCGCGTTCGATACGCGCAATCCGCCGCGGGCGATCGGCACCGGCGGGATCTTCGATTACATCCGCGCCCGGCTGCCGGGTTTCGAAGTGGTCGTCACCGACCACGGCGCAGGCGCGGTGTCCTTGTTCGCGCGCCGCGGCCATCCGTCGCTGCTGTTCAACGTGCACCTCGATACCGTGCCGGACTCGCCGGGATGGAGCGCCGATCCGCACGTGCTGCGGATCGAGGGTGATCGCGCCATCGGCCTGGGGGCCTGCGACATCAAGGGCGCGGCCGCGGCGCTCATCGCCGCGGCGAATGCGGTGGACGGCGACGCCGCGTTCCTGTTCACCAGCGACGAGGAGGCGAACGATCCGCGCTGCATCGCCGCCTTCCTGGCCGGGGACCACGGGTTCCGCCAGGTGCTGGTGGCCGAACCGACCGGCTGCGAGGCGGTGCTGGCCCACCGCGGGATCGCCGCGGCCCAGCTGCGTTTCCACGGCGAGGCCGGCCACGCCTCGGGTGCGCGGGCGCTGTCGTCAAGCGCCGTGCACAAGGCCATGCGCTGGGGCGTGGATGCGCTGGCGCTGGCCGAGGGGGAGGCGCACCAGCGCTTCGGCGGCCTCACCGGCCTGCGCTTCAACATCGGCCGGGTGGAGGGCGGGATCAAGGCCAACGTGATCGCGCCCGCGGCCGAGGTGCGCTTCGGTTTCAGGCCGCTGCCCTCGCACGACGTCGGGCAGCTGCACGCGCGCTTGGCTGCGCTGGCGCCGGAAGGCAGCGACTACGTCGCCACCTTCCACGGCCCGGCGCTGCCGGCCGGAGCCACCGCCGCCGCCGAGGAACGCCGCCTGGCCGCTCGCGACTTCGCCGAAGGCCTGGGCCTGCCGATCGGCAACGCCGTCGATTTCTGGACCGAGGCCTCCCTGTTCTCCGCCGCCGGCCTCGACGCCGTGGTCTACGGCCCCGGCCACATCGCGCAGGCCCACGCCGCCGACGAATGGGTCTCGCTCGAGCAGCTGCGGACCTATGCCGGGGCCGTGGTGCGGGTGATCGGGGGCGACGCGATCGCCGCCGACGGGCGCGGGTAGACGCCCCATCCGTTCCACGGAAGCCAACGAACCACACAAGCGAAGCGAACCCATGCAAGCACACGCCCAGACCCGCCAGACCATCGTCCGACTGCTTTCGGGCATGGCCAGCGCCAAGGAGATCAGCCAGTACCTGAAGCGCTTCTCGCAGCTGGACGCGAAGCGGTTCGCGGTGGTGAAGGTCGGCGGCGCCGTGCTGCGCGACGACCTCGAGGCGCTGACCTCGTCGCTGGCCTTCCTGCAGCAGGTGGGGCTCACGCCGATCGTGGTCCACGGCGCGGGCCCGCAGCTCGATGCCGCGATGCAGGACGCGGGCATCGAGAAGCGCACGGTCGACAACCTGCGCTACACCGACGCCGCCGGCCTGTCGATCGTCCGCCGCGTGATGCGACAGCAGAACCTGCGCCTGGTCGAGGCGCTGCAGGCCGAGGGCGTGCGCGCGACCTCGATCCAGTCGGGCGTGTTCGAGTGCGGCTTCCTCGACCGGGAGCGCTACGGGCTGGTGGGCAAGGTGCTGCGCGTGGACACCGACGGCATCGGCGCCGCGACCCGGGTCGGCTCCATCCCGGTGATCACGTCGCTGGGCGAGACCGCCGACGGCCAGATCGTCAACGTGAACGCGGACTGGGCCGCGAACGAGCTGATCAAGACGCTGCAGCCCTACAAGATCGTGTTCCTGACCGGGACCGGCGGACTGCTCGGACCCGATGGCAGGGTGATCGACTCCATCAACCTGAGCACCGAGTACGAGGACCTGATGGCGCAGCCCTGGCTGCATTCGGGCATGCGCCTGAAGATCGAGCAGGTGCACGACCTGCTGATGGCGCTGCCGCCTTCGTCCTCGGTGTCGATCACGCGGCCGGACCAGCTGGCGCGCGAACTCTTCACCCACAAGGGCTCCGGCACCCTGGTGCGCCGCGGCGAGCGCGTGCTGCGCGCCACCCGCTGGGACCAGCTCGACCTGCCGCGGCTGCGCGCGCTGGTGGAATCGGCCTTCGGCCGCGCGCTGCTGCCCGACTACTTCGAGCGCACGCCGGTGCTGCGCGCCTACGTGAGCGAGAACTACCGCACCGCGGTGATCCTCACCGACGTGGACGGCGTGCCCTACCTCGACAAGTTCGCGGTGCTCGACGACGCGCAGGGCGAGGGCCTGGGGCGCGCGGTCTGGCAGGTGATGCGCGAGGAGACGCCGACCCTGTTCTGGCGCTCCCGCCACGGCAACGCCGCCAACGCGTTCTACCACTCCGAGTCCGACGGCTGCTTCCGGCACGCCGCCTGGCGCGTGTTCTGGTACGGGATGGACGGGTTCCCGGCGATCGAACGCGCGGTCGCGCACTGCGCGCAGCGGCCGGCCACCCTGGTCGATCCCCGCACGGAGGCGACGGCATGACCAGGACCGTCGGCATCGTCGGCGCGCGCGGGCACACCGGCGCCGAACTGATCCGCCTGCTGGCCGGGCATCCCGGCTTCGAGCTGGCCGCGGTGTCCTCGCGCGAGCTCGACGGCGCCCGCGTCGCCGACCACGTCCCGGGCTACGCCGGGGACCTGCGCTACCGGAGCCTGGAGCACGACGCGCTCGGCGGCATGGGCCTGGACGCCTGGGTGCTTGCGCTACCCAACGGCAAGTCCGCGGCCTGCCTGTCCTCGCTGGGGGGAAGCGGCGCCGCGGACGCGGGCCCGGTGGTCGTCGACCTGTCCGCCGACCACCGCTTCGACGAGGGCTGGTACTACGGCCTGCCCGAGCTCACGCGCGGCGCCTATGCCGGCCAGCGCCGCATCGCCAATCCCGGCTGCTACGCCAGCGCCATGCAGCTGGCGGTGGCGCCGATGCTCGACGCGCTCGAGGGCCCGGTGCAGTGCTTCGGCGTGTCCGGATACTCGGGCGCAGGCACCGCGCCGTCGGACCGCAACGATCCCGGCAAGCTGCGCGACAACGTCATGCCCTACGCGCTGGTGGACCACCTGCACGAACGCGAGGTCGGCCGTCACCTGGGGGCGCCGGTCGAGTTCATGCCGCACGTGGCGCCGCACTTCCGCGGCATCACCCTGACCGCGAACATGCACCTGCGGACGCCGGCCACGGCCGACGCGGTGGAGGCGCACTACCGGGCGCGCTACGCTGGCGAGCCGCTGGTGCGGGTGAGCACGGAGGCGCCGTGGGTCAGCCGCATCGCCGGCCGCCACGGCGTCGAGATCGGAGGCTTCACCCTGTCCGCCGACGGCCGCCGGCTGGTGGTGGTGGCCACGCTGGACAACCTGCTCAAGGGCGCCGCCACCCAGGCGCTGCAGAACCTGAACCTGGCCTTCGGCTACCCGGAGACCCGGGGAATCCCCCTCGACTGATGGACCGGCGGTGCAAGCGGCCGCGGCCGCCCCGCGCCGCCGACCCCTGGAGACTGGAATGAGCGACCTCCTGTGGCAGAAGCCCGGCGTCACCGTCGATGCCGGCATCCAGGCCTTCCTGGCCGGCGACGACGT
>LSQX01010494.1_pt1 | contig 13447 bp, 9 predicted proteins | sample 654561 | NCBI WGS metagenome assembly LSQX01 (sample SAMN04489861, study PRJNA283612) | anaerobic digester metagenome | isolation source: 4 biogas reactors fed with cattle manure at either 37C or 55C with and... | place: Denmark: Kongens Lyngby | collected 2014 | reverse complement strand
GCGTGAATACAGCAATGTATATCACCCATGGACATGGAGAAGCTGGTGGGATTTTGGTTCCGGTGCATTGGGTGATATGGGTGCTCATATTCTTGATGCGGTTGTAAAATCCCTGATGCTGTACCATCCTGAATCGGTTGAAGCCAGTTCATCACAGTTTAATATTGATTCCATGCCCAAATCTCAGTTTGTAAAGTATAAATTTCCGCGGCGCGACAACCTCCCGAAGGTTGCCATGCCCGAAGTAACTGTAAACTGGTATGACGGGGGCTGGATGCCGCCACGGCCCGAAGAACTGAAAGATAACGAAGCAATGGGTGATGAAAATGGAGGAGCTGTTTTTTATGGTACACGGGGTAAAATAATGTGCGGTGCTTTTGCAAGCAACCCAACACTTTTACCAACCGATGAAATGGAACATTTTCAGGAGCCTGTTAAAACTGAACGACGGATTTACAACCCTTTTGACGGCGGACATGAACAGGACTGGGTCAGAGCATCCAAAGAGCCAGGAAAAACACGCCTTGAGGCTTCTTCAAATTTTGGTTATGCCGGAAAACTAAGTGAAATAGTATCATTAGGTGTTTTGGCTGTCCGGTTAAAAAGTTTAAACCGTAAACTGCTCTGGGATGGTCCTAACATGCGATTTACAAATATTGGCTTAAACGATATGATTCAGATTCTTACAAAAACAAACTTTGAGGTTGTCAGCGGAAATCCCAGAACCAGTAGCGAATATGCAACATTGCCGGCATATCAGACTGCCGAGGAATGGATTCGCCGTAACTACAGGCAGGGATGGGAACAAATTTAAAAACTGCCTTTATTTGTTGAATGTAGAAAATATTAAAAACCGAAACAGATTTTTATCGTTAACTTCAAAGTTGTGCCCTCTTTCTGTTATAAATAAAATAAATCATTTTTTCCAAACCAATAACGGGGAAAATTACAAATCCGGCAATAACAGTCCAGAATAAATCACGTAAGGAGAGAGCAGCTGATTTAAAAATTGAATGCATAAACGGTGCATAGATAAAAACAAGATGAAGCCCCAGAACTATTCCTATTCCCGCATAAACAACCGGATTGCTAAAAAAGCCTATTCTCCGCAGTGAGTTATGCAGCGACCGGCAGTTAAGCATATAAAAAATCTGAAATAAAATTACAAATGTCACCGATATGGTTTGTGCCTTTGCCTGTGAATAAGCAGGATCAAATCCGTTTTTCAGGCCATTGGAATAGTATATGGTAAAAAGAATAACAGTTCCTGCCGTCATTAATATTGAAACAAAAACAAGTCTGAAAGTAATAAATTTACTGAACAAATATTCATTCGGCAAACGCGGGGGGCGTTTCATTACATTTGGCTCTTTCACTTCAAAGGCAAGCGGAAGTGCAAGTGCAACAGCAGCTATCAGGTTAATCCAGAGCAGCTGGGTTGGCAGCATAGGCAGCAACAGTTCTCCGGCAGACAGGTTAAACGGGAAAAAAGCAATGCCGTAAACCAGAATGAAAGCCAGTCCTAAATTGGTGGGAAGCAAAAATGCCAGTGACTTTAACAGGTTGTCGTAAACCCGGCGGCCCTCTTCAACAGCGGCACTTATACTTGCAAAATTGTCATCGGCCAGAACAATATCCGATGATTCCTTTGAAACAGAAGTTCCGGTGATTCCCATGGCAATACCAATGTTTGCCTGTTTTAATGACGGGGCATCGTTAATTCCGTCGCCGGTCATGGCAACAATCTGGTTGTCTGCCTGAAGTGCCCTGACAAGCCTGAGTTTATGTTCGGGGGCAACACGCGCAAAAATGTTGGTGTTGCCTGCCATTTCCGAGAATGTTTCATCATTCATTGCAGCAAGTTCATTGCCGCTCAGAACTTCTCCTTTTTTCGACAAACCCAGTTCCATACCGATTGCCCGTGCGGTTGCCCGGTGGTCGCCTGTAATCATTTTTACGACAATTCCGGCATCATGGCATGCCCTGATTGCATCAATCGCTTCGGTGCGCGGAACATCAGTCATTCCCAAAAGGCCGGCAAACTGAAATCCGTTTTCTGTTTCATCATCTTTGAGCAGACCGTTGTTCTTTGCTTCCCGGTTTTTATGCGCAACTGCAAGAACTCTCAAACCTTTGGCAGCCATATTTTCAACTTCAGCATAAATATTATTGAGTTCAGGTTCCTTGACAGTACATCGTTTAAGAATGACTTCGGGAGCACCCTTAATAATTATTTGTTGATTTTCATTACTGATTAAGGTTGCCATATACTTTGTTTCCGAACCGAACGGAATAACGTCAATTACGGAATTTTCACCACGGATTTTTAAGACATCAATTTTTGCTTTATGGGCAGCAACAATCAGAGCTATTTCGGTTGAGTCGCCTGTGGTTGTGTATTCGTTGTTTTCAAATCTGAAATCTGCACTACTGCACAAAACGGCGTTTTCAAGCAATGAAACAGCTTTTTCGGGTAAATTTTCTATTTCGGTTTCGTTTTCCATGAAGATGCCTTCAGGATTATAGCCTGCACCGGTAATTTTAAAATTGTATTCCGGTGTCCAGAGCCGGCTCACTGTCATTTCATTTTTGGTGAGAGTTCCGGTTTTATCGGTGCAGATTACGGTTGTGCTGCCTAAAGTTTCAACTGCCGGTAATGTTCTGATAATTGCTTTTCTGCCGGCCATACGCTGAACACCAACGGCCAGTGCAATTGTAACCACAGCGGGCAGTCCTTCGGGAATTGCACCGACAGCCAGTGCAATTGCAAAAATCAGACTGTCCTTAAGTGCCATATTCAGTGAAACTCCGTTTGATGTGGCGCGTATTGTCCCGATTATCATTATTACAACTGTGAGCACAATAATTCCGATAGTCAGATACTTTCCTATTACCGCAAGTTTTTTGGTGAGAGGCGTTTCCAAATTGGTGGTTTCGCTGAGCATGTCTGAAATTTTTCCCAGCTCGGTGTCCATTCCGGTTGAAGTAACAACGGCTTTGGCAGTTCCGGTAACCACAAGTGTTCCGCTGTAAACCATACACGTACGGTCTCCAAGGGCGGCATCCGGTTCAACAGGTAATACAGATTTTTGTGAAGGAAGTGATTCCCCCGTTAATGCAGCTTCTTCAATGGTCAGGTTTTTTTGCCATATCAGTCGCATATCTGCCGGAACACGCACTCCGGCTTCAAGTTCTGCAATATCGCCGGGCACAATTTCTGAAACAGGAACTGATGTTTTTAATCCGTTACGGTAAACCGTTGCATTTTCGGGAACCATTTCGCTGAGTGCCTCAATAGCCTTGCCTGCTTTAAATTCCTGAATAAAGCCGATAAAAGTGTTGATTATTACAACCGCCAGAACCACCAGTCCCTCCGTTGGTTTGCCAATAATTACCGCAAGTGTTCCCGAGCCTATCAATACCCAGATCAGAGGATTGTTAATTTGGCGCCATAGTACTGTAACCGGGCTCTCTTTTTTCTTTTTGATAATCCGGTTGGGGCCGTATTTATGAAGTCTTTCTGATGCTTCTTCCGAAGTTAATCCCGATTCGGAACTGTTCATTTCGCGAATAACTTCACCGAAGATTTTTGCATGCCGGAAGGCATCATTATTAATTGTCATTTATTGTCAGTTTTACAATACAAAGTTAGAAAATTTGGAAAGAATGTTTTCTAAAAATGTTTAATGATGCTTAATTCAAATCACTATAATACCTTAAATTAATTTTCAGGCTGTGGTGTTTTGTTTCTGTTGTATTTTACAGAATCTTAAACGGAATCAGTACTCTTTCGGCTTTTTAAACACGCTGCCGATACCCTTACCCAGTTTCTGAATTGTTTCAATTCCTTTGTTAAGCTGGTCAGTGGTAATTTCATCATATCCTTCAATTCCGTAGTCCTGGTTATGCTGCTGCGGAAATATAATCAGTCTGCTGTTTAGTGAAAAGTGTTTTTCCAGTTTAAAAGGCAGATTTTCCAGGATAACCATATGTGATGCAGATCCTTTGCGTGCAGAGACCAGAATAAACAAATCATCTTCGCGAATATGTCTGGCAAGAATGAGAAAGTCTTCCCAGTCATCAAAATGTGAAATTTCGTAAGAGGCAGACAGCTTGCTCTGTTTAAATATTTTGTTTACCGCATTTTCCGTTGATTCGTTACAGTAAACTTTAATCGGAATACTTAATTCCTGAGCCAGTATGGCTACTTTGCCAAGCCAGTATTTAAAGCCTTTTTCATATTCGGCAAACGGCGGAATGGTAATAACTATTCTTTTGTGCAGCACAAGCGGCTTTTCCAGATGACAGATAAAAGTGCATTTATCGGTATTTGAAAGAATACTGTCAACTTTATCACCTATCAGTTTGGCAATCAGCCCTGTGCGTTTCGGCCAGCCGAGTACAATAATGTCAGCCATTATTTCCTTTGAAATCCGGGAAATACCGCTGGCCGGATTATGGTCGATGGTGGTAATGATATTTACATTCGTTTCGGATGCAGAAGCCTGAATGACAAACTGTTCTAATTTATTTCTAGTTTTCAGAATGTTGATTTCCGCTTCATCGTTATTTGAAACCACAGAAAGAATAGAAATCGGATTTGCTGATTTTTTGTCTTTTATGTAGATTGAAAATTCAAGCAGTTTCTCAATATTTTCGATGTTTGCAATCGGCAGCAGAATATGTTCGTTATTGATGCTGTTTTTCTTTTTTAACTCGTCAGTTTCATCTTCCGATTCAATGACAATTATTTTTGCTGCCTTTTCGGTTGCAAATGAAGCTATAACACAGGTAATCAGTATTAAAATAATTGTTCCATTAAGAATGTTTTCATCAAGAATTTCAGCTCTGTATCCTACCAGAATAACGGCAAGTGTTGCTGCCGCATGAGCCCCGCTGAGTCCGAAAATAAGCTGTCTTTGCACTTTTGAATATTTGAAAACCAGCTGCGTAAACCAGGCGGCAAGCCATTTTCCGGCAATTGCAACAACCGAAAGGGTTCCGGCAATAATCAGTGCCATTGGCCCGCTAAGAATTACGCTTATATCAACAAGCATTCCCACACTTATCAGAAAAAACGGTATAAATAGTGAGTTTCCGATAAATTCTATACGGTTCATTAAAGCTGAAGAGTGAGGAATAAGTTTGTTTAGTGCCAACCCTGCAACAAAAGCTCCAATAATCGGTTCAACTCCTGCAACCTCAGCTAAAAAAGCGGCAAAGAACACAACCGACAGAACGAAGATGTAATGAGAATGTTTTTCACTTTCTAGTTTCATAAAAAACCATTTGGCAATTCTGGGAATGACCAGAAACATGATTGCAGAAAATATAACCAGTGAAACCCCGAGGCGAATCCAGAACTCCTGATTCAGGCTGCCCTGGCTGTTTCCCATAATCACGGCAAGAATAATAAGAACAGCGGTATCGGTTAAAATAGTTCCGCCAACTGTTATTGCCACCGCCTGATTTTTTGAAACTCCGAGCTTGCTTACAATCGGATATGCCACAAGTGTGTGCGTGGCAAACATACTGGCTGTAAGAAGGCTTGCATTAAAATCATAACCAAGCAGATAATAACATACGGGATAGCCAATTCCCAGCGGAATAATAAAAGTGAAAAATCCGAATAAAAGGCTTTTGTTTCTGTTGGCTTTAAATTCGTTTAAATCCAGTTCAAGACCTGCAATAAACATGATGTACAAGAGGCCAATGGTTGAAAAAAGATCTATTGCCGAACTTTTTTCAAGAATTCCGAGACCGTATGGACCGATGACCACTCCGGAAATGATAAGTCCGATTATACCGGGAATGTTGAGTCTCCTGAGCAGGATGGGTGACAGAAGAATGATGAACAGTATTAATGAAAAGATAAGTACCGGATTTTCAAGTGGTAGCTTAAATTCAATAAACAGTTGTCTGAAAAAATCTGTCATCAACTCTTTTTTATATTATTCTTTGCAAAGATTACTTAAAAAAAATATTTCCTGTTATAAAACAGATCAGTTTGCCTCTTAAAAGTGTCAAATTAACTAATTTTTGATTAAACAGGCAAAAGCAGAAGAGTTTGTATTTTTTTAAAATTGAGTAGAAAAACATTCAGAAAACAGGTATTTTTCTGTTTGTGGTTAAGAAATTTATTGGCAGACCTATTTATCTAGTTTATCATAATTTTCTCTCTTTCGGCAAGAACTTTCTTATAGGTCAGTATCATATTTATTTCCTTTTTGTTTTTGTACTGCAGTGCAAGCCGGTATGCGGCATCAAGCCATTTTTGTGCAGTTTCCAGATCATCTTTCAGTTCGTAGGCAAGAGCAAGGTTATACCGGGCATTAATGGCCATTTTGCCGTTGGTGTTGCCTGCATATTTTTCCCATAAAACAATGGCTTTATCCATCTCTCCTTCTTCAAAAAGGTATGCTGCTTCAGAAAAATCGGGTAGCGGAGGAACCGAATACATACGGCCGACAGTCTGCCAATCGGCATAAAACCTTTTGCCGTAATTTTCACCTGCTAGAGATGCTGCAATTTTAAGTGCCTCGGTGCGCGAAGGAAGTGTGAATCCTTTTATATAATTTCCCATGGAATCATATCCGTTCCAATAAACAGTGTCAATCATCGACTTGCGTTCGGTTATGCTTTTTTTAACCGGATCATAAATTCCCCACACGGCAACGGATATAACTTCACCTGATTTTGGGGTTTCATAACTTTGCGGATAAACGGAAAAGAATGAAGAATAGGTTTCCAGTACAATAAGCAGGTCAGACTCTGATATACCGGTCAGTTTTTCAATTAAATTAGGAGGCAGTTCCGACATACGGTTCTCGTAATGCTGTTCAAATGTATTGTTCGGGAAAATGTAAATTTCGTCAAAAACATTGTTGGTTTTTAGCGTTCCGGCCAATTTGTTAATGCATCCGGCAGTCAGAATACTGTCAAGACCGGCAGGGTCGTTTTTTACTCTTACAAGCTGAAAGTTGTTTTTATAGTAATGCTGAAGGGTGTCGCCGGTATATTTAAAATTGCGGTAAATGATTGCAGCCTTTTTTGCATGTTTCGGAATGTCGGCTTCTCCCGGATTATAGACTTCAATCTGGTATTCCCTGTAAACAGTGCATGAAAAAAGGAATGACATAAGAAGAAATACCGGCAGATATTTTAGTTTCATTTTATCTTTTTTAATTCGTTTTGCCTGCGCTTAAGTGTTTCCAGATAGTTGTAGGTTACCGGTCTGTACATTGTGTAATACGATTTGAGTGCCCATTCAACGGCTTCATCTGTTTCTCCAAGCATCTCATAACCTAATGCAGTGTTAAATTGAGCCTTGCTTTTAAGAGCTTTGGATGATGCTTTTTCAGCAACCTTCTGCCATTTTTCAACTGCACCTTCCCAGTCATCATATCTGGCCAGATTATTTCCCTCGCGTAATCCTGAATTGCCTTTTGTGAAAAAGTGGCGTTTTTCGGTTTGCCATCTAACGGCAATTTTTTCTGTGAGGTCGAGTGCAATGCTGATTCCGGCTTCATTAAGTGCCTGTTTTACCGGCGTAAACCTCGAAAACAGATTTCTGGTGGAAACGTCGTCATCTTCCCAGAAAAGAGTGTCTTTTATAAGTTCGTAAAGCAGAATGGTTTTGGTTGCCGGATCGTAAATCCTGAAAAGAGCTTCGTATGTTATTTTCATTCCGGCAACAGCAACCGATGAAAAATCACCAAGATACGGTTCAAAATAAGTTTCGTTGTTAAATGTGGCAGTTACCCTTGTTCTTAAAAAATCGAGGGACAATACAGCATCGGTCTGGAAAGTGTTGCAAAGCTCTTCTATTTTCCACCATGGAATTTCAGGAACAGCCTGTGCCGAGCGATAGGCACCCAGAAACCGGGTTTCAGGAATAACATAATCGTATCTGCCCGACTCGTAAAGCAGGTCTCCCAAAGCCTTCATGGCAGTGTCGGCCATCTGGTAATCGTTGACTAAGGTGTCGAGATTAAAACGCTTCTTAAAGAAAAGTCTTTGGAGCGAATCGCTTTTAATATCAGTGTATTTACTGCTGTCAATCTGCGAAACAATTGTCAGGCTCCGGATATTTTCGGGAAGGTCCTTTCTTGCAGCAAGGGGAACGTCAATCAGCATAGTTCGTGTGGAGATGCATGAAAATGAAGTTACAGTTATTAAGGCTGCAATTATAATGTTTGTTATAGTGCCAAATGTTGTTCTCATTTGTTTAATGTTTCTGCAATCTGCATTGAATTAATAAATTCCCCAGTATTTTCTCAAAAACCATTCCACGCTCAGCAAAACCAGTATAACAGGAAATAACCATCGCAGGTTTATCAGTTCGGTTATCATTTCCTGAAAATAGCTGACCGGTTTTAATGTTCTGCTTTTTTTTATCTCTTCGGAAAGTGTTCCCGTCTCTTCGGGAGTATAAAAGCTGCCTCCCGTTTCAGACGAGAGCCGGTAAAGCATACTATGATTGGCACGGGTAACCAGATTTTCAATGTTAACGGGAGTGACCACAAAATTACCTGATTTTTTATGTGTCTGATCTCCTGTGGTAACCTCAGCATTGAAATGATAATTGCCAACCGGAAGATTGCCGGCGTTGAGATAATAACCGTTATCCCTTACATCAAAAATAAAATTCAGTTCTTCACCCGATTCGCTGCTGATTAAAATTGAAACCTCCTCATTGGGTATTCTTTCAAAAATTTCGTTATAAACTTCGGCTGTGAAGAGAACCGGATCGGTTTCGGCATAAATTAAATCGTAGTTGACAATAAAGTTATCCTCATTTTCGCGTAAAGCAAGATATTGAATCAGTTTCCCGATCAGTTCGCCAAATTGTGAATGGGTCTGGTTCTGGAAATAGTTATTCAGCCTCCACCGCCATATTCCTTCACCAAACAGAAATCCCACTTTTTTATTTTGGTGAATACCTGTTGCAATCAGGGGGCTTCCGGTTTCAATGTTTTTTATTTTTTGATAGAGAAGGATATTGAATGCGGGATCGAGTTCGTAGTTTGCAAAATGAACTGTCAGCGGCGGAAATTTCTCAACAACTTCTTTTAAATTTTCACTTGTTGAGAAAACTGAATAAGATGAGTTCAGTGCAGCCTGTGCATCTTCTTTCGAACCGGCCCTCGGTCTTATATTAACACCGTGAGCAAGTGCATTCAGCTGGGGCAGAAAAGTTTTGCCTCCGATTATAAACAGCAGCGGAGTTCTTTTATTTTCCTCTTTATTAATAATGTCGGCCATAGATTTGCCTGAGGTGGGCAGCTGATTCAGTATAACAAGATTGAAATCTGAAAAATTTGAAGGGTAGGGTTCTTCCGTGAATACCGAAACATCATAGGATTTTTGCTTTTCAAGCGTGTTTTTAACGGCACCTATATCGGGGTGGTAGCCGTCTGAAAGAATCAGGATTTTCTGTTTGCTTTCAAGTACATTCACAACAAACTGTTCGGTGTTGTTTCTGATATTTTCTTCATTTTCGGCAGTTTCCAGCACGGCGGTAAAGCGTTTGAGTCCGGGGTCGCCGGCTTCCAGAATAAATTCAGTTGAGTTAAAATAATCTGTGCTGTTGGGAATTATCACATCCTGTGCAACCTCTTTGTTTCCTTCAAATATTGTGAGTTTAAGAGCCTGCCCCTGTAATTTTATAAAACGGGAATCGACAACAACCGGAAACCTGTTTCCCGAAAATGCCGTTCGGTTGGTTTTTACAGTCTGAATGCGTGCATCGGTAATTTCTGTTGTATCGCCGAAACCTATCGAATAAACCGGGAAAGTAATGTCATCCAGCATATTCAACGGATTTTTTCCGTGGTTGTATATTCCGTCGCCGGCAAGCAGAAGGGCACCGATATTTTCGTTGAAATGGTTGTTGATAAGAGTATTTACGAGATCGCTGTAATCCGATCTTTTTTCAGAGAAGTTAATCTCTCCGTTGTATGTTGTTTTCTGGCCAAATGTGTAATTTATAACTGAATAATCGTTTCCGAGTTCTTTTGAAATCATGTTTTTCAGCCGGTTCATTTCAGTTACCTGCATGGCCGAATCGGCAGCTGCACCAACCGAGCCCGAATTGTCCCATGCCGCAATGATTAACGGGTTCTGTACCGTTTTTTTCAGACTTTTGATAAATGGCGACAATAAAAGAAAAGCGGTTAATGTGAAAGAAAGGAACCGAAAAGCCATCAGCAAATATCTCTGTCTTTTTGTTAGTTCTTCGTTGTTTTTGTTGGTGCTGTAAAGCAAATAAACCAGTCCGGCAGCCGCAACAAGAGCTGTCAGCAAAAGAATAAACCAGTANNGAATGAAATCAATTAATTCAAATTTTCTTATAGATTGTAAAGATACATTTCTCCTTATTATTACGCTGAATTAACCTTATTATTACTTTGAATTTTAACAGATGCGGGGTAATTTATAGTTACGGACAAACTTCCCAGTTAATTTTATTCTAAAAATAGACCTCAAATTATTGACAAAAATATTTTTTATTGCCAAATTATAGAATCAGCTACGTCGGACCTGGTTTTACGATGGGAAGATTCGATATAGATTAAATTTCAAGTATTTCATTCCATCTGGTGGTGTAGCGATTACTTAGTTTTTCCTGTTTTAATCTCCATTTCCTGTCTCTGCCTTGCGATGCCAGCCTTATTGTATCCCTTCCGGATGTTTTGTTAATCATATCCATAATTTTATACAAATCCTTATGTTTTGCACGGTCGGTTTTGTCAAAAATATTCAGCTGAACATGATTTTCGGGAATCAGGTCCGAAACTATTACTCCTGCCTTGTGGTAATAGTATCCCGGTTTAAAAATGGCTTCTGCAACATTTGTGGCGTATTTGGACAGTTCGGCGGTAAAGTTTGTTGCAACCGGAAGCTTGATTACCGCATTTCGTGAATACTGCGGCAGGTCTTTGCGAAAACCGTTGGTGCGTATGAAGACCATCATGGTTTGTGCACAGCTGTTTTGTTTGCGCAGTTTTTCGGCACAAACGGATGCAAAAGTTGAAACAGCTTCCTTTATTTTTGAAAGCTCGGTTTGTTTTGTACCGAAACTTCTTGTTGTGGCAATATTTTTTTTCGATGGAGGAATGTTTTCAAAATCAAAGCATGGAATCCCGAGCAATTCCTTTTTTGTGCGCAAGCCGGTAACCGTAAAATGTTTTCTCACAAAAGCATCGGTTTTTTGGGTAAAATCCCATGCGGTTCTGATTCCGAAATATTCCATCTTTTTGGAAGATTGTCTGCCAATTCCCCAGATATCACCCACATTTATCCATTTGAGGGCCTTTATAATTTTTTCTTCCGAGTCAATAACATGCACATTGTCCAGCTCCGTAAATCTTTTTGCAATTTTGTTTGCCAGTTTTGCCAGGGTTTTTGTGGGTCCAACGCCGATACTAACCGGAAGTCCGGTCCATTTTCTCACCTTTTTCCTCATTTCACCTGCATAAGTTCTTAAATCATGAGGAATCCCGGATAAATCCAGGAAAGCTTCGTCAATGGAATATATTTCAATATCCGGTGTGAATTCCGATAAAATATTCATCACCCTCTGGCTCATATCACCATACAGTGCGTAGTTGCTTGAAAAGACCCGAACATTATTTTTCTCGAGTTCCGAAACCCATTCGTATGCGGGTGCGGCCATGGGAATTCCCAGTGCTTTTGCCTCATTGGAACGGGCAATGATGCAGCCGTCGTTGTTGGAAAGCACCACGACCGGTATATTTTCCAGATCGGGACGAAAAACCCTTTCGCAGCTTGCGTAAAAATTGTTACAGTCTGTCAGTGCGTACATTTTCTAATTTACTGTTTTCTGATTATCCGGTACCGGGATTTAAACCGGCTGTACTTTTTTAATAATATAAGTTACTATTCCCCAAACGATAAATTCATTGTCTTTTGTTACAAGAATCGGCTCAAACTCTTTGTTTGCAGGCATAAGCCAGCATTTGTCCTTTTCAGTTTTTATCCGTTTAACGGTAAAGCCGCCATCCAGATAGCAAACTGCAATTTTGCCGTCTTCGGGCTGAAGGCTTCTGTCGATTATCAGTATATCACCTTCCTGTAACCCGATATCTTCCATTGATTTTCCTTTTATTCTTGCAAAAAAAGTGGCATCCCTGTTACGGATAAGCTCTTTGTTCAGATCAATTTTCAGTTCGGCATAATCTTCGGCGGGTGAGGGAAAACCTGCAAACAATCCCGTATCGAAATAGGGAATCAGCGTGTCGGTTAAAAGTGACGGTGTATAAAATTCCAGTTTCTTTTTCTCCATATCTGTCATTCTGTTATCAAAAATATCAATTGTCAGGTTATTGTTTCAGATTGTAAAATTAGCTGAAATTAATAAAATCGTGAGTTCATTTAAAATGTTGCTGCGAATATTTGAAGGTTTTTATTCATGAAAGTTTTGATATTAAACTTCAAACAGTAATTTTGTATATATAAATCCTAAAAATTATGACTGAACAAACATTACAGCAGCATGTTGGCACACCTCAGGTACCGCCTCCAAACTATCTGGTGGTGGCTATTTTAACCACTTTGTTTTGTTGCATGCCTTTTGGCGTTATCTCAATTGTGTTTGCGGCCCAGGTAAATTCAAAGTGGCTTATGGGTGATCATCAGGGTGCAATGCAGGCAAGTAAAAATGCAAAATTGTGGGCATGGGTATCATTTGGTACGGCAATCATTTTAATTGCCTTGTGGTTTGCCCTGATATTTTTTGGTGTTATTGCCGGTCTCGGACTAAGTGTGTTTGAAGGAATTAATGTTTAATTTATGAGAAAAGCCATAAGTGTGGTTTTGCCGGTTTTTATTGTGGCAGCCGCACTTCTTTTTTTTATACTTGATCCCGCCAAACATATAATTTTTCCTCGCTGTGTTTTCTATTCCCTGTCGGGTTATTATTGTCCGGGCTGTGGTTCACAGCGTGCAATTCACAATCTGCTTCATTTGAATATTGCAGGAGTGGTAAAAAACAATGTACTGTTTTTGCCGGCAGCAGTTATTATTATCTATCATTATGTTCATCCGGTAATGAACCGGAGGCTGGGTCTGCGACTGCCAAATATTTTATATATGAAATATACTCCGTGGGTAATTTTGGGCGTTGTTACAGCTTTCTGGATTTTACGTAATCTGAGCTGTTTTTCATTTTTGAGCCCGACCGATTATATATAATTGCGAAACTGTATAAAAACAGAAGAAGCTTCCCTGTAAAGCAGAATACAGAATTGATGCTCACGGATTTCGGGGGCAGGTTGCTATATTGCTATTTTGTCAATGATTTAAATTTGTAACCTTTTGATGCAAAATGGCGGATAACATCTTCCAGAATATTGTAAAACTTGTCGGTTCGTGCCGGCTCTGTTCCCGGATGAATCAGAAGAACGGCTCCGTTAAGTCCGCCGGG
>LSQX01069599.1_pt1 | contig 13448 bp, 14 predicted proteins | sample 654561 | NCBI WGS metagenome assembly LSQX01 (sample SAMN04489861, study PRJNA283612) | anaerobic digester metagenome | isolation source: 4 biogas reactors fed with cattle manure at either 37C or 55C with and... | place: Denmark: Kongens Lyngby | collected 2014 | reverse complement strand
GAAGATATTATAGCTCATTATGAGGATAGAAAATATGTCCTGTCAGGCAAGGCAATGATTGTCTGTATGTCGCGTAAAATTGCTATTGATCTATATAGGATATTATTAAGTAAACGTAATGATTGGGATAAGATGGTTAAGGTGGTTCTGACAGAAAGCAATAAGGATGATGAATCTTGGCACGAGATAATCGGAAATAAAGAGTATCGTAAAGAACTGGCATATGAGTTCAAAGATGAGAAAAGCCAATTCAAGATAGCTATAGTAGTTGATATGTGGCTTACCGGATTTGATGTACCATCTATGGCTACTATGTACATAGACAAACCCATGAAAGGTCATAGCCTAATGCAGGCTATTGCCAGGGTAAACCGTGTATATAAGGATAAAGAAGCTGGTCTTATTGTTGACTACATAGGTATGGCAGCAGAACTGAAGACTGCATTGAATCAGTATACTAATAGAGATAAAGACAAAGTACCGGACTTAAGCAAGGCGTTACAAATCGCATTAGAAAAGCTAGAAATCATGAGAGACTTTTTCTATGGATTTGACTATTCAGCATTCTTTGGAGAGTCTAATAAGGAACGTTTAGATATCTTACTTAAGGGTGTTAACTATATTCTAGGACATGAAGAGGAAGAAAAGAAAATATTTATTCGTGAGGCAACTGCTCTTAGTCAGTCTGAAACTTTGTGCAGAAGTCTCTTGTCGGAAGAAATTAAAAAAGAGATTGAATATTTCAAAGGAGTAAAAGCCGGTGTATGTAAAGTTACTACCGGAACAGGACTTACAACCAATGAAGTGAATTCTAGAATAGAAGCCATCTTGGAACAGGCTATTAAGCAAGATGGTGTTGTCAATGTTTTCAACGCCGCAGGTAAGAAGAACCCAGAGATATCTATACTTTCAGATGAGTATATGAAAAACATCCGTAATATGAAACACAAAAATATTGCGGCTGAACTATTACGAAAGTTGCTCGAAGACAATATCCGTGTGATGAGTAGAACTGGAGTGGTTCAATCTGAATTATTCTCTAAAAAGATAAAAGAGTTATTAAAACAATATAACAACCGTTTAATAACCAGTGCTGAAGTAATAGAGGAGTTACTTAAGTTATCACAGGAGATGGTAACATCATATTCTGCCGGTGAAGCAAAGGGTTTATCGGTTGAGGAATATGCTTTCTATAATGCATTAGTTGCTGATCCAAAGGTACTAGAGGAAATGCAAGACTCTGTATTAGTGGATATGGCGCAGGAACTAACTGATATGATCCGGAAAAATCGTACAGTTGATTGGGACAAGAAGGAATCAGCAAGAGCAGCTATGAGGTCTATGGTTAAGAGATTGCTTAGAAAATATAAGTATCCACCGGAGAAAGCAAAGGGAGCTATTGAAATTGTAATTAAGCAGGCAGAGTTGATGAGTAGTAATTTAGAGATTTTATAATATAATATGTGTTGAGATTTACTGTCGTGGATGAATTTAAGCAAAAAGAAATATTAATAATTGAAAGGCTACCTAAGAAGGTGGATATTGTCACAATTAGGAGGGTATTATTGTGAAGAATTTAAAGGCAAGATTGGGAATACTGATAATATTGACACTGCTTTGCATAGTTCCAACAAATCATGTTGAGGCTAGCTCGAAGAAGTATTTAGTCTTAATTCAAAACGATACAAACAAATGGACAGCATATAACAACCTTACGGAGGTTACATCTTCTGGAAGCGTAATGATAAAGGCAAAACCATTTGCAGATGCGATGAACTTTAGTTATGTGGAAAATGCGAAGAAAAAACAATACACAATAAAACGTAGTAAGACACGATATAATACATATACCATAAATAGTACAAAATACACTTATAAAAATAATGATAAGTCTAAAAAAATGAAAACTAAGTTCAAATCATATAAAAGCAAGGAAGATAAGAGTAATCTGTGTTTTGCAGGCTCAGTAAATTCATTGTGCTCTTTCAAAGAATTTACAGGAAGTGAAATAGAAGAGTATAAGCAACTTGGTTATGATGGAATATTATGTTATAGCGTGCTAGACAAAATAAAATCAGTTCCAAAAATAATCAATGTCAGAGATACTGATGGGTCGGGATTGAAAAATAGATTGAGCTCAGATGTGTATTATGCAGATGTAAAGAAAGACAGCTACATAAATATAACACTGTTGGATTCTGAAGTAGACGGTATGCCGGTAATATATCAGGTGGGTAATGAAAATATACTTACATGTAGTTGGGGAGAATTTTCAAATGATATTGTACCGTTATACATAGATGCAAAATCTGTTGGGATGACATTCATTAATATATTTCTTGAGGATTATAGTGAAAATATTACAATTATTATTAATGTTGTAGAAGATACCAGAGTATCTTATGCGGGTAATGGAAGTGATATACAAAATCCAGAGATATCAGAACAACAAGGTAGTTTTTTCTTAACCACAAGTGATGATACATATAAAGTAGAAGGTGAACTTGTATGGAGAGCTATAAATGGAACGTATTTCCAACAATTTCATGGTACCATAACAAACTTATCAGGGAAAGACATTGATTTTGGTAATTACACTCTGGTTTTCAGGACAGATACTGGGAGTTTGGTTAAAAGAAGAATGCGTACCATTGCCGGGGTACAAAATAACGCGTCGCAAATAATTTTTTTATCATTTACATCAACTAAACTCTGTGGAAAGGTCACTTTGGATTTGGTGAATACCGACTTTGAGTAAATGATCTTTGATAATCAGAAAACAACTCTATCTACTCATATGACACGTTGGATGAGATGGAAAACAGAATGAGGGAAGCAGAAGAATGGTATAATGATTTGCATGGAGAACTATATTGACGAATAATCCAACTTCCCATTATATTTAAAACAAGAGATACTTTTATTAAAAGGTAGTCTGATCTAAATATACCATACATGCAACTCATAACGCTGGTAATCGGGAAAAAGCTTTGTATAAAAGCACGGCCAAAGCTTAGGAAGAATTAAATCATTTCGCCAGTGGGCTCATGTTTCATTCTTCCCAATCACTTATGACAAAGCGTTTCTTGACAGCAGGTTATGATATCTATATAACCTCTGATCACGGCAATACGCCATGTATCGGATTGGGAAAACTTATGGGAACTGGCGTTGAAGTCGAAACAAAGAGCCGGAGGATGCTGGTACTGAAGGACTTTGCAGACAAAGAAACATTGCTAAAAAAATATGGTTTGATACAATATCCGAAGTATTACTTAACAAAGGATTATGATTACCTTATATGCGATGCCGGCGATTCTCTTGACGCCAAAGGTGAAGCTGTGATGACCCACGGCGGAATTACACTTGATGAGGTAATAGTTCCTTTTATAAAAATTAAGGCGGTAAGGAATAATGGCTAAGAGAGTAGGATTTACAAGAACTATAAAACCACATTGGTTGAATAAGACCGTTGAGCTCGTATCAGAAGGCTTGAGCGAGGAAGAAATTAGAGACCAATTGGATGAATACCTAAGTTTTGAGCTTAAAGATAAAACCAATATAGGAAAAGCACGGAATATTCTTATGAACACTTGGGAGTATGAAGGTGATACTTCTGATTCAATAAAAAAATTAGCATTAGAGCTAATCAAAAAACATCCGGAATACAGTCTGGCGTTGCATTGGTGTATGATGTTGATGGCCTATCCGATTTTCATGGATATTTGTAAGCTGATAGGTAAAATGGCTGAATTTCAAGATGAGTTAACACTAAAGCAAATCAAGCAGAAGTTGTTTGACGAATGGGGTGAAAGCAGTACGTTATTCTATTCAATAGATAAACTGGTTGCAACGCTAAAAAATCTTGAGGTTATGTTACCAACAAAGCCGGGAGTATACCATATTAACAAGCATAGAGTTGATAGGCCTGAAATTGTAAGTTTTATGATATATGTAATGATGCTTGTGGATAATAGTGGATACTATTCATATGTCGAATTAAAATCTTCCGTTTATCTATTTCCTTTTGATTATAAAGTCGAGAAGGAATATCTTTTAGAGGATGATAGATTTGTAATGAACAACTTTGGTGGTGAGCTTTCTATTGCTCTTAAGGATAGGAGCTGAGAAGGTGGTTATGATGCAATTTAATTTAGTGACACATTTTGTTGTTTCTCAGTTGCGGACCGAGAGGGATTAGAAGACAGTAATTCGATATTGTGTATTGGTGGATATGGCACATACAGCGACTAAAATCGGGATTATAAACAAAAGCAGTATAGGAGATTGATACATGGAATTTTATGAGAAAGCATGTATGAAGTATATAAAAGAAGCTCCAGCAGAGAGAAAATACCAGTATGCGTTAGCGGAGATTGATAATAGAAATGGACTAAAGGATTTACTGTTTTATTACTTTAAATTCAACTGGTTTGATAACAACATTGTTCCAAAATCTAAGTTACCTGGCTTTGATAAATGGATTTTTGAAATATTGTACGAATACTGTGGATGTTATAAATTGCAAGCATTGATTATGTCATTATTAGAACCAGGAAAATTGGTAGAAGTGGATCGCTTTCTAATAGCATATAAGACTCTTAATACTCCAATGGAAGGCATATTAACAGACACAAATCGAAAAATTCTTAAAAAGGTTATCAGAGATTACAAAAAGGTTTTTGGTGTAATAATTCCAGAAATATTTACTGTGTTTGACCAATCTGCTATATGTGTAGAGTCAATTACGGAATATATAGTAAGAGAGTATTATGATAAATGCATGGTAGAGATTGATTTATGGATACTACTGGATAAAGTTTATGAGACATTGGGTAATTACCAAATAAATGGTGATAAACAGTCTTATTACGAAAGAATATATACGTTGATGTATGATTATTCCATACCAATAAAGATAGTCAAGAGGTTGTCTTTTGAGAAAGATTACACAACAATGTTAATTAATGCAATTAAGTTTAATTATTTAAGAGTGGTAAATGCAGGTAATGAAAAATCGTTTGGTTGTATTAAAAACATAAATGGTTTTGATATTATTACTTCAAAGATAAGTGACGGGATAATAAAGGATGATGATTTAAAAGCTATAATATTTAATGTTATGCTCGACTGTGCTGTGGAATAATAAAGTTCTTTTAAAGGACACATGTAATGGAACATAACCTATATATAAAAAGTAAATAGAGTAAATCGAAAGCGAGCTAATGGTAATTGTATCCATTAGCTTTTATTATGCAACAAATCATAGCAGCAACATGGCATTATGCAACGGATTAAATATTGTGGAAAATTATATACCTGTTATAATTGAGATATCATTTATGATAAAGAACGGAGGAACAAAAGGTGAAGCAGTTATCAGAAAATATTAGGATTTTAAGAAAAGCTAATGGAATACCGCAGGAAGAGCTGGCACAGAAGCTTAATGTTTCAAGACAAGTTGTATCGAAATGGGAGACAGACAAAAGTGACCCACCGATAGATACATTGATTTCATTGGCTGATATCTATGGAATCAGCCTAGACAAATTAGTAAGAGGAGCAATAACTCTAACAAATGAAATGTATGGGTTAACAGAAATAATAAAACAGGGGGATAAAAGTATGAAAAAAGAAGCAGACAATGTAAATATAAGACCTATGGTAAGTATAGATGAGGATTCTGATAAAGGATTTTTTCCCAGAATATCACCAGACAAAGTGAATGCCTACGATAAGTTTAAAAAAGCTTATAATTTAGATATTGAATCAGATCAGTTCGGTGATGCTGATAAACGTGTTAAGGCTATGCATTTATATCTTGAAGCCTTAGATGAAGGAATAACAGATGCAGCAGTAAATATGCTTAGAGTGTTAACAAAAATACATTTTAATTTAAAAGTGGAGGAAGCAGAGGCAAAGCTTCCGTTCAATGATAGAATTAATTATTTTATTGAAATATTAGAAGAAGCCGACAATCAGGAGGGGCGGTATTATCATGCATTGCTTTTAATATATGGACTAATACACACGGAGGATACAGAAAATGATGATATGGATAATGGTATCCGGATGATGTATGGTTTGGCGAATGCTGGAAACGAATACGCGATGCATTATGTTGAATATATCGAAGAAGAACAAAAAGAATAAACTTAATATGTAGGATAAAAGATACTCAGAGTGGTAGACACTACTATTCTTGGGTATCTTTTTTCTCGTTTAAATCTTAGGATGATAGATCACACGTATTAGTAATAGGCATGCGGGTAGAAATATGCAGCCACCGGTCGCCTACGGACTACCAAACGGCGCCTAATCATTCTATTTGACCGCCTTTTGGGCGTCAAACTGGTAGTCGCCAGTTAACACTAGATGAACATACTTGACGATACCTGCCGAATAGAAAATCACCAATTTCTAACCGTGATAATGTTCAACCCCAGATAATACAGCATTCCTGCTATCCATCTTGGCGACGATCGCCTACCCATATGACACCTAAAAAGAGCATCAGCCCACAAGCTGATGCTCTTAATCATTCTACAGCGGATAACGGGAATCGAACCCGCNNTCTACCAATGAACTATATCCGCATGATTTTATTTTATAACTTTATGAAAAAATGTCAAGAATATATATAGAAATACGATTAAAAAATATTGAAATGGAAATATTAATTAAATAAGTTGGGATATTTATTGGCGAGTGATTTTCACACCCATTAAATGTGACTTAGGAATAAATAAATCAATATGTGAGAAGAATATATCTAGAGGTGATAACAGTGAAAAAAAACAGGTTAGCTGAATTTTTCAAAAGCAAAGGTTATTATGTGTTATTATTTGTCGGTATAATCGCTATAGCTGCAGTAGCGCTCATTGGTTCCAATTTATCCTCTAATCAAGAAAATGAGGGTGAGAACTTTGTGGATCTAAATGAACCGGGTAATGATGACATGGTAGCTGAAGATGACAATAATCTTCAGGCTAACGATGATAACCACACATCGGATCAGCTTGCTAATAATGAGGAGACAAGCTCTGCCCCCGATGTAACCGATGACGGTCAGGAAGTAGTTGATAATGACAGTCTTCTGGAATTTGATGTGTATACACAAGAGGAAGAGAACGGAATTGATTATGTAGAAAGCGATGAGCCTAAACATGCAGTATTAGACAAGGATATAGAAGAAGAACAACCAGCGACAGTTGAGACGGCTGGTGCTACGGTTAAGAACACCTCACCCTTAAGCTTTGATGTGGAGACAGGTCTTCTTTGGCCGGTTGATGGCAATGTTATTATGAATTACAGTATGGATCATTTAATTTATTATGCTACTCTTATGCAGTTTAAGGTAAACCCGGCAGTTGTTTTTGATGCTGAGGTGGGTACTGACGTTAAAGCCGCTACAACCGGAATTATTACAGACATTTTTGATGACCCTGTAACCGGACTAACTGTTACCATGGATATCGGTGACGGATATTCCCTTTTGTACGGTCAACTGGCAAATGTTAATCATAAGATTGGTGACAGATTGTCAGAGGGTGATATTATAGGAGTAATTAATACACCTACAAAATACTATTCTGTAGAAGGAAGCAACCTCTATTTTATGGTAATGGAGGATGAAGAGACAGTAAACCCTATGCTGTATTTACGCTAAAGGATTATAAAAATGAATACAAAAAAAGAAAGGACATGTTAATATAAAACATGTTCTTTCTTTATTGATCGAGTAAATAATTCTTTTCTCTTAAGGCCTCTTCAACCTTATCAAGGGTCTCTTCACTTTCTGCCTCAATAGTATGATGATGGGTTCCGGCTGTTAGCTCTTTTAAGGGAACGATTTTCTTCTCCTTAACCTGCTTTACAAAATCATATACATCATTTCGATTTCTGATAATTAACTCTGTCACAATCTGACCATATATTTCGTGGATTACATGTACATCAAGTACCTTACCACCATTATCTACGATTGTACATAATTCATCCTCAATATCCTCGGTGGAATGCTTTACATGAATTATCCGTTGATATTTTGTTTCCTCGCTTTGATAGAACAGATACCCCTTTGTGGTAGATATTATATCTATATCAGAGGCGCGAAGGAGCGCAATATCCTGAACTATAACCTGACGACTTACACCTAATAGGTGCGATAGTTCACCGCCCGATATAGGCTTCTTTGAAGCCCTAAGTATCTCTATTAACTTTTCTCTGCGCTCATTTCCATCCATTTTAATAACCCACTTACCTCATATTGATACTTTTAATTTTGATCTTCTTCCGCTATAATAGAACGGAGTCTACATATATGAATACTATTATTCTAATTATATACTTAGAGGAAATAATTCGCAAGAAATTTATGTTGACAGGCACCACAGGTAGGTGAGAACGGTACCTGTCATCAATAGAGAGAACGGTGCCTGTCACCATCAGAAGGAGAATGCTATGTTTCGCTTATGGGCAAAGATATTTAAGGATAACAGAATGTTAAAGGATATGGTTGTCTGCAATGACAATCCTCAGCTTAGGAGAACCCAGAAGATATTTGCAGCCATAGATGATATCTGTCGTGAATATGATTTATCAAAGCCCTTGTGGTTAGATGCGACTGTTGCTGATTTTAAAAGGCATGACAAGACAAGATTTCTACAGGATAATTTCATGGAGCCTATAGATTTTGACTATCTTGAGATTCATGTTATTGAGGAGGACTAATATGGGAAGGAGAAGCTTAATACTCTTTGGGATTCTCCTACTTTGTGTTTTTATGACTAGCTGTTCAAAAAGGAGCTTAGAGACTTCGGATGAATTAATCACGCAGGACTTTGATATGAATATAGATGATGAAGAAGCACTTAATGAGGATATTGATATGGCTGAAAGTAATAATCTGCAGGAAGATAAAAGTCTAGCAGTAAATGAGAAAAATAAAGAGTATAATAACATAGAAACAAATGATACCGCCCAAGATGAAAATATTATGGAAGTATATGAGGCAGATGAGACCCTTGTCCAGATTATAAGTGGAGAAGTAGATAGTCTCGAATCTCCTTTCCATATAGAAGAACTAAGCCAGGAGATAATAGACCGTATATCAGGAAAGTCCTACAAAGATGATACCGATATCCCTTATAGTGACCTTAGATATATCCGCCTTCTTCATATTGGCTTTGACGGATTGACCCACGAAGGGGAAATGATTGTTAATAAAGCTATTGCAGATGATGTTGTTGATATTTTTAAAGAGCTTTATAAGATAGAATATCCTATCGAGAAAATCCTACTTATAGATGACTATGATGCCGACGATTTAAAGTCCATGGCTGATAATAATTCTTCAGCCTTTAATTATAGGCTCGTAGAAGGAACCACCAGAAGATCTATTCACAGTGACGGACTGGCAATAGACATCAACCCCTTATATAATCCTTACGTTAGAACTAGAGATGGAAAGCTTGAAATCCTCCCTGAGAATGCCAGTGATTATGTAGACCGGGATAAGGATAATAATTATTATATAAGAAAGAATGATCCCATATATAAAGCATTTGTAAGCAGGGGCTTTACATGGGGTGGGGAATGGAAGAATAGTAAGGATTATCAGCATTTTGAGAAGAAATTAGAGGATTGACAAGTAATTGATTTTAGAATAGCAGAATGTTATAATTAGACGGTATAAGTCGAGTTCAATCAGTGATAATCGTCGGTGTTCACGTAGCATGATAACGCTACACGTCACACGTCGATGCAAGCAGAAAGGAAGCTATGTATGTCGTATATGGCTCTTTATAGGAAGTTTCGGCCAGATAGTTTTAAGGATGTAAAAGGCCAGGATCATATAGTTACAACCTTGAAAAATCAAATAAAGTCAGGCAGGATTGGACATGCCTATCTATTTACGGGGACCAGGGGGACCGGTAAGACTACGGTAGCGAAGCTCTTGGCAAAGACCGTAAACTGTGAAAATCCCAAGGAGGGAGATCCTTGTAATGAATGCTCTATGTGCAAGGGGATTATGTCCGGCACCTCTATGAACGTGATTGAGATAGACGCAGCCTCCAACAACGGCGTTGAAAATGTTAGGGAGATCGTGGAGGAGGTCAGGTATTCACCTACAGAGGGTAAATATAAGGTATATATTATTGACGAGGTTCATATGCTTTCAACCGGGGCATTCAATGCTCTGCTAAAGACCATAGAAGAGCCTCCTTCCTATGTAATATTTATACTGGCCACGACTGAGGTTCATAAAATTCCTGTCACCATCTTATCAAGGTGCCAGAGGTATGATTTTAAGAGAATAACCATAGACATTATAGCGGACCGTCTTCGTGAGCTTATGGATGAAGAGAAGCTTGATGTAGAGGATAAGGCCCTAAGGTATATCGCTAGAATGGCGGACGGGTCCTTAAGAGATGCCCTAAGCCTTCTGGACCAATGCATTTCATTTTATCTTGGTGAGACCCTAACCTATGACAATGTCCTTGATGTGCTTGGGACTGTAGATACTAAGGTGTTCTCACAGCTATTAGCTGCAGTTAATAATCAGGATGTCTCGGAATGTATAAGGATACTTGATGAAGTGGAATCTGGTGGTCGTGAGCTATCGCAATTCGTTATAGATTTTATCTGGTATGTTAGGAACCTGCTTCTGGTAAAGACTACCGAGAATGTAAATGATATTATCATAGATATAGCCACCGAGAACTTGGAGCTTCTAAAACAAGAGGCAATCTCCATGGATGAGGATATACTTATGAGGTATATTCGGATTTTCTCAGAGCTGTCCAACCAGATTCGATATGCTCCAAGAAAAAGAGTCTTACTAGAGATGGCTTTAATTAAGCTATGCAAGCCTCAGATGGAGCAAAGCTATGACTCCTTGATTAACCGCATTAGAATATTAGAGGATAAGCTTGAAAAGGGCATAGTGGTAAAATCGTCAGACAATAGGAAAAGTAAACCCTCAGAGGATGAGCCCGAGCCGATTAAAAAGCAGGAGATATTACCGGAGGCGCTACCAGAGGATCTGAAAAAAGTAGCCAGCATCTGGAACAATATTATAGCGCAGATTACAAAGAAGGCCCCTGCGCTGGGCACCATACTAAGTAGTGCCACCTTAAGCATAGACGATAATAAGGGACTTATGATAGTGGTAGCTAATGATTTTGATAAGGACATGTTAGATAGTGAGAAGCATAGAAAGCTTATAGATGAAACTATTTCAAAAATGCTTCAAAAATCAGTACAGATTAATGTAAGGTGTATTGATAAGGATAAGGAAAATATGAAGGATGTATTTGACCTTACAAAGATAATTAAGGTACCAATTCAATATGAATAATAAAACATTTATAAATGATAGATGAGTGCAAGGTTTCATACTATAATATAAAGGAAGACACTCTAGAGAATGAAAGGAGCTAATCAGTATGGCAAGAAAAGGTGGATTTCCCGGTGGAGGAATACCCGGAAATATGAATAATCTAATGAAACAGGCACAGCGTATGCAAAAGCAGATGGAGGAAAAGACCAAGGAGCTTGAGGAAAAGACCTGGGAGGCCAGTGCAGGCGGTGGTGCGGTGACAGTTACCGTTACAGGAAAGAAAGAGGTTGCATCCGTTAAGATTGCGCAGGAAGTGGTTGATCCGGATGATGTTGAGATGCTAGAGGACCTTATCGTGGCGGCTACCAACGAAGCACTGCGATTAATGGAGGAAGAAAGCTCACAGGTGATGGGCGACATTACAGGTGGATTAGGTGGATTGGGAGGTTTCCCCTTCTAATGGATTACTATAGCAGTCAGATAAGCAAGTTAATAGAGGAGCTATCAAGGCTTCCGGGCATAGGTGCAAAGACCGCCCAGAGGCTTGCTTTTCATATCATTAATATGCCGGAGGACCAGGTGGGTGTATTATCTAACTCCATCATAGAGGCTAAGAAGAATGTCCGCTATTGTAAGGACTGTCTTACACTTACAGATAAGGAGCTATGTCCCATCTGCTCATCTCCCAGAAGAGATAAGAGGCAGATAATGGTCGTAGAAAACCCCAGAGATCTTGCAGCATATGAAAAGACAGGAAAATACGATGGTGTATACCATGTCCTTCACGGTGCCATATCACCCATGCTTGGAATTGGCCCTGGAGACATAAAGCTAAAGGAGCTTATGACACGGCTTCAGCAGGATGTGGATGAGGTCATCATAGCTACAAACTCAAGCCTTGAGGGCGAGGCCACAGCCATGTATCTTAGCAAGCTGATTAAGCCCGCAGGTATTAAGGTTAGCCGAATAGCCAGTGGAATCCCTGTAGGCGGTGACCTTGAATATATCGATGAGGTAACTCTTCTTCGAGCATTTGAGGGCAGGGTAGAGCTATAAATAAATAGTTTTCAGTTCGATGCTAATGACTCCTATAGGAAAAACAATTTTATTCCTGTAGGAGTTTTTATGATAAGTAAAGGGGATATTTTATGGCTACAAGCTTAGCAGTAATATTAATATTAGGATTGCCGGCAAAAAGGATATTTGAAAAGTTAAGATTACCTGGTTTGTTAGGACTGTTAATATTAGGTGTTCTAATAGGTCCTTATGGTTTTAATTTACTTCAGGAAGACCTGCTCCAAACATCATCAGATTTAAGAGGCATTGCTTTGATTGTTATTTTATTAAGAGCAGGACTTGGGCTTAACAAAAATGATTTGAAGAATGTTGGAATTCCTGCATTAAAGATGAGCTGTATTCCTGGATTAATAGAGGGATTATTTATTGCCTTTGCTTCAGTATATTTTCTAGGATTTACATTTGCCCAGGGAGGAATATTAGGGTTTATTATCGCCGCCGTTTCCCCTGCTGTTGTTGTGCCATCTATGCTTAGGTTAATGGAAAATAACATTGGTACAAAAAAGGGAATACCAACCTTGATATTGGCGGGTGCATCTATTGATGATGTCTTTGCTATTACTGTTTTTAGTGTATTTTTAGGTTTATATAGTGGTTCCAATAAGAATATCGGAATACAGTTATTAAATATACCAATTTCAATATTATTAGGTATTTTGGCTGGAGTGATTTTAGGATTTATAATGATTAAAATTTTTAAAAGATATCACCTCCGTGATACACAGAAGGTGTTATTAATACTAGGGGTTTCCATATTACTTAACCAGCTAGAAAATGTATTGAAGACAAAATTGCAGATTGCATCCCTTTTAGGAGTGATGACTATCGGTTTGGTTTTAATTGAAAAACTACCTAATGTAGGTGAGAGATTATCTAATAAATTCAATAAAATATGGGTTTTTGCTGAAATATTACTATTTGTATTAGTAGGAGCTCAAGTAGATATAAATGTAGCCATAAAAGCAGGTGGGATTGGAATTATAATTATATTTATAGGCTTAGTAGGACGAAGTATAGGGGTAATTAT
>LSQX01351705.1_pt1 | contig 13449 bp, 17 predicted proteins | sample 654561 | NCBI WGS metagenome assembly LSQX01 (sample SAMN04489861, study PRJNA283612) | anaerobic digester metagenome | isolation source: 4 biogas reactors fed with cattle manure at either 37C or 55C with and... | place: Denmark: Kongens Lyngby | collected 2014 | reverse complement strand
TCTACAAACATGGTTTGCATTCGTATCGGGAGCTACCGCTGCGAATTGCGGAGTTGGGACTTGTGCATCGTCATGAAGCATCGGGAGCCCTTAACGGTTTATTTAGAGTGCGAGCCTTTACACAAGATGATGCGCATATCTTCATGCGTGAAGATCAAATTCAAGATGAAGTCATTCGTTTGATTGAATTCATTGACCGCTTTTATGCGGTGTTTGGTTTGACTTACAAAATTGAACTTTCAACACGTCCTGAAAAATACATAGGTGAGTTGGAAATGTGGGACAAGTCCGAAGCCGCCTTAAAAGAGGCTTGCATTGCAGCGGGTAAAACATTCACAGTCAATGAAGGCGATGGCGCCTTTTACGGGCCAAAGCTTGATTTTCATATCCGCGATTCACTCAACCGCGATTGGCAATGTGGAACCATTCAGTTGGACATGAATTTACCGGCACGTTTTGATTTATCATACATTGCTCAAGACGGCAGCAAAAAGGAACCAATCATGTTGCATCGTGTGATTTTGGGTTCCGTGGAGCGCTTTATTGGTAATCTTATCGAGCATTACGGGGGTGCCTTTCCTTTATGGCTAGCACCCAAACAAATTGCGATTTTACCGGTTAATCCAGACTTCCATAATGATTATGCGCAAAAACTTTCAAAACAACTCTTTGATTTAGGCTATCGGGTTGTGGTGGATGAGCGTAATGAAAAACTTGGCTACCGCATGCGTGAAGCACAAATCAAAAAGATTCCAATTCAATTGGTGGTCGGTGACCGTGAAATTGAAAATGAGGAAGTGAACATGCGTCGTTATGGTGAAAAGGCAGCGAAAAATATTAAGGTCGTGGACTTCATGCAACTTATTAAGGATGAAGTTGAGAACAAACAATAATCAAGAATTCGTAGTTAGAGATTTAAAAAAGTGGAGTTGATTGCAATTCCACTTTTTAATGTCATATTTCTACCATTAAATAGAAGTTTTAATGGTCTTTGATTAATTTTGCCACATGATCGATCGCTGCTTCAATGGGTACGCGATGAGCTTGTTGTTTGTAGACATCTTTGATTTCGACTTCACCTGCTTCTAAAGCTTTGCCAAGCACGATCATGTAAGGCACACCAATGAGCTCCATATCATTGAATTTAACACCCGCACGCGCGTTGCGATTGTCATACACCACATCGATGCCGTTTGACAGTGCCTTTTGATATAAGGTTTCTCCAAGTTTGGCCTGCGCTTCAAGTTTTTGATTGGTGGTCACAATCGCGACTTCAAAGGGCGCGATGTTCATGGGCCAGACCAAGTGGTTGTCTTTGTGTTTTTGTTCCACAATGGCAGCCATGGTGCGTCCCAGGCCAATGCCATAAGATCCCATAATGACCGGTTGTTGTTGGTTGTTTTCATCCAAGAAATAAAGATCAACCGCTTCTGAATATTTAGATCCGAGTTTGAAGGTGTTACCAACTTCAATCCCGTGTTGCAATTTCAGGGTGCCTTTTCCACACACACAAGGTGCATTTTCCTTCACCATCGCTACATCCACAACTTCATGGTCAGCGAAATCTAAGATGTTCGCATTCAGATAGTGAGTATCTTTTTTATTAGCACCGACGATAAAGTTTTCTTTAAGCAACACTTTCTGGTCGACATAGAGCGGCAGCTTGCAGTCGATGGGTCCCAAATAGCCAATCTCAGTACCGGTTGCATCCAACACCGCATAGGCATTAGCAAGTTCGATGTCATGGGCACCCACGATTTTCGCGAGCTTCGTGAGTGAGACTTCATCATCGCCCAGTGTCGCAACGGCCACCAGCTGGTCATCAGCTTGATAGACTAGGGTCTTAATAAAATCAGAGGGCTCACGTTTTAAATAGGCACTGACTTCTTCAATGGTTTTTTGATCCACGGTTTCAACTTCCTGATAATGACCTTTTAACGTCGATGGTTGCGATTTTTCAACGTGTTGCACCGCCACTTCCAAATTGGCGGCGTAGTCACAAGCGTTGCAGTATACGATTTTATCTTCACCAATATCGGTGATGGCTTGAAATTCTTCCGATAAAAGACCACCCATGACACCGGTATCCGCGGTGACGATGCGATAATCAATTTCTAACTCATCAAAAATCTTTTTATAGGCTTCAAACATGGCTTGGTAACTCACATCAAGGCCTGTCAGATCTTTATCAAAGGTGTAGGCATCTTTCATGATGAATTCGCGCACTCGAATTAAACCAAAGCGCGGGCGTGGCTCATCCCGAAACTTGTTTTGAAATTGATACAGTGAAAAGGGGAGGTCCTTGTAGGAATGAATGTAAGAGTTGGCAGCTTGCGCAAACAACTCCTCATGGGTTGGACCTAAAACAAAATCCCGCTGATTGCGATCTTTAAAGGCAAACATGCTGCTGCCAAAGGCATCGCGCCGTTTGGAAGCAATGTAAACTTCTTCTGGGATTAAAGAAGGCATCAACACTTCTAAAGAATCAATGGCGTTCATGTGGTGGCGCACAAGCGCTTCAATTTTCATTAACACTTTAAAACCAAGCGGTAAATACATGTAAACACCTGAGGAGCTCTTTTTAATAAACCCCGCTTTTACCAGCAGATTACCGCTGCTTGCTTCTTCATCTTTTGCGTTTTCTCTAAGCGTAAAAAAATAACTTTGATCTAATTTCATAACACACCTCAACTTATCTATTTGATTATACCATAAGACCATCTTTTCCAAGGAAAAAAACACAAATTAGGGCTACTTATCAATTTGACTATCAAAACAATGTATGTTATTATACATGAGCAGTTAAATTGTTGAAAGTAGAAGCACTCTTCTCACCTGATTCTGAGAAAGAATAGGTAGACGCAACATGTTACCAATTTTGAGGGTGAAATGTTTGTCGGGTGCTCTACGAGTACCCTTTTTATATGTAAAATACAGGAGGTGAAGGGATTATAAAACGAAGAAATGAAGACTTAGTAAATGAAAGAATTCGATTTAGAGAAGTGTTAGTCATTGGCCCAGAAGGTGAACAATTGGGGATTTTAATGCGCCGTGAAGCCTTGGAGAAGGCCTATGAAATGGAATTGGATTTAATGTGTGTGGCTCCCAATGCCAAACCACCCGTTTGTAAAATTCTAGATTATGGGAAGTATCGCTTTGAACAACAAAAAAGGGCAAAAGAAGCGAAAAAAAATCAGGCCGTTACGGAATTGAAACCACTGAGGCTATCACCAGTGATTGGACAACATGATTTTGATACAAAATTAAAACATGCGCGCAATTGGTTGGAAGATGGCATGAAAGTAAAAGTAGATATGCGTTTTAGAGGGCGTTTGATAACACGTTTGGAAGTTGGTAAGAAAGTGATGAACAATTTTATTGAAGAAACCGCTGATCTTGCTAATGTCGAGAAGGCACCATCACTGGAAGGCAACATGATGCACGTGATATTGGCGCCTAAAAAGAAATAGTAAAGGAGAAACAATATGCCAAAAATGAAAACCAAAAAGGCGTTGGCAAAACGCGTTAAGAGAACAGGTAGTGGAAAGCTTAAAAGACAACATGCTTATGTTTCCCACTTTGCAGGAAATAAAACGCAAAAACAAAAACGTAAATTAAGAAAAAGCACCTTAGTTTCCAAAGGTGACTACAAACGTATTAAATTTTTATTAAATGATTAGAGAGGGAAATAAGGATGCCAAGAGTTAAATACAGTGTGGCAAGTCGCAGACGCCGCAAGAAAACATTAAAGCTAGCCAAAGGTTATTTTGGTTCAAAACATAGATTATATCGGACAGCAAACGAGCAAGTGATGCGTTCCTTGCGTTACGCATACCGTGATCGAAAGCAATTAAAACGTGAAATGCGTAAGCTTTGGATTACACGTATTAACGCCGCCGCGCGCTTAAACGATATTAGCTATTCACAGTTAATGCATGGTTTACGATTAGCAAACATTCAAGTCAACCGTAAGATGTTATCTGAAATTGCGATTTCGGATCCAAGTGGATTCACGGGAATCGTCGAAAAAGCAAAACAGGCGTTAGCGAAGTAAGTCATGGCTGATGCACGTGAAGTCTTGAATGAATTGCTTGTTGATATGTTTAATCATATTCTGATCTTAGAACAGAAAAACTTGCAAGAACAAGGGGTGGAACTTTCCATGAGTGAAGTGCACACCCTTGAAAACATCGAAAAAAGTGAATCCAAAACCATGTCGGATGTCGCGCGCTTGTCGCTGGTAACCCAGGGAACCTTGACCGTCGCGGTCAAGCGTTTGCAGGAAAAAGGCTACATTATCCGCGAACGTGACACAAGCGATCGTCGGATTGTGCGGCTCGCACTCACACCGAAAGCGAAAGAAGTCATGCGTATTCACGACAAGTTTCATGAGGATATGATTGATTCATTCATCGAAGATTTACATGTTGATCAAGATCATGCACTTATTAACAGCTTAACGAAAATAATGGATTATTTTAAACTTAATTATTGAAGGTCGTCAGATCTTCTTTTTTTTAGTTCCATGGTATCATGAGTTGAGGAGGTTTTATGCAACACATTTATCAAATAAACAACCCCAAGCATCCCACCTTTGTTTTATTGCATGGCACCGGTGGGGATGAAAAAGATTTAGTGCCACTGGCAACCATAATCGATGACCAAGCCAGTTATCTTGGCCTGTTGGGCGAAGTTCGTGAAAACGGCATGCCCCGTTTTTTTAAGCGTTTGGCACTCAATGTTTTTGACGAAGATGACATAACGCATCAGACCGAAGTCGTGCATGAATTTCTAAATCATTTTATGGAGAAGCATAATCTAGAAGTTAAAGATGTGGTTTTGTTAGGGTATTCCAATGGCGCCAACATGGCTCAAAGTCTGCTCTTGCATTATCCCAAGAGTTATGAAAATGTGATGATGCTGCATCCGGTAAACATGAAAAAAGAAAAAGCATTTACACCAAATAAAAACACCAAGGTGTTCATTGGTGCTGGTAAATACGATCCCATTTGTCCGATTGCGGAAAGTGAACTTTTATTAAAGCGCATGCAAAATGCGAAGTTGGATGTGGTTTTATCTTTGGAGGATACCACCCATCAAATATCCTATCAAGAAATAGAGCATGCTAAAGCATGGTATGAAGCAAACATTCTACAAAAGCGATAAAATACGTTCAAACGCGTGTTTTTTATCATACGCAATGTTCAAAAAGACTTTTTGATTACGGCTTTCATGCATCATGATGGCCCATGTGCCCCATAACACATCATGAAAACCTTCCCAATAGCGAAGGGTTTTTTGGAGTTCTTTGGAAGGTGGTTCATTAAAATACGCTGTGAGAAAGGCATCACGGTGCGCTGGGTCAGTTATTTTATTTTCACTTAAAAAAGAAGTGACATCAAAAAGCGGGTCGTTGTCACCAGCGTATTCATAGTCAAGCAGATAAACACGTTGGGGATGAAAACAAATGTTGTCGTTGACCCAGTCGTTGTGACACAAGGTGCGAACCTGGCGCTTTGCTTTCACAAAATCGATGAAGGGCTGTGCATCCTTGAAGGAAATGATGGGTTTCTTCACGTATTGTTGGTAGGTTTCAAGCGTGGTGAGCGGATTAAATTCATGATTGGACAAGGTATCAATGGTGTGAAACTTGCGCATCAAGTGCCCAACTTGTTGGTATTTACTTACGTGTGGATATTCATTGAAACTTTTAAAACCGTCAATGTAGCGGGTGATTTTAATACCTGTTGCTTCATCAAAGTACACCGTTTCCACATCAATGTCATAACCACTGACAAGCGCCAAGGCCTTTTTCTCATTGGTGTAATTGACCACGTGCTCACTATCAGCGTATGGGATGCGAACAACGAAAGTTTCATCTGAAACGATGACCTTGTAGTTTTTATTGGTTAAGCCTTTTTCAAGGCGTTGAATGTGGGTTACCTTGTCATTAAATAATGACTGAATTAAGCCTTTATCCATGATGTCCTCCATAGCTAAGTTTACGCTTTTTTGTTAAAATAATAAAGTGAAGCCCTCAAATGTATATTTAACGACATTCAATGTGTCGTACATTCATAAAAACTTAGCCTTGCGTTGGTTATGGGTAACCAATGACTTTCACCATGTGACATTAAAAGAACACACGCTTAAATCTGAACTTGATCCAATCATCGCTGAGATCGAAGCTTTGAACATCGAATTCGTGGGCGTGAGCGTATATATTTTTAATCATTTAAAATCAAAAGTATTCATTAAACAATTGAAAGCACGACTGCCGCATGTGCAGGTGATTGTTGGTGGTCCGGAAGTGACTTACACACCTGAAACTTGGTTAGCTTACGGGTGTGATTTTGTCGTGCAAGGGGATGGTGAGTTTGCTTTCTGGGATTTGGTAAAGGGTAAAGACGTGCCCGGGGTATCCACCCGAAAAAAGCATGATCCTCTTATCATTCGCACCCAACCATCCTTACTTGAACAATACCCGAATCCATATTTTTTAGATTTTGACAGTCATGATGCTCACCATCGTTATCTATACGTTGAAGCTTCGCGTGGTTGTCCTTTTCATTGCACCTATTGTGTGGCGGGCATTGATCATGGTGTGTATACTTTTTCTTTACCCTACATGATGAAGGTCATTGATTTGATTGGAAAATCAAAGGTTAAACAAGTGAAGTTTTTGGATCGCACTTTCAATACCAACGTGAAACGCGCCTTGCAGATGATTCAAGCGCTCAATGATATTGATCGTGATCTTGCGGTGCAACTTGAGGTGGAGGTATCAATTTGGGATGACGCTCTCAATGAGTTTTTTAAGCATCATGGCAAACGGAATCGCTTTCGATTTGAAGTGGGGGTCCAAACCTTCAACGAAACAACCTTAAAGCTTATTAAGCGCAAACAAAACAACAAAAAAGTTGAGGAAGTTATCGCTACCTTAACAAATGATGGGTATGTTGTGCATGCGGATTTGATTGCGGGTTTACCAAAAGATACTTATCTTCAGTTTTCACAGTCTTTTACTCGTTTGTTACGCCTGTTTCCAAGTGAAATTCAACTTGGGATTTTAAAGGGCTTACCAGGTACCGCTTTAAAAATCCAAGCGCAGCAACATGATATAGAGTTTGACCCCTTGCCACCCTATGCGATTCAAACCAGTGATAGTTTATCGGCGGCTGAAATTAGAAAACTTGAATTGGCAGCGCTTGGGGTTGATAAAATATACAACAAACCACGTGCCAAGTCATTAATTAAAGCCTTAATGACGCAAAAAGTCGATATGCTTGAGTATTTTTATCGGATTGGCCATCGTATTGCGCAATTAAAACAGCCTTACCAAATCAAGGATATGATGAACCTCATCATCGCCCAAACCACAAGTTTGCCTAAAGACGAAGTCATTGCGTATTTGGCGAATGATTTAGGAAAACAGAGTAAAATGCGGGTGCGAGATTTACCTTATTGTGAATTCAATCAGCAGGATATCAAAAGCATGCAGGATGACATTAGCCAGCGCTTATCACAAGATCCATCGCAATGGAAAAGCAACAGTTGGGTGTATTTGGCGATGATCGATGGTAAAATGGGGTATCAATGGATTGTGTATCCGCAAAAGAAGCGCTATTATTATTTAAAAGGAGCCATTTATGTTCGAGAAGCAGACCATCTTGTTGGCAACGCATAACACAAACAAAACAAAAGAATACCGTGAGCTCTTAAATGGGTATCCTTACGAGATTATTGATTTAAATGACATTGACTTTCATTTGCCGATCGATGAAAAATACGATACCTATCATGAAAATGCGAGAGTGAAAGTTGAAGCCGTTGCGAAAGTATACAATGGCATCATCGTTGGTGATGATAGCGGCTTTGAAATCGCAGCCCTTGATTATCAACCTGGGGTGCATTCTGCACGTTTTTTAAGTCATCTGTCCTATCCTGAGAAAAACGATTACATCATTAAAGAACTTGAGAAACATCAGGATCGTTCGTGCGCTTTTGTGTGTGCACTGGCATGCTTTTATGATGAAAAAATATGGATTACCGTGAATCGGTGTTTTGGTGAAGTCGCCAAAAAGCGTGAGGAAGGTCATGGATTTGGTTTTGATCCTATTTTTGTGCCCCTTGGTTACACACAACCGTTTTCGGTTCTTGATCCGGCCATTAAAAATAAAATTTCGCATCGCGCGCTTGCTGTGCAAGCTTTGATTCATTATTTGGAGAACTTACCATGAAAAGGTTATTAATGCTAGGTGTGATTGCCTTGTTTGTCGCCAATTTAACGACCGCGATTTCATTAGGTGCCCTCAATCAAAATTTTTATGTCCGCTTTTTTGATCAACATGATTTGTCCGCGGAGCTAAACATGTCAAGCAATGATTTAGCGCGGAGCATGGCTGACCTGTTGGATTATGTCATTGATAAAAAAACAGATTTAGACATTCTTGTGCATGTTGATAAACAGCCAGTCCAAATGTTTAATCAACGCGAGGTTGATCATATGGTGGATGTTAAAAACCTGTATCGAGGTTTGGTCTATGTGCAAGCGGGTGGTTATCTTATTTTTATGATTATCGCAATAAGTGCTTGGTTTAAATTTAAGAAAACTTTTGTTTTCGAGTTGTTTGCCGCCAGCAAACAGGCGCTCGTTTTAATTGCGGTCATCATGGTTGGTATCGGTTTTTATGCTTTCGTTGATTTTAATAGTTTTTGGACATCCTTCCATCACGTTTTTTTCACCAATGATTTATGGTTGTTGGATCCGACAACGGATCGCATGATTATGATGATGCCGCTGGCTTTGTTTCAAAAGCTCGTCATTCACATCATCCTGTATTGGCTTGCAAGTCTCGTGATTTATTTCTTGTTGATTAAAACGTTGCTATTTAGAGGTAAACTATGATTCACGTCGTCTTGTATGAACCAGAAATTCCACAAAATACCGGTAACATCTTACGCTCATGCGTTGCCTTTAACGTGCAATTGCATGTGATTCATCCGCTTGGTTTTTTGCTCAGTAAACAAGCCTTTCAACGTGCAAAAATGGATTATGGTGATTTAAAGCTCATTAAACAACATGATGATTGGGAAGCCTTTACCCAAAGTGAGAAGGGCAGATACGTGTTTGTGACACGTTATGGCTCACAAACGCCCAATCAAATCGATTACAATAAGCTTGATGAAGATGTTTACTTAATCTTTGGTAATGAAAGCAAAGGCATGCCGTTGGATATCTTGGCGCATCATTTAAAAGCGTGTGTGCGGATTCCAATGGTTGATGTTGCTCGCAGTTTAAATCTTGCGAACAGTGTCGCGATTATGATTTATGAAGTCATGCGGCAACACAACTTTCAAGGTTTATCCAAGCATGAAGTGCAGAAGGGAAAGGATTGGTTGCTTAAACATCGCAATGATTGATCGCGCATTAAATACAAAAGAAAAACGTTTCATGGTAGCCCTGATTTTGTTTGGCTTGCTTTTGTTTGTGTTTTTATTGAACGTTTATCGTTTTTTCACTGTTGTGCATGGCATCAACATGGCTCATGATTTACTCGTATTAACGCAATCCAATTACATTCATCTGTATTTCCCCGTACAAATCATCACTAATTTACTGGATGTGCGTTTAAATTTCACAAATGTGATTATCATTATTTTCAAACATTTACCACTTGGGTTTTATTTGATATTAATTTTAAGTTTTTACCTTGCCTCGAATCTATTTAAGCGTGATCATCCGTATTATCGTTACCAACAATGGTTCATTGTGTTTTTTATCTTGTTTGTCTTGTTTCAACTCACATTGATCTTAACGTTTTTGTATGGGTTTTTAGGTGGCAGTGTCACAAGTGCTATTCAACGGATTCATTTTAGTAGCGTCCTTGGTCGTTATTTAAGTGTTGGTTTTATCATTGGATATTTGGTGTTGTTGGTTCATGTTTTATTTAACTACCCTAATCAATCATGAGGGTGTCATTTGTATATTTAAATAAACTTTAATATAATAGGCGTGAGGTGTGCGATGATAAGCAATGTGAATGATTTTATTTCATTATTTAGTATAATCTTAATTGTGATTTTAATTGTGGTCATCTTTATGCGTGCCTTAATTAAACATCGAATATCGAAACAAATTCAAGAAGAGATTGATTATTATAAGGAGTGGTAATTGTTGGACAATCCTCAGATAGGCTTTTATATTGCGATTGTAATTTTGCTTGTTTTATCAGGTGTTTTTTCGGCGAGTGAAACTGCGTATTCAAGTGTGAATGCCATTCGTTTGAAACAAATGGCACGTTCCGATGATAAGGCTAAACTTGCCCTGGAACAGGTGAATCAGTATACTCAAGTTTTAACAACGATTTTAATCGGAAATAACATGGTCAACATCACGGCGGCTTCCTTAGCCACGTATGTGTTTTCAGTATGGTTTCAAGAAGCAGGTGTGCTTTATGCCACGTTGACAATGACCGTTTTTATTTTACTTTTCGGCGAGATTATCCCGAAAGTATTAGCGAAGGAACATGCAGAGCAAATTGTAATCTTTATGGCGCATCCCATGCGCTGGCTCATGGTGTTATTTAGCCCGATTGTGAAGCTTGTTTCTAAAGTTGGAAAACACATTGTTGATGAAGATAATAAAAAGGTCACAGCCACGGAAGATGAATTAGTGGAAATTGTACAAACCATTGAAATGGAAGGCGTGCTTGATCAAGAAGAGCGCGAACTTATTGAAAAAGCAATTCTGTTCGATGACAAAGTCGTGCGGGAAGTCATGCGTCCTCGGGATGAAGTTGTGTTTTTATACGATAACGCAACCGAAGCACAAATCTTGGAAGTCATATCGACGCACAAGTACTCACGCATTCCGGTCATCAGTTATGAAGGTTTGCATGCAGTCGGTATTGTGCGTGAACGCGATGTGCTTGATTGCTTGCTGCAAGATAAACCCATTACAATGGAGTCTCTGCTACGCAAGGTAAGCTTTGTTTCGCAGCGCCACCGTTTACAAACAGCTTTGGAAAAATTACAGAAGTCGCGTGAGCACATGGCGATTGTTGTAGAAAACATGAAGAGCATGAATTTTGTTGGTTTGGTGACTTTGGAAGACATCTTGGAAGAGATTGTCGGTGAAATCTATGATGAATACGACGATTTACCGCGTTTCGTGATTGAGATTGGCCATCATACCTTTGAAGTTGATGGTATTGTGCCCATCAAACAGTTTTTCAATGATTACTTAGAGGATGAGCCAAAACCAAAAACAAAGGCAAAAACCTTCGCAGAATGGATTGCGGAACTTGCCAAGGGGCGTCGGATTCGTAAAAACAGTCAATTCACCTATGAAAACATCGGTTTAAAAGTATTGGGTGTGAAAGAACATCAAGCCCATAAAATAGAAGTGAACGTGTATTCTCGATTAGAGGATTAAGGAGCAAATTATGTTTGAAAGCATTGTTACAGATAAAGCACCAGCAGCGATTGGACCTTATTCACAAGGGGTTCGTATCGGTGACTTTATCTATTTATCGGGGCAATTGCCTATTGACCCCCGCACCAACGAACTCGTTGCGGGCGGTATTTTAGAACAAACCTATCAAGTGTTTACCAACATTGAAGCGATTTTAGAGTCCATGGATTTGGAATTGCGTCATATCGTAAAGACCACAGTTTTTATGAGTGATTTGAATGAGTTTGAAACCATGAATCAAATTTATGCGACCGTCATGAGCGATCCATATCCAGCGCGTTCAACCGTGGAAGTTGCGAAACTACCAAAAAACGCCAAAATTGAAATTGAATGTGTGGTTATTGACACCTTGCAAGTTGAAAAAGTCTTTGCGGCTCAACATGGTGTTTTACATGAGCATGATCATGAATTGGATGTGGAGGAAGATTGCGAAGACGATTGTTGCGGTTAATATAAGGAATTTAAACTTTTGATGCGAATGATACAGTAGAGTATCATGAACATCAAAGAAATTTTATACATTATCGAACACCCTCACCACCTTGTTTTGCACAGTGTTCACCAAAATCAAGAAATCATCAATGGCAACATTGATGATTATTTTAATAAGCAATGCTTACAATTTGGTTACACGCTCAAAGGTGCCATTTACGCAATTCGTTATCATCTTAAAATAAAACAACGGGTGCCAATCTTAGTGCATCCTTATCAAAAGATATTGTTTTTTCCAATTTTAATCAATCAGAATACCATGCTATGGTTGCGTTATCATCCAAGCATGGCAGTCAAACAACTTGGTGCTTACGAAAGTAAAATTATCGTCGTCAACCATCAGTTGTTCTGTAATGTGAATGTGCGTGTTATCCGGCGCCAAATTAAACGTTGTGCCCGTTATATTGACATCCTTGTTGCCAATGAATTAGAATGGGAGTGTTACCTCAAACGTAATGAAATCACCATCAAGTTGGATAATGTTTGTGATTAATGAAAGGATTGTTCATGAAGTTTAAAGATCATCTTACCACCTTATTACTGATTACGCTTTCAGCTTTGCTGATGTCATTTTCTTTAAATGTGTTTATTAGCGCAGGCCAGCTTTTCCCTGGTGGTTTTACCGGTTTGACGATTATAATAACGCGGATTGTTGCGCGTGATTTTTCCTTTACAATTCCTTTTGGGTTATTATACATTATCTTAAATATTTATCCAACGGTACTTGTATATAAGCACGTTGGTAAATGGTTCACACGCTATTCCGTGTTACATATTTTTTTAGTAAGTATTTTCACCACCGTGTTGCCACATTTTGCGGTAACCTACGATATTTTCTTGATTGCCATCTTTGGGGGCGTGCTTTCAGGATTTGGAGCATCCTTGGCCCTACACGGTCATGCAAGTGGGGGTGGCACCGATTTCATTGCGCTTTATATCTCCAATAAAACCCATCGTTCTGCTTGGCATTACATACTCTATGGCAACATTGCGTTGCTTGTGATTGCCGGTCTTTTATTTGGTTGGGAACAAGCTTTGTATTCCATGATTTATCAATTTGTGGCAACTCAGGTTATTAATTCAATGCATAACCGTTATAAACTTGTTGCACTTACAATGTTTAGTGCAATTCCTGACGCTGTCATTGCCGCTATTTTGGAACATTCGCGGCATGGGGTGACTAAGTTATGGGGTGAGGGTGGTTACAGTAAAGATCCGCGAGCCATGGTCTACATGGTTGTCAGTGCCTATGAGGAAAGCGATGTCATTGCGCTTGCCAAATCAATTGATCCTGGTATTTTTATTAACGTGACTAAAATTGAAAAAGTATATGGAAATTTTTATCAGCGACCATTAATATAAAAGTTGATTAGTAAAGTTGCTGCATGCGATTCAATTAATTTATTGCAATAAAAGATAAGCATAAGATTTGATTATGAAAGTCAAATCTTTTTTGTGTGATAAAAACAAGATTAAAAAAT
>LSQX01403285.1_pt2 | contig 13451 bp, 9 predicted proteins | sample 654561 | NCBI WGS metagenome assembly LSQX01 (sample SAMN04489861, study PRJNA283612) | anaerobic digester metagenome | isolation source: 4 biogas reactors fed with cattle manure at either 37C or 55C with and... | place: Denmark: Kongens Lyngby | collected 2014 | reverse complement strand
AAGGAAACCCTCCACCCACCGGGAACGAGCCCCAGTCAGTGTCGCCCAAGAGGCCACCCGTGACCACCTCAATCCCAAAGATACACGGCACCTACACTCAATTCGAGCCTCTTGCCGGAATTAAGTCAACAGAATAACGGGCAAACCCCCAGAGAGATGGGGCAAGACGGCGGTTTTGGTGTCATCTTGGGCATTCCTGTTTTCCCGAGCATTTGGAGTGCGGCGATTCATCGCCGCTTTGAACACTTACCCACGGGCATCCGCCGTGGGGCCTCCTTGGGCGGATTGCCTGGCGGGCACGTTTCTGGAGATAACCGAAAGCGGCGATGAATCGCCGCACTCCAAGGGGGCCTGCGAGCACCCGCGCTACTCGACGCCGAACCGGTGCATCGTCACCTCGTGAAACGTCTCTCCGGGGCGCAAAACGGTCGTGGGGAAGCTGGGCTCGTTCGGCGAGTTGGGAAAGTGCTGTGTCTCCAGGCAAAGTGCTGGGTGTGAACCGAATTGCCGGTCGCCACGGGTGAATTTCATCCCTCGGGCCGTATAGAGCTGCACGCCCGGCTGGGTGGTATAGACTTCCATCACGCGGCCGCTGGTCGGCTCTTCCACTTGAGCGGCCAGCGCCAGCCGCTCGCCGGCCGTCTTGTTCAGCACGTAGCAGTGGTCGTAGTTCTCGTCGTCGACCTGGGCGATCCGCGAGCCGATCGCGTGCGGCTCGGTGAAGTCCATCGGGGTGTCGGCGACCGGATCGATCCGCCCGAGTGGAATCTTGGCCTCGCCGGTTGGCAAGTAGCGGTCGGCGTTGATCGCGAGCCGGTGGTCGAGGACGTCGCTGCGTCCTTTAAGGTTCCAATAGGCGTGGTTGGTCAGGTTCAGGTGCGTTGGCTTGTCGGTCGTGGCGGTGTATTCCATCCAGAGCTCGTTTTTGTCGGTCAGCCGGTAGAGCACCTCGACCTGGAGCGTGCCGGGGAATCCTTCGTGGCCGTCGGGGCTGGTCAGTGAGAGCTTGACGCCGGCGGCGTCGGGCGTCTGGAGCGGCTCGGCCTTCCAGACCTGGGTGTGGAATCCGGTCTTGCCGCCATGGATCTGGTACGTCGGCGCGTTGGCCGCCAACTCGACCTGTTTTCCGTCCAAAACGAACCGGGCCCCGGCAATGCGATTGGCAAACCGCCCGACGACGGCGCCGAGGACCGAAGGGCGCTGGAGGTAGGCGGCCGGGTCGTCGTGGAACAGCGTGACGTAGTCGAAGGCGCCGCTGCGATCGGGGACTTTCACGGAGGTGAGCATCGCTCCGCAGGTGAGCACCTTGGCTTCGAGCCCGGCGGAATTCATGAGCGTGTACTGTTCGACCGTAGCGCCGCTGAGCGTCTGGCCAACGGTTTGCTGTGCAACGGTAGGCATACTGGTGGTTCCTCCGGGGGGCTGTGCCAGGGCATTTATGGTGGGAGTGTCTAACACGAAGACTGACAGGGCCAATAAGGTGCAGGCGCGCATCGGCTTTCTCCCGCGGATTGTCTTGGCTTTCGTAAACATGCTGGCAGATCCGCAGAACGGAATTCTAGCGTCTCTCGCTCTTCCCGCGAAGCGGCACGCGCGCCCGCCAGACATCACCCCTCGTACTCGGCCCCGGAAAGACTCGGATTTCGATCCGAAGTCGAGCCGGCTTTTGGACCACACCTTCGGGCCAGCCAGCGTCCCGCCGTTGAAGGGTCCCCAAAGGGTCGCGGCGTGCCCAGGTGCACGGTTCGGGCAAAGCGTTTGCATATTGTTCATCCGTACATCGCGCCTGCTTTTTCGCGCATTTTTTGTATTACCTACTTGATTTCGCCACGGAATACTACTAGCGTTACCCCTAATATTCGTGGTTGTTCCGTGCGCGGGCTGGCGGCGTTTCCTGGCTCGTCCGGTTTTTTGGGCGCGGAGGCCCCCTTGGAGTGCGGCGGTCCATCGGTCGCTTCTGGCCGCATTGCAGCCTTTGAACGCGGCCGACAGGCCGCACCGCGGCGACAAGGCGCCGCACTCCAAAGACAACGCAGTTTTCGGACTTTGCCCCACAACCGGAAGAGCACGTTTCCGCCTTGCAGCTGGGGTCAGGCGCGCCCTGCCGGGCGCGGCCGCACGATCCGTGGATTCCGATGCAATCGCACCTGACATCGAGGAGGCCGAACATGCGGCGACAGTCAAACATCGGGCGGTTTGTGGCTGCTTTCTTCCCGCGGAAGTCTGCGAAATCACGCGGCGGGCAAGCGAGACGCGCGCCGGCATTTCGCACGATCCGAATCGAGCCGCTCGAGCAGCGGACGCTGCTCAGCGCGGCCGGCGGAGGCAAAGGGGCGCTTGCCGCCAGGACCCTGGTTGGCCCAACGCTCCCGGTTGAAAAAGCTCATCCGGTCGGACTTCCGGCAGCGGCAATCGAGCACCGTGGCGGTCCGGTTGCGATCTCCAGCACGCGGGCTGGCCGTGCGGCCTCGGCGGAACCGGCGATCGCCGCCGCGATCGCCTCGTCCGTGCCTTCCTCCGGGCGGCTGTATGCAATCCGCGTCAATGGCACAGTGGGCACGATCTGCGAGGTCGATCCGGCCAACGGATCGATCATCAACTCATTCGCTGCGCCCAAAAACATCAAGCTGGCAGGTTACCAGGGGCTGGCCCTCGGGCCGACCAGCCTGTTTTTCATGGATGGCTATCGCGGCCAGACGCACGTGCTCTACGAACTCGATCTGAACACGGGTGAAGCGATCAAAACGCACGTGGTTGGCTACCGAGACTACGATTTCTCCGGGCTGGCCTACTACGATGGCAAGGTCTATCTCGGCAGGCACAACAGCACGTCGATTGTGGTCTGGGACGTGGAGGCCGGTGTAAAGGTCAAGGATCTGTCGACCACCTACCCATGCGGGGGCGGGCTTACGGGGGCGGACGCTCTGGGTGTGTTGTTTGATTCCAACGGCAAGGGCCAGGTCGTTTCCATCCATCCAGAAACGGGCGCCGGCAAGATTGTCAAGGAAGCGGACGCGAGTCGGTCGATGTCCGGCGGGCTGGCCTTCCTCGGAGGTGAACTCCTTGCCGGCAGAAGCGACGCGTCAGGCGAAGTCTACCGGATCGATCCAGTCACAGGTGAGCTCCTCGGAAGTCTCATTCTCGCTGGTTCCGGCAGCCTGACCGGACTGGCGGGCGACGGGCTCGTGGGAAGCCCGCTGCTGCCGGGCGAAATCCGCGGGCATCACTGGAACGATCTGGACGGCAATGGGCTGTGGGACGCCGGCGAACCGCCGCTGGCCGGCTGGACGGTGTTTCTCGACGCGAATCAGAACGGCCTGCTCGATGCGACAGAGACCTCCACGCTCACCGGCCCCAGCGGCGAGTATGCATTCACGGAGGTTGCCCCGGGAGCGCACACCGTGGCCGTCGAACTCCCGCCGGGCTGGACACAGACCTGCCCGAGCGAAGTCCCTTCCGCCGGTCGGTTGTACGCGCTCTGGGTAGATAAAGGCACGAAGAAGGCCACGATCGTTGAGTTGGACGCCGGCGATGGCCGGGCGATCAACAGTTTTTCGGCCCCGGGTGCGATTAGCGACGAGGGGTATCAGGGACTGGCGCTGGGGCCGGACAGGCTGTACTACATCGACGGCACCGGCGACGTGGCCCACACCCTCTATGGGCTGGAACTCGACACCGGCCAGATTCTCGAACAGGACGTGGTTGATACACCTTACAAAACGAACATCAGCGGCCTGGGATATCTCGACGGCCAGGTCTATCTGCACCAGCAGGGCTACGGAACGATCCTCGCCTGGGACCCGGTTTCCGACACGGAGGTGAGAAGACTGGTCGTCATGAATGCCACGCTCCAGGGCGGCTTTACGGGCGCGGCCGACCTCGATCTGCTGTTCAACGGCAACGAACTCGGCACGATCTACGCGATCGACCCCAGAACGGGCAGCGTGGTGCGGCGTGTGGAGACCGGCGGCGGTTCCCTGAGAGGCGGCATGGCCTATCTCCACGGCGAGTTGATCGCCGCGGATTTTGGCCCGTCGCCAACGGCCAGGCGGATCGATCCGCGGACCGGCGCCCTGCTCGGCGAGTTCGCCGTCGGCGGGTCGGAGCACGGGTCCCTTTCAGGGCTGGCCGGCGACGGCGCAACCGGGTGGTCGGGCCCGCGGACCCGCACGGTGGTCCTCCAGTCGGAGCAGCTCATCGAGAACGTGGATTTCGGCAGCGGCCAGTTCGCGGAAATCCGCGGCAGAAAATGGCATGACCTGGATGGCGATGGAGTCTGGGATGACGGCGAACCGCCCCTGGAGGGCTGGACGATCTTCCTCGACGCCGACGCCGACGGCGTCTTCAAGAGCGGGGAACGATCGGCGACGACCGACGCCTGGGGAAACTATGCATTCACCCTAGTCCCGCCCGGCCGTCACGCGGTGGTCGAGGAACTCCACTCCGACTGGCTGCCGACCTTCCCGCGGCAGCCGTCCTCGAAGGGGCGTTTGTACGCGATCTGGGGCGACGACTGCCACGGGTCGGGATCGACGATTGCGCGGATCGATCCCCTGACCGGATCGGTGTTGAGCAGCTTCGCCACTCCGGCGGTGACCTCTTATTCCGGCCCGCAGGGTCTCGCCCTGGGCCCCGACAGCCTGTTTTATATCGACGGAGGGCTCGGCAGCGCGCAGATTCTCCACCAACTCGATCTGGAAACCGGCGCGGTCCTCAGTTCATGCACCGTCTGCGAGAGTCCCGATGCGGAAATCACCGGTTTGGCCTATCTCGATGGCCTGATCTACCTCGAACGCTGCGACGCGGATCAGATTCTCGTCTGGGATCCGGCCGCCGAATCCGTCGTAAAAACGCTCAACCTGGCCTGCGATCTGGGCGGCAGCCTGACCGGCGCGGCCGGCCTCGGGCTGCTGTTCGCCGGAAACACCGTGGGGGAGATCTTCGCCATCGATCCCGCATCCGGCCAGCTCGTTCGAACCGTGGCGACCGGAGAGGGACCGTTCGACGGCGGGCTGGCTTACATCGACGGCGTGTTGCTGGCGGCCGAGTACATGGGGCCGGTGGCCCGGCGAATCGATCCCGAGACGGGAACGGTGATTGGCCAATTGCCGCTCACCAGGCCGTCAGACGGCCATTTGTCGGGCCTGGCCGCCGATGGGGTTGGCGGCGGCGGTGCGGGCGGAGAGTATGTCGTCGACGCCGCCCCCGGGTGTGTCGTGGCGAACCTCGATTTCGGCAACCGCCATTCTCCGCCGTCGGCCGCGCCCGCCGCCGTCGACCTGGCCAGCGAATCCGACACGGGGTTCTCTTCGACCGACGGCCTGACGCGCCTCGACAACAGCGCGGCGAGCCTCGCGCTCGACCTGCTCGTGGAGGGGACAGTCGCCGGGGCGATCGTCGAGGTCTATGCCGGAAGCGCGCTGATCGGCAGCGGCGTGGCAGACGGAAGCGTGACGCGGATCACGACGCGCGGCGATCACGCGCTTGCCGACGGACCGCATGCGATCACCGCCCGGCAGACGGAAGTCGGCAGACAGCCTTCGCCCCTGTCGCCGCCGCTGACAATCACGATCGACACGGCCGGCCCGGTGGCCGAGATTCTCGCCGTCGTCCCCAACCCGCGAAACACGCCGGTCGAGGCGGTGGACATCCTGCTGAGCGAAGAAGTGTTTGGCGTTGCGGCGGACAGCTTCCGCCTGACGCTTGACGGCGGCGACAATCGCCTCGTGGGTGATGAGCCGATCACGTCGCTCGACCAGCAGCGGTACACACTTGGCGGGCTCTCCCAAATAACGGAAGACGCCGGGCGTTACCGGCTGGTGCTCGCCGCGGGCGACCAGATCAGGGACCTGGCCGGCAATCCCCTTGCCGCCGGCGCGAGCGGCGCGTGGACGCAGTCGCTGGCGCGCCACACCGGCACGCCGGGCGCCGATGCGATCACGTTCACGACCGGCGCCGCCCACACGCTGACGATCAACGGCCGGTCGTACGTCTACGATCCGGCCGTCGTCAGTGAGTTCGTCGTCGATGGGGCGGGCGGCGTCGATTCGATTACGATCGCCGGCTCGACCGGAGACGAGGAGGTGCTGCTCGACGGCACGAGCGTTGTCGTAGCCGGGCCCGGCTACGAGCTGCGGGCGAGCGGTTTTGCGAAGATCGGCGTCGACGCCGGTGGGGGAGAAAACGACACGGCCACGCTCCGCGGTTCGAGCGGATCGCTGCGGCTTTACAGCTACGCCGGCTGGAGCGCGCTGTGCGACTCGGCTGGATCGTTCTACCACCGGGTCGAAGGTTTCGATTCGGTTGCCGTCGAGGCGGCCTCTAGCGGACACGACTACGCGTTTCTCTACGACAGCAGCGGGAATGACCGACTCACGGCCCACCCGGACACGATCGAGCTGGCCCGCGCTCCCGGATCGTCGGATACCGTGGTGAGCGGCTTTGCGCGCGTGTATGCTTACGCCAGCGAGGGGTTCGACACGGCCGGCCTGGCAGGCTCGCCCGCGTATGCCAACCGCTTCTACGGTTATCCCGACTATGGCATCCTCACCGACTCGCCCGGCTCCTTCTATTACTACGCCAGCGGGTTCGACGAGGTGACCGCGGTGGCGGCGTCCAGCGGCGTCCAGTACGCCTACCTCTACGACAGCGCCGGCGCGGACCGCTTCGAGGCGAGCCCGTCCGAGGCGACGATGCATCGCGCGGCGCCCTGGTCGAACACCACGGTGCAGGGGTTTTCGAGGGTTTATGCCTACTCGATCCGCGGCGGCGAGGACTCGGCAGTGCTGACCGGATCGGCAGCGGGAGCCAATCGCTTCTATGGATACGCCAACTACGGCACGCTGAGCGATTCGGCCGGCTCGTTCTACCACTACGCAAACGGATTCGCCACGCTCGCGGCCAGCGCCGCGGGGACGGGCAACCTGGCGTATCTCTACGGCAGCAGCGGCAACGACGTGCTCACCGCCCGGCCGGCACGGGTCGAGTTCGATCGGGACGCCGGTTGGAGTGACACGGTGGCCACGGGTTTCGAGCGGGTTTATGCCTACGCCAACGGAGGCGGGCTGGACCGGGCCGACCTCTACGATTCCAGCGGAAACGACACCCTCTTCGGACGCGGCGATTATGGATACCTTGCGGACAGCCGCGGATCGTACTACCTCTACTTCAAGTATTTCGACGCCGTCTTCGCCCACTCGGCGGATGACGACGAATCGACCCGCAACATCGTCAACGTCGACAAGACCCTGCTGTATCTGCTCGAGTTGGAGGGAACATGGTGAGCCGCGCGAAGCGTGCCGGCGGCCCGGCCGCGTTGACGCATCGCGCCGGAGTCCTTATAGTTGCAGGCGTGGGCGACGCGTTCGTTGTTTGATGGAGGGATTCCCCAGCGATGAGTAACGGCGGCGAAGCGGGAACCGGCATGTCGACCGTCCGGGGGCGGAACTATCCCGCGATACGCCAATTCACCGTCTTCCTGGAGAACCGCGTCGGCCAACTTCTCGAGGTCGTGCGGCGGTTTGAAGGCAGCTCCGTGCGGATCGTGGCTTTCTCGATCAGCGATTCCGCGGAATGCGCGTTTGTGCGGTTCTTGCTGAGCCACCCTGAAGAGGGAAGGGAAATCCTCGAACGCGCCGGTCTGGCGATCATTGAGAGCGATCTGATTGGGGTGGAATTGCCGGACGGTCCCCAGCCGCTCCTCCAGATCTGCACGGCTTTGCTCCAGGCGGAAGTCAACATCATCCAGGCTTACCCGATCATTGTCCGGCCACACGGTCGTGCGGCCGTCGCCCTGATGGTGGACAACATCGACTTGGGGCTGGAGACGTTGGCCGCCAAGCAATTCACGACGATCACCGAGGGGGACCTCGCGGCCGACGTGCCCTAGGGCGGGCTGCGAGCCGCATCCGGCGGGCGATCCGCACCGCTCCCCCTCGGAGAGACCGGCCCGCGGGAATCGTCCTACAAAAATTCCTCCGGGAGGCGCTTGATTCCACGGATTTCGATCCGCGCCAGCGTCTCCCACGGAAGCAGAAAGAGAGTGTGGGTGTCGTCGTCGGCTGCGACGGAGAAAGCCAACGTCTGGCGGTCGCAGAGCTCCGTGGCGAACTGTTTTGGACGGAGCATCTTTCCGTCGCGGGTCCACAGTTCGAGCGTTGCCCCCTCGGGCAGGTCTTCAGCCAGGCGAGTCAGGAAGCCGACCGCCGGGCTGGGCTCTGCCGCAGCGCTTTGAAGTGAGGCCCTTCCGCCCGCGAGCGGCAGGACGCCGGACGGTCTGCCGGACGAATTGCCGCCGAGGACCGTGGCGGCGAAATCCTCGAGATTGATGACCGAGTCCCCCGGCGCGGGTCGCGCCGGAGGCCGCTGCTCGTAGTCGGCGAGTGTCGGGATATGGAATTTCGATCCGCATTCGGGGCATTGGCCGGGGCGGCCCTGTAGCCCGACTGCCGCCCACAAGCGATGCCCGTTGGGGCAGAGGAACTCGATCTGCTCTCGAGAGGCCAGCTTGGAACTGCTGCTGCCGGGCGAGCCCGACGCCTGGACGGGGGCTGTCGCCCAGGAGCCCGACTCGGACGGCTCGGATTCCTCCGGGCCGGGCACATAGAACTTGACCCCGCATTTTGGGCACTTCGCCGGCTTGTTGGCCCGATCGTCCGCGCAGCGGATTTTGTGTCCATTCGGGCAAAGAAACTCGATCACCATGGCGTGATCCACCTCGATCTGATCCTGAGGCCCAATTGCGGTGGCAGATTCCCCGCTCCTCTTGAATCCTACCGCACGGACTTCTTCTCCACAACGAAACTGCTCGGGGCGACCGCCGCCGACCCCGGGGCTGGCGAGATCACGCGACTTGGATTTTCGCGGAGCGGAGCCCTCTTGCGTCTTCCAGGCCGACTACCTGGCGGGAATCGGGGCAATTCTTGGCCAGTCCGCCGGCCCGCCGTTTGCGTCTTGACAGGGAAAACGGGTCTGTCAAACTAGGAACGGACGGTCGGCAGGGAAGAACGAGGCCTACCGCCCGGCTCAACCGACCGGCCCGGCGCCCGGCTGCTTCTGGACGAGCCGCCGGGTGGAGTGTTCGTCGTCCACTCCGGTCGTCTTCTCTCACCGCCGTTCGCCCATCAGCCAACCCAGCCGCGAGTTTATCGGATGCCGATCCAGGTCACATGCCCCGGATGCTTGAAGCGCTTCCATGTCAGCGACAAGTTCGCCGGCCAGAAGGGGCCTTGCCCGAACTGCAAGACGGTCATCCAGATTCCCAGGAAGGAAGACGAGGTCGTCATCCACGGCGGCGAGGAGTTCGACTTCGCCGGGAAAGACGCCCGCGGCAGGGCAATCGGCAAGCCGATTCTGCGGGAGCAGACGGTGATCCAACCCGGCCTGATCGCCGCCGTCGCCGCCGGCGTGATTGCGGTGTTCGTTTCCGCGGGAATTCTCGGCCGCGGCGGGTTGTTTCGCGACAGCCTGGTGATGTGCGGGCTGGGGCTGTTGATCGTTTCGCCGGCGTTGACCGCCGGAGGCTACAAATTCCTCTACCACTCGGAAGAATTGCTGCCCTACCGGGGTAAGCCGCTCTGGCTCCGCGCAGCGATCTGCGCAGTCCTCTATGTGGCTCTCTGGGGATTCTTCGAGTATTTGGCCAGCCAGTTTCTCGGCGGCGAACTCTTTGAATGGATCATACTCGTCGCTCCCGTTCTCTGCGGCGGGGCGTTCCTTGGACTGATCTGCTTCGACCTGGATTTCGGCAGCGGATTTCTCCACTTCAGTTTCTACGTGGCCGTGATCGTCCTTCTCCGGCGCGTGGCCGGCTTGGGATGGGTCTGGGAAATCGCCAAGCAGGGGTCAAGCTGAGCGGCTTTCAACGTCTACGTCAGTCGGGCCGGCCGTTATGAGCAGTCTGCTTGAAATCCCCGAGGTCGCGGGCTTGGACACCAAGCGGAGCCTTGTGCGGATTCCGCCCGAGTTGGACGTGCCGCTGACGTCCCGGGTACGGCAACTGATCGACACGCCGGAGTTTCGCCGGCTGGCGAGAATCAGCCAATTGGGGTTGGTGTCGCTGGTCTATCCGGCCGCGTTGCACACGCGGTTTGAGCATTGCCTGGGTGTCTACCGGCTGGCGCTGCTGCTCTTGAAGCAATTGGCGCACGACGGGCGGTTCCGCGAGGCGGTCCGTCCGGAGGACGGCGAGTTGTTTCTGGCCGCAGCGCTGCTTCACGACCTGGGCCACTGGCCGTTTTGCCACCCGATCGAGGATCTGCGGCTGCTCAGTGTTCCCAGCCATGAGCTGTTCGCCAACAGCTTTTTGCTCGAAGGGGAGATCGCCGACGTGCTCCGCCACGACTGGAAGATCAATCCGCGGGAGGTCGTCGCGCTGCTCAGCGAGAAACAGCAGGACCGGACGGGCAGAATCCTGTCGAGCATGCTTTCCGGGCCGATCGACATCGACAAGATGGACTACCTGTTCCGCGACAGCTTGCACGCCGGCGTGCCCTACGGGCGCAACTTCGACCAGCAGCGGCTGATCGGCAGCCTTTGCCTCGACGAGTCGGCCAGCGGCTTGGCGATTACGGAGAAGGGGAAGACCGCGGCGGAGTTGATGGTCTTCGCCCGATACGTCATGTTCAGCGAGGTCTACTGGCACCACGCCGTCCGCTCGGCCACCGCGATGCTCCAGCGGGCATTCTATCTTCTCCACGGCGACCTGGAACTCGACCGGCTATTCCGTGCGGTGGAGCCGGAGATGATCCAGATGCTGTTGCGGATCGCGGACGACAGTCCGGCGGGCGAGCTTCTGGGCGGACTGTTCGGCCCCTCGCGGCGGCTGTACAAGCGGCTTGCCCAATACAGCTTCTTCGAGCAGGGGGAATTGTACCGCCGGCTGGCGGGGCGGCCGTACCCCTGGCTGGCGACCTGCGCCGAACATTTTGCATCGATTGCCAGCACGGCCCTCGGACGGGTGATTGCCCCGCACGAGGTGCTTTTCGACGCGCCGCCCGTCGAGCGCGAGGTCGAGTTCCAGGTGGATGTGTACTACGTCAAGGAAGACCGCTACCGACCGCTCAGCGAGGTCTCGCCGGTCGTGCGGTCGCTGGCCCAAGAGCAGTTCGATGATTACGTGAAACGGGTGCGAATCTTCACCCACCCGCGCGTCGCGGAATCGCTCCAAGACCTCGCCCACCTGCCTGAATTGGTGGCCGAGGCGGTTGACCGCATGGATTAGGCCACCCACACGAGTGGATCGGTCAATGTTTACCGGATCAGTCCTCTTTGCCGCCGGTTTTGCTGGCTCGTAGAATTCCTTTGATCACGGGCCGGTCGATCGCCTTCTCGAATCGGATCATGACGCCCGCCGCTTTCGCAATGGCATCTCCGATGACCTGGCAGCCGGGTTTGGGAGTGTTCTGGGGCCCTGGGGAGGCGGAATCAAACAGGAGCGGAATTCTTGGCCAGTTTGACAGTCGAAAAATACGTCCGAGCGATCTGGAGTATCTGTGAGCAGACCGGCAGTCAGCTCGCCACGACCGGACGTTTGGCAACCGTGCTGGGTGTCTCGCCGGGAACCGTGACGAGCATGCTTAAGTCACTGGGTGAGTCGGGACTGGCGGCCTATACCCCTTACGAGGGAGTGCGACTGACCGACGAGGGGTGTCGTCTTGCACACGAGATTCTCCGCCGACATCACCTCTTCGAGTCGTTTCTGGCGCGCGTGCTGAACCTCAGTTGTGAGGATGTCCACGAAGACGCCGCGCGGCTGGCGCACGCGGCCAGCGATCGATTGATCGACCGGATCGACGTATTCCTGGGTCATCCACCGTTCGAGCCGCGCGGAGCGCCCACGGACGACTCGGCGGGCGGGACGCCTCAGCGCGACAGGCAACCGCGGGCCGGAGCGGCGGAAGACCGCGCGGGGGGGGAAGCGGAACGCAGCGAGGAGAACCGGTCGAGCGCCGTGCCGCCCCCGCATGTGCTGCCGGTCGGCATTCGAGCCGCCAACGAATAGCCGGTCCATCCGCTCGCGACGACGGCTCGCGATTCGACTGGCCGAAATATCCACTTCGGATTCTCTGGGATTGACCGGACCGTTGCCGCCGCCGGGGTGACGGTTCACACGGGCGGCCCTTCTCCGCCCCCCGGTCCGATTGCTCCCCTCTCCCGATTCGTTGCACCGGAGCCCCAGGCACGCTAGCATTTGGGGGGTAATCGTCCCCGGCGCACGTCTGCGAACCTGCCGCAGATGCCGTCGAGGCCGGATTTCTCGGATTCGCCTGATTGACCATCGGAGAACGAAATATGTCGAATATCTTGGACCTGGTTGCCACAAATCCGATCGATCGCCGCAGGGCGTTGAAGTTCGCCTGCGCTGCGGCGTTGGGCGGCGTTTGGCCTTGGGCCTGCGAAGCGGCGGAGCGGAAGGGCCGGATCAAGCAGTCGGTTTGCCTCTGGTGCTACAACAAGTATCTCAAGGCCCACAACATGGACCTCGACGGCTTCGCGGCCCACTGCGCCAAGCTGGGCTTGAAGTCGATCGAGTTGGTCGGGCCGAAGGATTGGCCAACCTTGGAGAAACACGGCCTCATCTGCGCGATGACCCCGAGCCACGGCATCACCAAGGGCCTGAACCGTATCGAGAATCACGAGGAATGCCTGTCAAAGGTCCGCGAGAGCATCGACCAATGCGCCGAGGCGGGGTTTCCGAACGTGATCACCTTTTCGGGAAACCGCGAAGGCCTGGATGACGGGGAGGGCCTGAAGAACTGCGTGATCGGGCTGAAGAAGATCGCCGGCTATGCGGAAGCCAAAAAGGTCACCGTCTGCCTGGAGTATCTCAACTCCATCGACCACAAGGATTACATGGCCGATCGGACCGCGTGGTGCGTGAAGCTCGTTCAGGCGGTGGGCTCGCCGCGGGTGAAGGTCCTCTACGACATTTATCACGCGGCAATGATGAAGGAGGACCCGCTCAAGGACATCCGCGAGCACGCCGATTGCTGGGGCCACTACCATACGGGCGGCATGCCCGGCCGGAACGAAATCGACTCCAGCCAGACGCTCGATTACCCGGCGCTGATGAAGGCGATCGCCGAGAGCGGCTACCAGGGCTACGTCGGCCAGGAATTCGTTCCCAAGAACGAAGACGCTCTGAAGAGTCTCGCTGATGCGGTGAAGATCTGCGACGTATGAAGCCGACCGCGGCAAGGCGATTTCCGCCCCAAGCCAGCCCTCGGTGACGTTCGACCAGCAGCCAAGTACCGGGGCTCTTCAAGCCGGGACTCCTAATCGCCGTCAGGGTCCGCGGCCACCTCCTGTTGAGCGGTCTTGACCACGGTTTCGATGCGCACCGGGCAGCCGCCCTGGCGCTTGCTCTGGTCGGCAGCTTCCATGAAGGCAATGATCTCAAGCGTCTCCTCGGCGCTGACCGGCGGCTTGCCGGTCTTGAAGAACTTGACGAT
>LSQX01085681.1_pt1 | contig 13452 bp, 11 predicted proteins | sample 654561 | NCBI WGS metagenome assembly LSQX01 (sample SAMN04489861, study PRJNA283612) | anaerobic digester metagenome | isolation source: 4 biogas reactors fed with cattle manure at either 37C or 55C with and... | place: Denmark: Kongens Lyngby | collected 2014 | reverse complement strand
GTCCACTATGATTTCGAGCCGGACATACGCTTTCCGATCCGGTCCTTATCGGTGATGTGTCCTTCAATCCAACAAGTCGAGTAACCATATGCCTCGATCGCCAGAAGCATGCTCATGATCGCGGCAGAATAATCCTGAACCTGAAAGCAGCGATCGCGATACGCGATGATTTTCTTTGTGAGCACACAAATCATTGCGGGAGCCGTTTCGCCGATCGGCGGTCGAATCGCGTCGTGCAGACGGCGAAGGATCGTCGGATCGTCGACTGCGATCAGAAAAGTCGTCTGCTTATTACAACCGGACGGCGCCGCCAGTCCTGCTTTCATGATGTTCATCAGCATCTCCTGCGGGACCGGCTGATCCTTATACTTTCCCCGATAACTTCTACGATCAGAAATGACTTCAGTTACATTTTTCATATCCATGTCTCCTCAGGCGATCATGTGCAGGTCGTTTGTATTTTTGAATCATATTCGATAGAATCATGTTTAATATATTATAGAATGGCGAATTGGTTGGGGGGCGTTCATGAAAAAGTATATCACGATCTATGTATTTCTTTTATTGCCCGTTTTTCTATTGTCTTCCTGTATGAGCTTGTTTCTGCCCAAGGAGCCGGAGCCCTTTCAAACGGGTATACTTGCCGGTCCGATATACCTGAATTTTCAGGCAAATCTGAAATTTTCGGTCCCGATCGGTTGGACGGCATATGCCGGAGCGGAGGCTCAGGCCGAAACCCAAAAAGTCGTGGATAGCGAAATAGGAAACATAAAGGGGCTGTCTTTTTCCGAATTGGATTTCGTCTGTGTCAATTATAACACCGGATCGAATGTCCTCATCGGCTATGATCTGATACCCCGGAACGATGATTTTGATAAGATAATCGATAAAACCATCGAGAATCTCAAGAAACAAGCAACGGACACCGGAATCGTGATAACCATCATCGATTCCTTCGATCAAACGATTGCGGGCCGAGATTATCGCGTCGAAGTAGCGGAAAGCACGATGCGGGGGATCACCATTCATACATATATGTGCTTCGCAAAAATCGATTCATATGCCTGCATGATTTTCGTGGTTCCGAACGACTGTGTCGATCCGAACGAGACGTTTGACAACATAATCGCAAATATTTCCGAAGCCGCGTAAAAATCGAAAAACAGACGATACGGCGACCGGCTCAAACGCTTTGAAAAGCGTTTCGAGCCGGTTGTTTGTTTCGCCTGTTTCCGGGTCCGCCTTACTTTCGTTATGCCTTTTTTCTGCGTATTAAGTACCGCGCAAAAACAATGCCTCCGGCGATCACTCCCGCGGCTCCGCCGACAATTGCGATCCCGAGGAGGACCTTTTGCAAAGTCCCGCCCTTATCTTCGTCCTGATCGTCCTTTATATCGCGATCGGCATCGTCATCATTGCTCGTCTCGGTCTTTTCCGTATCGGATGTCTCGGGAAAAGAATAATTCAAACGAACCTGCCCCGTCAGGGTCACGGTCGCGACTATTGTGTTTCCGTTAACGACATACTGCGTTGAATCATTAAAGCCGTAATCGCCGTTCGGCGTCAGTAAAACAGACGCCCGATATATCGTCTTCTCCTTGAAAACGTCATCCAAACTCTGCTTCCAGACCCCCTCTTGACCCTCGACATTGTATTCCCAGTATGATTCGGCCTCATCGATCGCAAAACCTCCGCCTTGCGCCCCGATCGACCACGCAGAGGACGTTGTCGCCCCGGTCTGCGGAGGAACGATTTTGATTTCCGCACGCTCGATAATCATTTTTGCGACCGCTCTGGTTTCGGAGAATTCACAGCCGGGTCTCCGACACGACCTAATTTCCTGCATCGGATTGTTCGGATCAATTCTCCAATCCTCAAGATCATGACCTAATGCCGGTATGGATTCTCGCTCGGTCACTCCGCACAAGCATTCCCGGGCGCGAATTCCTTCCTCGGTGCAACCGGGTTCCGTAGTGATCATCCACGGCCCGAATTGATGGACATGTTCTTTGCCGGTATAAACAACCTTGACAATCGACATATCCTCGACGTTCATCGAATATGTCACTCCTAAATAGGAGTTGCGAACAATACAGTAGTAGTATTTCGTACCGGTTTCATTGCTTCCGTTAAGAGAGAGGTGCTTTGTGGTTGCACCGGAAATAACATCTCCGACACCGATGTAATTATTGTTACTCACGTACCATGTATAGGTCAGTGTGCCGATATCTTTCGGTTGAAGCTGGATGTTGGCCGTGATGGTATACTCCTCCATTTTGTCGAGTTCGATATTGGTTGAGTTATATGAAACCATCGGTATCGGTTCATAAACGGTAACGGCGATCACGTTACTGTATGACCTTGAGATCTCGCTTCCGATTGTATTGGTCACCATACAAACATAATACCGGGTACCGGATACCGACGTATTACAGGTGAATGTCGAAGAATATTCACCGATAATCGCCATGATGCTCGGAAGAGTGCCGTTCGGCGTTTCATACCACTGATACTCGAGTGTTCCGCCGTCGGATACCGAGGCGGAGACCGTTAGCCGGGTAACCGAGTTGCGAGCCGCAAAAACCGGATCGATATTGCCGATCACCGGTGCTTGCGGAGTCATTGCGGCCAGAGCGGTCGGAACAAAAAGGCCGATCAGGATCAACACCGACACAATTAAAGCCAATTTCTTCATAACATGCATTGCCCCCGTTTCATATTTGGTTTCCTCATAACCGACAAGAAATAATGAATGATTCAATTGAAACACCCTTAAGCGAAAAGCGAACGGTTTAAGTTTCTTTACGCAAATCGTATACGATCATAAAATCGGAGCCGAAAGCCGAATTCGATATCGCAACAGGGTAGTCGTCCGAGGTAATCAAATTATTGCCGGTAAAAATCCACTTATCGTAACTCCATCCCTTCTCCACCTCCATTGCCATGGCCGGCGGCGATTGGTTCATCATCAAAAAGTCTCCGTACAGACTATTCGGATCGGCCGGAGAATTCAGGAGGAGAATTCGTGATTTATACGATTCCGGCAGAATGTTATGCGCTTTCCAAAGGCCGTCGGACGTATACCAGTCAACGGCACATATCGAGATCTTACGATCTCCGCCTTCTTGATCGACCAGTTTCATCAATAAGTTAACCTGAGAGACATTCCAATAGTCAAACTCGTAATTCTGAATCGGATCGGTACCTGCGATCGGATTATAGTATACGTATTGGAACGGATGGCTGAGGATAATGATCACAATCATCGCCAGCAAGTGCACACCGATTGCCCCTGCGGCAACCGCCTTCATTTTCCCCTTCAACAAGTCAATGATCGATTTGGCGGCTCCTACGGCCAGAACAATCATCGGTCCGTAAAGAAAATACAAATGCCGCCAACTGTTATAAAGGATCGGGCGTTTGATCATAACAAAAAGGAGAAAAACCCAGATATATACCATACACATGATATAGTACGGGGTGGCAGTCGAGCGGGTCTTCTCACGCTTTTCGCGAATGAACTTCCGGATCGAAAAGTAGTTTCCCGCGATCCATAACAAAAGGATCAGTATCGGCGTCGTCACCGCGATCATAACCGGAATATAGTGCCACGGTACCGGTCGATGTGCCGTACCGAGATAGAAAACAAGACCCGGCCAGTCCTCATAATTGGAAGAGCGGGTAATCACATACTCTATAAACTTCAGTGGTTCTCTCCATGCGGCCGGTGTGATCAGATACGAAAAGCCGAGAAAGGTGAGCACTGCAGTGACTCCGACCGCAAAACTCCTCCTCGACCATTTCTTCTCAACAGTCAGGTTGATTATGTACATCAGCCCCAGAAGACCGAACAGCATCACGGCCGTGATCCTCATATTGGTCGCAACGGCCGAAGCCGCCGCGAAAAGAACCGCAAACAGGAATTTCCCGGAACGGATCATCTGGATACCGAGCGCAAGGCAAATCAGGACCAGCGCCATTGTGACCATATCCTTGCTGTTATAATGACCCTCCGCAAAAAATCTCGGACTCAGATACAGGAAAAGACTGCCGAGCAAACCGTACTTCCAGTCTCCGGTCAGGTGTTTGCATACAAAATAGAGCGCGATCACACCCGCCATAAAGATTCCGAACGTATACATATGCCATCTGAGCATCAGTGTTCTCTGCCCTCCCACGCTCTCCTTTGCGAAAAGTGCCGGGGCAAAAGGATAATAGATCGATTGTCCGTGATCCATGTCCGGATTCTCGGTGTAGTCGGGGAACGCGATGCCGGTTGCAGATCGGGTCGGTTCATTCTTCTCGCCCTGAAACAGACCAATATACTCTCTGATATTTGAGCCCAATGTGCGTATTTCCAACACCTCGTCCCACGGCATTCCGTAATCCGGAGTCACCAGAAATCCGCAAAGTGTCATCACGATAAAGACGGCGATCACAATGATCCGACCGTAACGATTTAATTTCTCCATCTTTTGAATCCTTTCAATCCTTATGTCATAAACGGCAGTCCGGATATCATAATATGCGTAACATATTAATGGGTCAATACAATTACTTGCATATCCGGTATTGTAAATATACTTTCCCTGCTACTTAACCTTAAATTCCAAGGCTTCCCCGATTTGTAGCATGTCCTGCCCGATTACGATGAGTTTGTATTCGCCGTCCGGCCAAATCTCATCATCATCAAAGACCAGACTTGCCGAAATCCCGTCGGGGAAATCATCGACTACCGTGATCACATACTCTCCGACGAGTCTGCCGCCGTTCGAATCAAGAACAACTGCCGTTACAACAAGGCCTTTGAATGTTTGATTGAATTCAAAATACATGCCGATATGCTTCGTATTTCCGGAAGAAAAAACATCTGTTTTCTTTACGGCTACGGTATCAAAAATCTCAAAGCGCGTAATTGCGTCCCGAACTTTCCGGGAACTGTACTTCACCTGAGTCATATCGTATTTCTTAAGATAACTGTCCCGCTCCTTCTTGGTGAGGACTCCTTCTTCATAAAGTTCCACAGCCGCTATCGCGGTGGCCGTCCTGAGTGTTTGCTCCGCAACGCTCGGTTCTTCGAGTTCGGGAGACTTGATAAAGTCCGGAATATTTTTGATCACCCAACGATCTCCTTCGGCGGAAATGATCATTTCAAACCGAACTGTATCTTCGATCATTACCATATCCGGATTCTTCATTTCTTCAAGAAACAACTCTTCAAGAAGCGAGTAAAACACATCCATGGATGCTTTTGAAGGATCGCCGTGAAGCTCGGTCAACTGAAACTTCAGCATCTCGCAATACAATTCTACATTTAGTGATACCTTCGCCCAAATTTCATCAAAATTAGGGTATTCGACGACCGCCTCCACTGTACATTTCTCTTCTCCGAATTCAGTGTCTCCGGGGACAATACTGCATTTCAAAAAAAACTCGTTGCGGACCTTGTCCTCTTCCTCATCCGTAACCGTCTCGGCTACGAGGTCCTTATTGGTGAAAAACTCTTTGATTTTGTCGTCTTCTCCGGATTGAAGCGCAAGCAAAAGATCGCCGAGAACATCTTGGGGATCGCCCGCACCGGTATACAAATTAATGTCGGCATAAGGTTTCCCGAGTGTGATCGCGATCTCGGAAGATGCGGATACCCGCCATATTTTTTCTATATCATCGTATTCCATGAAAAGAAGCACATCATCTGTCTTCTTCGGTGCGTCGGCGGCGGTAAGTTTATTCGTCAGACTCTCGACCGTGATCCACTCCTTGCCGAAGCTTTGAACCACCTCATCCAAGTCAACATGTGTAATGCTCACCAAACATTCTCCGGTCTTATCGCTGGTGTTCCCGTTCGCTTCCTTGACCTTGTAATCGATCATGGACAACGAGGCTTTCATACAATCCCTTAACCCCTCGTCTTTAAATTTCATCAATGAAAACGGTTTATCCGTAACCAAATCCGAACGGTAGTCATTTTGCGCAAACGCTCCGGATTTAATGTCGTCGAGATATTCTTCCACGGTTTCGCTGATCTCGTCTTTTGATTTATCAAAAAGAGAGCAACCGGGTACGATGACGGACAGACAGATTGACAACGCCACCAGCAGTGCGATCATTGATTTCCTTTTCATATCATATCCCCTTCCTTTTCAATCTGCCCTGTTCGTCAGAGTATTGACTACATTGTATATAATGTTTATTTGTTTCTCAATCCTCATTATCGGGTGTCGTAATATTTTCCCGTTACGCACGAAGAAATTTTCGAAAAGCATCGCCGTCCATAATCCGGTATTCACCCGTGGATCATCATTCCCATGGGTGAAGCCCCGATGAACTGACCCGAAACTCCATGTCTTGGCGGATCTGAGTCATATCCACCCCATAAATCCTTACAACATATTTACCGCTCGGCCAAACTTCGTTGTCACTGTATAATAAATTCGCGGCGAAATAGTCTTCGTCCTTACCTGTAGTCAACGTGTACATCCCGATGGGATCGTCATTACCGGGCTTATAAACCATTACATAAACGACAAGCCCCGACCAGGGCTTGTCGAATTCGCAATAGATCCCTATTCGCTCGGTCTCGTCCGCGAGAAATGCATCAGTATTATCGTAAGTGTCACAATTATATGTTTCTGCCCAAACGAGGCTGTCTCTTACCTGCCGCGAACTGTACTTGAGTTTGGTTAACTGAAATTGCTTCAAGTAGAGATCTCTCTCCTTTGAGGTGATGATCCCTTCATCACACAACTCAATGACCGCCATTCCTGTTGCCGCTCTCATGATCTCAGCAGAAGCTTTCGGCTGCTCGTATTCCTTTTCGATGAGCGCTTCGGGAACGTCAAGAATGACCCACCTCTTTCCGTCCTCCGATATTTCCATCTCGACCCGATTGTTCTCATCTGCTTGATAGACGGGGTGATTTTTCCACCTGTCCATCTCCATTTTTTCAAGCATCTGCTCGGATTGAATTTTGCGGAATTCGTCGAGTGACGCGTTTTGGGGATCATCCAATACGCCGGTCAGGATATACTTCATCATTTCACATTGTATGTCCACATTATCAACCAGGATATCCTGAATTTTCTTCATATCAAAACCGGAAAATTTCACGTCAAGAACGCATTTCCCGTCCCCCAGTTCTTCGGTCCGGACGAAGGATTTAATCCCCCATAAAAATCTCTTGCGTACGGCCATATCCGTGTCTTCCTGGAAAAGCTTGTCGACAAAAGAATCGTTGGGGAAATATTTCCCGAGATCTGAGAATTTACCGACATGCAAATCTTGAATAAACGCGTCGAATACGTCCTTCGGACTCCCTGCCTCGGTGTATAAATTGATCCCCGCATAAGGAAGACCGAGCGCGATCGCGACGTCGGACGAAGCGGAGATCAACCACTTCTTGACCGTTTCGTCATATTCCATGATCAGCATGACATCTCTGCTGACCGTCGGAGCATCGGCAGCGGTGAGCTTCTCCATAAGGCCGGATACGGTGACCCACTCTTTATCGAAGCTATTCATTACGGAACTGACATCAACACAACTGAGACTGACGATGCATTCACCGATCTTTTCTTTGCGATCGCCGCTCACCTCTTTAATTTCATAAGCGATCAGAGGGAAAGAGGCTTTCATACACTCACGAACATTTTCATCCTTGAAATGAAGAGTCGAGAAAGGATCATCCCTGACCAAGGCCGAGCGGAAGTTCTCATTGATAAAATTACCGGACTTGATGCTCTCGAGATATTCCGTGACCGTTATGGTGATTTCCTCTTTCGACTGATCTGCCGCACAACCCGGAGTAATAACGGCCAAACATATCGAAACCAATAGCAACAGCGCAATCAGCGATTTCTTCTTCATCTCGAAAACCCCCTCCTTTCCGCCATGACAACACGATAGTATCATTATTTATATTTTATATCACAAAACCACAACTCTCAATCCTCATTATTTATTGTCGCAACAGAGCTGTTCGGTGGTAAAATGGAGCGGTAATTAATGAATGCAGCCGCATGAAGACGGAGATAAACGGATGAAGAAGTCGGTAATAGTCAAATTGATCGTATTGATTGCGATCGTCACAATCATCATCGGTGTATTGATCTTTTTTTCGAACACACGGAAGAATCTCGACGCATTGAATGATATCCGAATCGAAAATATCGATCTCTCTGCGGTGCCGGACGGAACATACGAAGGAAGTTATGACAGCTTTCCGGTCTCCGTGACCGTCGAGGTAACGGTTCGGGACGGAAAGATCGGAGATATTATCCTGGTTCGCCACGTAAACGGTCAGGGTCAGACAGCGGAAGCGATCGTCGACGAAGTAATCAAGCAACAAAGCCTTCAGGTTGACGCGGTTTCCGGTGCAACCTACAGCAGTAAAGTCATTCTGCTCGCGATCGACGACGCGCTGAAAAGCGCCGACAAATAGAGTTCAGGTTCTTACAGAGAACGATACAGCGTATCCCTTAATCCCGGATGGATCTCGGAATATACTGCTCCGTGGTTCAAAACATGTTGTGTATACACAAGCGATAATTTGAGATCCGGATCGATCAACACGTAGGCGCCGGCTGCGCCGTCCCACCCGAATTCGTTGCGGGGTGCACCCTCAACACCGCGTATCATCGTGCGGACACCCAGCCCGTAGCTGTACGGAGCCGGTTTCATCTTGTGAAAATCCCTCTTTTGAATATCATTGAGAGCGTCTTCAGACATCCGGCGTATACTTTCTTCGCTCAGGATACGTTCCCCGCCGATACCGATGCCTCCGTTTGCAAGCGCGTCCGCCAATAACGCGATATCGTTGATACCCGCGCACAATCCGGCGCCGGTGGACGCGTACGTCGGGGATAGGATATATGGATTCTTCAGGCGAATCGACCGAAACGACCCGTCACGTTCATGATATCGGTATTGCGCGGCATATCGGCCGAATTGACCGCTGTCGGGAAAAAAGGTCAAATCCTTGGCGCCCAATGGTTTTGCGATGTTTTCTCGCATATAGTCACGAATATTCATCCCGGAAGCTGCCTCGATCACGGCGCCGAGCACATCATGACAAAGACTGTAACGAAAGCGCGTCCCCGGCTCAAAATCAAGCGGTTGAGCCGCCAACGCGTCGGCAAGATCGCGAAGATTAAAGTTCATTCCCTTTCGGAGAACCAAATTAAGGATCGCGGGCGTTCTTTGTTTATAGTTCAAGCCGGCTGACATCGTCATCAGATGGAATACGGTCGGTGCCACGGGACTGGGAATGATTTTCTTCCCTCGTTTAATCGTAGTGTTTGACCAGGACGGCAGATACCGTGAGACCGGTGCCTCCGGATCGAGTCGACCGCGTTCCGCCAATTGCATGGCCGCAACGCATGTGAAGAGCTTCGTGACCGAAAAGATCCAGTAGAGATCATCCGGAGTGACGGGCTCAACTCCCTTGACATCCCGATGTCCGGCCGAATGATAGAAAACACGTTCATGATTAACATAAACTGTGCACTGACAGCCCGGAACACCCTTCTCGAAAACGATGGAATCTATGTAATCGGATAATAACTTCCCGTTCATGTGTGTCCGATCCTTTCCGACGATGTTCCGTTCATTTCTCGATTGCGGAAGCCACACCCGTGCATCGTCCCGAGAGATTCCGGGAGGCTTATTTTAGAATATCACACCTTGATGTTATCGTTAACAGTGTCAGATAACGGGTTCTTCACTTATTTCCGTGAAAAATGAATGAAAAAATAGACCGGTAGGGTTGTCCACTCGCATTTTCTCTTTCGTCGCATCAATAAATACTCGGAATCATTCATATACTCCCGGGAAGTCTCGAGACGGAGCGCCGGGTCGGTGGCAGTTCTTCTTGCCGGGTGTTCGCAACACATTCTGATACATACAAATTCGCGATTGAAGACGATCGATCGGTACATATCGGTCGAAGAGATGAAACTACGGACGAAACGGTTCTCTCCTCGGGGCTTTTTCCGCATCATTGATCTCGTTGCCGGAATATCGCTTATTCTGTGTTTCACGGAAACAGGTGAAGAGCCAAATAACGACTCTTTCCGCAATCTCAAACCGAACCGGTCCCTTCTTCCTTTCTCCCCGAAACTCAGCTATGATAAAGGCATAATTATCCATAGGCGAAAGCGGAGCGATCCCTTTCGCACCAGTGAGATCGGAGCGAAATATGAACAGAAATCCCGTTTTCGAGAAGCTCGGCCGCCGCCTTCGCCTCGCCGTGATCGGCGGGGGAACCGGTTCTTTCATCGGCGCGATGCATCGGCAGGCCGCCGTTCTGGACGGTCGTTTTGATATCGTCGCAGGCGCGCTCTCTTCCCGTCCGGAAAAATCCTTGAATGACGGAAGACAAATCGGCCTTCCGGACGACCGGATCTATTCCGACGCTCTGGAACTGATCCGCCTCGAATCCGCCCGCCCGGACGGAGCCGAGGTGATATCGATCATGACTCCGAACGACAGCCATTATCTCTACGCTTCCGCCGCGCTGGAAGCGGGATTTGATGTAATTTGTGATAAGCCGATGACCAATACCCTGGAAGACGCCGAATCGTTAAATCAACTGGTTGACCGGACCGGGCTTGTTTTTTGCCTCACGCATAACTATTCCGGGTATCCTATGGTGCGCCAGGCTCGGGAGATGGTTCGGAACGGCTCCCTCGGTGTCGTTCGCCTGATCCAGATCGAATACGTTCAGGGTGGAAAAGCGGACGAGAACGACCCGGATCCGACCGACGGAAACCTTCCGTGGAGATATGATCCCGTTCGTGGCGGTCCGTCGCTGGTGATGGGAGATATCGGTACGCATGCGCATCACCTGGTGCGCTACATCTCCGGACTGGAGGTCTCCGAATTGTGCGCGGAGATCGGAGCTATCGTTCCGGGGCGCAAGACGCACGACTTCGCGGGCGCGCTCCTTCGCTTTGACAACGGGGCAAGGGGTTGTTTCTGGGTAACACAGGCGGCAGCAGGTGTCGAAAACTGTCTGAGGATCCGGGTCAGCGGGACCGCGGGCACGATCGAGTGGAATCAGGAGATTCCGGGGCGGCTCGACTTCAAGCCGCTTGCCGGACCCGCCGAGGTCCGCACTCCGAACGGACCCGGCATCCTGCCTCTGGCGAAACGGGCATCCCGGATTGTCGCGGGACACCCAGAGGGTTTTCACGAGGCATTCGCAAACATCTATTCCGATGCGGCCGAAGTGATCGCCGCGCGTCGTACGGGAACCGAGCCGGATGAAGCCGCAACGACCTACCCGTCTGTCTTTGACGGATTAATGGGTGTTCGATTCGTCCATGATGTCATTCGCTCCGCGAACGGGAACGGGCAATGGATCCGGTGCACCCGGGACCGCACACCTTCTTCTTCCGGGACCGTTTGATTCGCGAACGAGGAAGCGGGTCACCGCTTCCTCAAAAGCAATCGCCCTTTCATCCGGGATGATTTAATTCACGCCAACAGCGGACCGTTTCACGGTCGATACGGATCAGTCGCCCTTCATGTAATAGAAGACACCGGTTCTGCCGTCTTCCAGACGAATGGAGTACCAATTCGGCGAAGTCCCGATCGCAAAGTCGGAAACATCGAGAACGGTGAATTCCGTTCCGGCCGGGACGATAATGTTGGTCGGAGCCGGTCCGTACGGGTATGCGTCATAAGCCGGGATTATCGCGGTCTCTTCCATCCACGTACCGTAATTGTCGCCGATCTCACGTCGGAAACCAAATGTCTGACCGTTATACGAAGTGCTGTCCAGCTTATGGTATATGATCGAACCGCTAACGATCTCGACCCATGAATACACCATGACCGGATAGGTATACCAGCTGTATCCTTCGCTGGAAATGATCTGCCCCTGACGACTGCTCCGAAGCGATCCGCGGATGTCGCCGATATGAATAACATGAGTTCCGTTATATCGAAAGATATGGCTGACCGGGTCCTCGCTCGGTCCGTTGTCTTGGACGAAAAGATCAATATAATCGTCCCCCCGGTCGATATCGATCAGAAATGCCGAAGTAAAATAATCAGTTATACAAATCGCCGACACACCGTTGATTGTGGCGGTCGTGGTGCCGGCATATTCATTGACATCGATCCGGATACTATCGTCCGTACCGTCTCCGTTCACGTCATACACAGCCAGCCCGGTAACGATATCAGTCTCATCGTACTCCATCTCCAGATAAAGGATCGCAAAATCGGAGATCGGCAGAGTGTCCAGATAATCCGGTGCTCCGTTAACCGGAGGTTCAGTCTCGGTCGGAACGGTCGTTGCTTCGGTCGTCGAAATAACTTCCGTCGTCACCTCGGTCACGCTGGTCTCCCGGGTCGTCCCGGTTTCCTCAGGCTCCGTAGTTTCTCTCAGTAAATCCAGATCGCAGGCGGAAAGCAACATCAAGGAGCACACAATCAATAAAAACAGATTCAACGATTTCTTTCTCATACAATAACCTCCCACGGATCCCCTTTATCGAAAAGCGGATCATATGCCGAAAATCTCGTGATTTCAATTCCCAAAAAGCAACAGAGGGTGTTCGCATTCGGGAATCATGAATCCCCAATATGTCAATTTCTCTTAACACATTATAGTCCCGCAGAATTTCGGTGTCCATAAGCCTGATCATCCCGCCGCAGTTCCGATGTGGCATTCCTCATAAAAAAGAAGTCACGGTGTTTCCATCGTGACTTCGAATCGAAAACCCGAGCAACTCCCCGGCATGATCCGGAGAATGACCGGATCAATATTTCTTTTACACCTTCCCTCCCGCGACAGTCAACTGAGCCAAAAGATCCGCGTCCTCCGGGATCCATTCGATCGGGACTTTGTTCTCAAGGATCCGATCGGTCTCCATGACCTCAAACATCGCTGTGGCGATATCCGGATCGGCGGCGATCTTCCGAAGCGCGTCGCCGACGATTTTGGGGCGGATCGCCGCAGCTTTACCAAAGTCGATCGCGGCCTTCTTCTCGGCGGCGTTCCGGATGACGTTCACCTGGTTCGCACCGTCCTGCTTGATCGCGGAAGTGACCTGCCGTAAGCGGTTAACGACCTTGCTCTCGATCTGACGGATCATCTCCGCATCACGAAAATGAACCTTGCGGATATAGCAGGAGCCCAAAAGATAACCCCAATCCGTCGACTTGTCCGAGACCTCGTCCCGAACCATTCGGCTCATCGCGTGGCGGTCGGCCATCATCTTTTCGAGCGGCAGATTCGAAAGGCTCCGGACCGTCGCGCTTCCGACGTTGGCGGAAAGAGAACCGCGCGGGTCGGCGTTCCGGAACAGGTACTGAACGGGATCGCTGATGTACATCTCGTACCAAATCCCGACGCCCATCGGCGCGCCTTCCTCGGAGTTAACCGGCTGACTCCTTAAGTACTCCTGGTCAAGCCTCAAATCCACGACATAGCGACGTCCGATC
>LSQX01080790.1_pt1 | contig 13452 bp, 12 predicted proteins | sample 654561 | NCBI WGS metagenome assembly LSQX01 (sample SAMN04489861, study PRJNA283612) | anaerobic digester metagenome | isolation source: 4 biogas reactors fed with cattle manure at either 37C or 55C with and... | place: Denmark: Kongens Lyngby | collected 2014 | reverse complement strand
AAACAAGAGTAAAACAGCATAATACTACGTCACTCAAAATCTACGGCATTCAGGACAAGCTCCCATGAACCAAACCTTGATAAAGCTGGGTTGTAGCATGTTTGTGAGTGTCTTGCACGGGTTTGACGAGCAGTGAAGAGCAATGCGGATTGAAGGGGGCGAAATCATAAGGCGAGAAAGAATAGGCGGGAGCCCCGGGAATTCATATACTTAACTAACACGAAAAAATAACCTTATGGGTTGTTCAAAAGTCCATGAAAGAAAAGGTGAAAGCTTATGTTTAGAGGCGCTTTTGCGAGAAGGGAAACAGTAAAAAGAATGTGGGGTGTGCTTTTTGTTTTACCTTCCCTAGCGTTTATCTTCCTGTATATGGTTTACCCTCTTTTTCATTCGTTCTATTTGAGTTTTACCAAGTATAACTTTGTTTTTGATCGCAGTCCTACTTTTGTGGGCGTACGTAATTATATGAACATTTTCAAGGACGCCGAATTCCTCCTTTCCTTGAAAAACACCGCTGTTTTCACATCGGGCTTTCTTGTTTTAGTGATGGTGGGCTCGCTAGGAATTGCTCTAATGCTTTTCTTTCATGACCGTTTTGCTTGGTTTTTTCGCTCCTCCATCTTCATGCCCATTGTTGTACCCACGTCTTTTGCCTGTATTGTTTTCGGATGGATCGCGAACGAAAATTTCGGTTTGCTGAATTTCTTTTTACGCGATGTGATCAATCAGCCCCAATTAGCCCGAGGTTGGCTCACAGAGCCGGGCACCGCCATGTTGATGAACATTATGGTTACTTTGTGGGGTTCAATAGGTTTTCAAACGATTCTTTTTTTAGGGGGATTACAGGGCATATCCCACGAGATTATGGAGGCCGCGGTTGTGGACGGTGCCAGCGGCTTAAAGCGGATTTGGTACATAATCCTTCCCAACTTGAAAGAAACCTATGTCATCACCGGCATTTGGGGCATCATCAGGGCCTTGAAGCTATTTGTTCAGCCCATGGTTCTTACTGCAGGGGGCCCGGGTAACGCAACCTTGAGTACTTATATGTACATCTACAATAACGCTTTTGTCTATTTTGATATGGGCAAAGCTGCTGCCATGGCCTTTGTGCTAAGTGCTATGATCCTTCTGTTTTCTCTATTAAACTTGCGTTTGGCAAAAGATGACTAATAAGGGGCGGGAAAAATGAAAGCAAAAGTTTCTAAGTTTATCTTTTATAGTATATTGGTTATTGTCTCTGTCTTGTTTCTGTTACCCATTTTTTATAGTCTTTTGACATCGTTCAAACACGAGACAGAGGTTTTTTCCAAAACACTAACATTCTTCCCCAAGGCACCTACATGGGCGAATTATCAATACATTTTCCAGAGGGGGGCAGCCTATCTAAAATATTTTAGCAATAGCATCATAATTACCGGTGCCGGGGTAGTGATAACCACGGTTCTAAGTGCAGCCGCTGGTTATGCTTTTGCAAAACTGCCCTTTAAAGGCAGGGAGTTCATCCTTGTCTCCATCCTTTTCGTAATCACTTTTCCTTTTGCCGTCCTCTTGATACCCATTTATATAATGTCTTTTGAGCTCAACTTACTTAACACCAAGATCGGTTTGATTTTGCCCAATGTGGCGGCGCTATTGCCCTTCACCATCTTTATTATGCGTAGCGTATTCAAATCCATCCCATCAGACCTAGAAGATGCCGCTGAGATTGATGGTTGCAGCGTTTTCATGACCTGGCTGAAAGTAATGCTTCCCCTCGCAAGAAATGGAATTGTTACGGTAATCATTTATTCCTTTTATATCATTTGGGGCGAATACATCTTTGCTGTTACTTTAGCCACTAGGGAGGCTTCCATGCCCTTATCAGTGGCCTTAACTCTGCTCAGGGGAGAAAGCTGGAACTATGGGGTTTTAGGTGCAGCCATTACCCTTGCGGTAGTACCTCCGATTGCAATATTTCTAATCTTCCAGAAGCATCTTATTTCCGGAATTGTAGGGGGGGCGGTTAAGGGTTAAAAAATCTGTTGTAGGAACATAGGCAGGGGAAAATAAAGGAGGAACAAGTAAATGAAAAAAATTGCTGTTATGTTGTTAGTCTTGTTGCTGGCAACGAGTGTCGTAGCCTTAGCCCAAGAGCCGCCAGTGGTAAGAGTTACCGCACAGTCGTGGCAAGTCAGCAGGATCTTTATTGAAGAAGCTGCTGCAGCTTTCATGAAAAACCATCCTGGCGTAACGGTTAGCATTGAAATGTACGCGGAACCCTCGGTTATTTCAAACTATGCCATTAACTGGATGCGCGGAGATACCCCCGTGGATATAGCGGTGGTATCAGGTGCGCAGTTCGCAAGTCAGTTTATCGGTAGAGACCTGATTCACGACTTTACCCAGTTAGGATTTTTTGACGATCCGGATTTCGATCGTGATGTTTTTGTGGAAGTGGCACTCCAAAACGGTATGATCCGTGGCGATCAATTCGTAATCCCGCTAATCAACGAAGTCTTCGCAGTTAACGTTAACGTTGAAATGTTCAGGGAAGCTGGATTAGTCGATGAGAACGGAAATCCATTGATTCCCAAAGATTGGCATGAGTTCTACGAGTTCGCCAAGAAGATGCACAAGGTTGATGCTAACGGTAAGGTCATCCAGCAGGGTGCCTGTATCCAATGGGGCGTGAACATGTATGCCACAGTTTTCTCTTCGTTGCAGGGAGCCCGTGGTAGCATCTTCGCAGATGATGGATTTACTGTGAGTTTCGACAATCCTGAGTTCAGAGAGATTTTGGAAGTCTGGCGCAAGGGTGTAGAAGAAGGAGTATTCACAAAAGAAACCTTCGCGGACTATCAATCAGGTGTTAACAGCTATAATGCAGGCAACTTGGCAATGTTACTGCAAAGCGGATCACACTGGCTAGAAGCGATTCAGTTTTTGGGTCGTGAGAATGTTTCCGTAATCCCCATTCCAGGTGGATTGGAAAATGGAAGCTTTGGTTTCGGCGCCGGTGTAATCATTCCAAAATCCTCACCAGCACCACAATTGGCAATCCAATTCATTAAAGAAGGCTTGCTAGGTGATTTCTCCCAGTCCAATACCCTTAACCAGTTTGGTAAGGGATCGGCCTTAAAAGTACACTACGACACCGCGGATCATCCGGAGTGGGCAATGCTGAAAGAAATAGCCGACAGATCCGTATCCGCTCCTCCTTACCGTGATTTCGGTAAGTTAATGACTGATATCCAGCCAATTATCCAAAGATATCTCAATGGTAGCAGCACATTAGATCGCACAATCCAGGAACTAGAGAAAATGGTAGCAGACTTAGATAAGACGATTGGCTAGATATAAAGTGGGTCATTGCGGAGAAGGGGGAAACCCCTTCTTCGTGGCGACCTACGCCAAATTTGAAATCGGAGGGTAACAAAATGGGTCCCATTGAAAAATATTATGATGTAGTAGCAGATGTAATTAAACAAATTTCCATAACGGAGAAAGCAGCCATGGAAAAGGCCGCGCAATTAGTTGCCGATTGCGTTGCAGATGGCAGGCTTTTCCATACATTTGGCACAGGTGGCCACTCTAATATGGCGGCTATTGAGGTCTGCCACCGGGCAGGAAACTTAGTACCATGCAATGCCATTTTAGATTCGGGAATCGGATGTGAGCATGGCGCCACAAGGGGTTTCGAGCGCCTAACTGGTTACGCCCGCTGCGTCCTTGATTATTACCGGGTCAAGGAAGGTGAAGTCATAGTCTTGGTCAACGCCTACGGGATGAATTGCGTGACCATTGATACTGCTCTGGAGTGTAAGGCACGGGGTCTTAAAACCATTGGAATCACATCGCCTGAACTTTCTGTGCAAGTTCCACCGGAGCACCCGGCTCGTCACCCCAGCAAAAAGAATCTTTTTGAGTTAGTTGATGTGGTTATTAACAGCTATACCCCCTTTGGTGAAGCGGTAGTGGATATTGAAGGATTGGATTTCAAGGTTTCGCCCATATCCACAATCACGAACTTATTCATCATTAATTCAATTAATGCAGCGACCTGCCAGTATCTCCATGATAGGGGCATCAAGCCGCCTGTTTGGACCAGCGGCAACATTCCCGGAGGAGATGAGGCCAATCAAGCCTATATGGATGCTTATTTTGGCAAAATCAGGCACCTATAGCTGGCCCGGGCAGAAAATTCATTTAAGGAAAGGGAAGACTTGCAGTGACTCATATAAGTGAAAATTATCTACAAAGTGTGATTGCCGCTTTGACCCGAATCCAGCAGGATGAGCAAGAGGTCATGGATAAGGCGGGACAAGTCCTGGCTGAAGCGGTGGCTAAGGATAGGTTGATTAACGTAATCGGACCGGGGGGCCACTCCAATATGGCGGTGGAAGAAGTTTTCTGGCGAGCCGGCGGCCTTGCTTCCGTTAATGCCCTTTTAGATGCAGGTACCAACCTCATTCATGGTGCCAAACGTTCGAACCGCGTGGAACGCACTCCCGGTTATGCCAGTACCGTGCTTGATATTTATGGAATTGAAAATGAGGATGTATTAGTCATTGTCAATGCCTATGGTATAAACGCCATGACCATTGACTGTGCATTAGAATGCGAGAAACGAGGGGTGACTTCCATCGCCATTACCTCCACATCCTTCGCTGACAGTGTCCCCAAAGACGCACCTTCAAGGCACCCCAGTGGCAAAAATCTTTATGATATAGCAGATATTTTTATCAACAACCACTTGCCTTTGGGTGATGCGGTGGTATCCATTGAAGGCATGGAGCAAAAAATGGGTCCGCTATCTACTTTTGTTAATAGCTTCGCCATCAATCTTTTGATGATGAGCACGGCACAGAAGCTTCTGGCCATGGGGATTCAGCCGCCTATATGGACTAGCGCTAATATGCCAGACGGCGATAAGCTGAACCAACAATATGAAGAAGCCTACTTCCCTAGAATAAAGCATTTACGTTAAAAAACCCTAACAGGATTGTTTGTAGCGGCAGGGGCAATCTTGCAGTAAAACTTTTCACTGTTTGTGTTGCCCCTTCATGGTTTGGATAGAAAGCGGTGGTCACATGGACATTGTTGTATGCATCAAACAAGTTCCCGAAACAAGAAATGTTGAAGTTTGCCCTGACACCGGCGTGTTGTTGCGTGATGGGGTGGACAGCATTATGAACCCCTTTGATTTGTATGCGTTGGAAACGGCTTTGCGATTGAAAGAGAAGCACGGCGGAACAGTCTCGGTGATTTGCATGGGGCCTCCCCAGGCGGGAGATATAATCAAAGAAGCTTATCAGATGGGGGCAGATGCCGGCTATTTGCTCTCGGATCGGGCCTTTGCAGGAGCGGACACCTTGGCCACCTCTTATACTTTGGCTAAAGGCATTAGTAATTTGGAATCATTCGATTTAATCATTTGTGGCCTGCAAACGACAGACGGTGACACCGCACAAGTGGGTCCGGGAATCGCGGAAGTTTTAAATATTCCCCACGAATCAAATGTTTGCCGCGTTAAAGAGGCGGAAGCTGAATCATTGGTGGTTGTCAGCGATCTAGGCACTTCTTTGCATACAAAACGGATCTTATTTCCCTGCTTGGTGACGGTCACTAAGGAGGTGGGCGAACCCCGTCTTTTATCCTATCGGCTCAAATTGGAGACGAAGGATAGGCCGTTTACCACCTGGTCCGCCGCGGACCTAGATGGCCAAGAGGGTTTCTTTGGGTTAAGCGGTTCTCCCACTCAAGTGGAGAGAATTTCGCCTCCAGATACTAAGCAGGACTTCGAAATGTGGGAAGGCAATTCTGCGGAGCTAGGCAAGAAGCTAGGACAAAAGCTCAGGGAATTGCGTTTTGCGGGAGGTGCGCCTGGTGCTTAAGATAAATCACGATATTTGCATCCTCTGTGAGGAATGTATAGCAGTATGTCCCTTTGCGTCATTGGAAAGGATGGACGATGAAATCATTGTTCTAGAATCTTGTCGCCTCTGCCGTCTTTGTGTACGTCACTGCCCTGTGCAGGCCATGTACATTGAGACAAGCGCGGTGGCTGTTGAGGCCGTCAGTGATGCCCGCAACGTCTTGGTGGTGGCTGAATACGATGGTGGGCAGCTCCACCCCGTCACATTGGAGTTGGTGGGTAAGGGCAGGGACATGGCGGATCAAATTTCCGCTCAATTAGGCTGTGTTTTAATAGGCGCAGATTGCACAGAGCAAGGTGAAATGCTCTTAGAATATGGTGTTGATGTGGTCTATATCTATGATCACGAATCTCTAAGGTATTTTCGTATTGAACCTTACACCAATGCAGTGGTGGATGCCATCAAAGAGTTTAATCCGGCCATAGCCCTTTGCGCGGCCACCCCCGTTGGCAGATCGTTGGCGCCTAGGGTGGCAGCCCGTTGCCGTACCGGTTTAACGGCGGATTGCACAACATTGGAAGTTCGGGAGAATGGTGAATTAGTCCAGATCAGGCCCGCTTTCGGCGGTAATATCATGGCGCAAATCATCACTCCCAAACATCGCCCTCAGATGGCAACCATGCGCTACAAAATCATGGACCCGGCAAAACCGCGCCGAAACGCGGGAGCCAAAATCATTCAAAGGCAAGTAACTCCAGAACTGTTGGCATCAAAAATCGAGGTTCTACAGGTGGAACAACGGCCCCCGGAAACAAGCATCTCCGATGCGGAAATCATTGTTGCGGTTGGAAGGGGTATTGGCGATCGGGAAACGTTAGAATTGGCCGGCCAGTTGGCTCAATTACTGGGTGGGCAAGTTGGAGTAACGCGTCCGCTGGTGGAGATGGGCTGGGCTGACTATAGGCAGCAAATCGGCCTTAGCGGGCGTGCCGTTCGTCCTAAATTATTGATAACCGCGGGCATTTCCGGAGCGGTGCAGTTCACTGCCAGTATTACCGGGGCCGAACTCATAGTGGCCATTGATCGTAATCCAGATGCGCCCATTTTTCAAGTCAGCCATTATGGTTTAGTCGGCGATCTACAAGAAATTCTGCCCGCTTTAATTGACGATCTGAGGGGGGAGGCAAGTAATGCTGTTTAACAAGGTAACTATGGATGATGTTGATAAATTGAGAGAAATTTGCGGCACTGACGGAGTATTGTGGGAAGAGCAAATCAGCCCCGATTATAGTCATGATGAATTATCCCTTGATCAGTATCCTCCGGAGGTGGTGGTCCTACCTGCCACAAGCGGGGAAGTCTCTAAAGTTTTGGCCTTCTGCTGCGAACGGGGTATTCCTGTCACCCCTAGGGGAGCGGGCACTGGGCTCTGCGGTGGTGCAGTTGCCCTGCACGGCGGTGTTGTTTTGGCCACAACCAAGATGAACAAGATCCTGGAAATTGACGAAGAAAACCTAATGGCTGTGGTGGAGCCCGGTGTGTTATTAATGGAGCTCCAGGAAGCTGTGGAGAAGCTTGATTTGTTTTACGCTCCGGATCCGGGGGAAAAAACAGCTACCATTGGCGGTACAGTGAGTACTAACGCCGGGGGCATGCGGGCCATTAAGTACGGCGTGACCCGTGATTTTATCTTGGGGCTGGAAGCGGTTCTCATGGACGGCAGCGTCATTCAAACCGGTGGTAAAGTGGTAAAGAATAGTTCGGGCTATAGCTTGAAGGACCTACTCATAGGGTCCGAGGGTACCTTGGGGATCGTCACTAAGATTACACTCAAGTTATTACCTAAACCAACACGGCAGCTCAGTTTAGTGGTTCCCTTTGATGGCCTTGCAGAAGCTGTTGCTGTGGTTCCCCGCATCTTAGCCGCGGGTGAAATACCTTCTGCCCTTGAATTTTTCCAAAGGGAAGTTTTAGAGGCGGCTGAGGAATATCTTGGCCGTGGTTTTCCCCATACCGGTGCTTCCGCCTACTTGATGCTTACCTTCTGGGTGAATGATGTGACGGATTTGGAAAAAACCTATGAGCTGGTTGCAGATGTCTGCTTGGCCAACGGTGCCCATGATGTCTTTATTGCCCACACTTCGGATCGGCAAGAAGCCCTGTGGGAAAACAGGGGGGCTTTCTTGGAGGCGCTAAAGGGTATGGGAGACCTTGATGAAGTGGATGTGGTGGTTCCTCCCAGTGAGGTAGCGGCCTTTATTGATTTCACCGAAAACTTGCGCAAGGAATATGCCATACCCATTATTAGCTTTGGCCACGCGGGTGATGGGAACTTACACATTTATATTTTAAGAGATGAATTGGAGCGGGACAAATGGCTTGAGATAACAGAGGAAGTCATGGAACGTATCTACGCAAAAGCCCATAGCCTCAGCGGACAAGTTTCGGGAGAACACGGTATTGGCTTTGCTAAAAAGAAGTATTTAGAACAGTCACTGGATAGTAGGTCACTAGATTTGATGCGATCTATTAAGGCATCTTTCGATCCCAAGGGCTTGCTAAACCCCGGTAAGGTCGTCTAATTTTCGGAGGGAGGCGGAAAACGATGCGAAAAGAGATATCATTGAGTGCCGCTGATCTTCAGCAAGGCGATTACGAATTTCAAAACTTGGAATTTGAGAATGGTGTTTTGGTGTTTGCCGAAGATAAGGTAATAAAGGATGAGCAGGGCAAAGCCTCCTTGAAACGGGCAGAGGAACTTTCATCACTTACTTGGGCCAAAAAGCAATTAGTCTTGCATGATGGGCCCCCAGAACGAGCTTGGCTAATCTTCTTGGCATCAGAATACCCAGATAATGAGCAGCCACTTTTGGTGGAAATCAACGGCCACGGGCTAGAACTGCAGCCAGGTGAAATAAAAGGTCGTTTTCTCTGGCGCAAGTTGGAAATAAAGGGCCAGCACTTGCGCCGGGGAGTCAATGAAATTATCCTGCGGGGGACGGAGCCTAGGATAGGATGGTCCCTGGCCTTTCAGGTAAGCAGCACCCCTTTATCCAGGAGCCAGAGCAGTATTCAAGGTGTCCAATGGAAAAACCATATTGGACATGATGGAAATTGGTCAGGGGAATACTTGGTCAGGTTGGTCTTGGAGGAAAAGAAGAGCCTAGCGGGCATCGTTTCCCCGATAATCAAGGATATGGGGGGCAGGGCCCGCCTAGAGGCTTTTTCAATAAAACCGGATGTTGCTTTAGACGGTTGCACTGGATCTGTCCGTTGCCTGTTGCGGACCGCCAACGAAGAGGGGGGGCAGTTGCGCTGGACCGGATGGTTTGAGTCAGGAGACAGCCTAACCCAGTTGCCCCAGGTTGAGGCACTGCAATGGCGCATAATTCTGCTTGGGCAAGGAGGCCCCGGTTTGCCTAAACTGCGAGGGGTTTCCGTGGAGTACCGATTCTCGGAGCCTGTGGAGCAATATTGTAGTCCCACTCAAGAAATTGAGCATCCTTTCCGGGGCAAAGATCACGAAATTATCTTAAATCATATAATTGAGCAAGAGGGATTAAGGGCTTTGGTAGAGGCCCAGCCCACGGAATTCTCCAAAATTCTGGCGTTGCGAAATTGGGTTTCCCACCAATGGAGGCATTATGTGAAGGGTCCTTATCCGGGCTGGAGCCCCTTTATAATCTTAGAATGGCTGAGGGGTAAACAACCGGATGCCTGCGGATTTTGTGTCATTCACACCCAGGTGTTTTACCAATTGTGCCTAGGGCTCGGATTTATTGCAAGACCGGTTGTGACATCCAGCGGCCCCACCATGCACACCGGAGGGCACTTTGTAAGTGAGGTCTATTCCCATGAGCACAATAAGTGGGTCATGATGGATGCCAATTATGATATTCATTATGAACTGGATGGCGAACCCCTTAACGCGTTGGAAGTTCACAATCTCTATTATCGCGGGGAGACCGAGAAAATCAGGGTCGTGGGCGACCTTTCCCACCATCCATTGGGCCTGGAAGGGGCCAGTGACTTTCGTCAATACAAGCATGTGGGTTTCATACCTTTTTCAGAACTTTATGACTCCATTTATAACGGTCCCCTTGAGCATGGACAGGGAACCTACCGCTGGGATGGCTTTTTATGGTGGTTTGATGAATATAGCCCTAAACAAATGCAGTTTACTCGTTACACTAATCGGGAACAAACGATATATTTTACACCGAGGTTTTCTTAAGGAGGGATAAAATGGCCGGCATAACCGCAATACTGAATGGAACTCTACTTACACCGTTTAAAGAAATTGAAAACGGAGTTATCCTCATTGAAAATGGTAAAATCGCGGCAATAGGTCAGCGCGATGAAATGGAGATACCAGCCGGTGCCACCATCATTGACCTAGAAGGTTTGTATGTAAGCCCTGGTTTTATAGATTTACACATTCATGGCGCTTGGGGTGGAGATGTAACCACCGGAGATGAAAGCGATTTAGTCACAATTTCTGAAGGGCTAGTCCGCAATGGTACAACGGCATTTCTAGGCACCACCCTTTCTGGCCCATTGGATATGATTGAAGCTGCTATGGCAAGGGTACAAAGATTCAGCGAAGGGGAACAACCGGGTGCGAAGCTGTTGGGCGTGCACATGGAAGGCCCCTATTTTAGCATGGAACAGAAAGGGGCTCAAAATCCGGAATTCATTATCGCACCAAAACCCGAACAGTACTTGCCCCTTCTAGATAAATACACCTGCATACGCACGGTTTCCGCAGCACCCGAACTTCCTGGGGCGTTGGAGCTTGGGCAGGAATTGAGACGCAGGGGAATAGTGGCTTCTATTGCCCATTCCGACGCGACCTACCAAGAGGTCCTCGCGGCCGTAGAAAATGGCTATACCCACGCTACCCATATCTATTCAGGTATGAGCACCGTGCAGAGGGTATCGGCCTACCGAGTTGCCGGTGTTGTTGAATCCGTCTTACTCCTTGATGAGCTCTCCACCGAAATGATTGCCGATGGTCATCATTTGCCCCCCAGCCTTATGAAGCTCGTATTGAAGGCCAAGGGTTTGGACAATGTTTGTGTGGTCACCGATTCCATGGCGGCCGCCGGCCTCGGGGCAGGCCAATACAATCTTGGTGGTTTAGATGTGGTGGTGGAGGCGGAGATTCCTAGCGTTTTTGAAATACCAACTGAAAAAACAAATTACGTAGCTAAGCTCACTGATCGTAGCGCTTTTGCAGCTAGCGTAGCCACCATGGATCAGTTAATTCGCAACTTAGTAAAGCATGTTGGGTTGGGTGTGCTGGACGCGGTGAAGCTGGCTACGGCGAACCCCGCGCGCATGCAACGCCTTGATTCCATGGGTGTTTTGACCAAGGGTATGCAGGCAGATTTAGTTGCCTTTGATAAAGATATTAATATCAAGCTGACGATGGTGGATGGAACTGTAAAATTCACCGGTGAATAGCTAATATGAGCAAGGAGATGCAGATGGCTAGATATGAAGGTTTAAAGAGAAGGTTGGCAGTTGATCATCTAAATGTTGAGGTTTACGAGAAGCGGCAACAGATGGGCCAGGCCGCGGGTCTTGCCGTTGCTCAGCGCATGCGGGATTTGTTGGCCACTCAAGAGACGGTGACCATGATCTTTGCGGCGGCTCCTTCCCAGGATGAGCTTTTAGAGACATTAACCGCGGAAAAGGATCTTGACTGGAAGCGGGTTATTGCCTTGCATATGGATGAGTATATAGGTTTGCCTGAAGATTCCCCAGAGCACTTCCGTGACTACTTAAAGAAGCATCTTATGGAAAAGGTGAGTCCGGGCCAGGTTCATTTTCTGAACGGTAATGCGGAGTCGGTTGATGCAGAGTGCGAAAGATATGCCCAAATTCTGCTGGACCACCCAGTGGACATTGTGTGCTGCGGAATTGGTGAAAACGGGCACTTGGCATTTAACGATCCCCCCGTCGCGGATTTTCTTGACCCAAAGATTGTTAAGGTGGTAGAACTAGAGCACGCCTGTAGGCAGCAACAAGTCAATGATGGTTGCTTTCCTAGCCTTGGGGATGTTCCCACTCATGCCCTGTCCTTAACAATTCCCGCCCTTCTATCTGCAAGATACGTTTATTGCGTCGTCCCTGGCCCAACCAAGATGCAAGCGGTGCAGGATAGTGTGCACGGCCCCATCAGCACAGAATGCCCAGCTTCCATATTGAGAAGGCATTTTCGATCCATTCTCTATGTGGATAAAGAAGCTGCCGGCCAAATTGATGGGAATTAGTGTCAATGCAGGCAGGAGATTGCAATTACTTTTTTGAATATTGTTTAAGTAAAGGTCTCTAAGTGGGGTGATCAAGGTGCAGCGAAATGTGAATAATAACAGAAATGTGAAAAGATTGAACCGCATTTTAATCCGAAATATCATCCGTAAGCTGGGACCCATCGCCCGCTATGAGTTGGCGGAAAGAACGGGTCTCACTCCACCCACAGTCACGGTGATCGTTAATGAACTGATTAAAGATGGAGTGGTAGTGGAGGTGGGGTTCGGTGAATCAAGCGGGGGTAGACGCCCCGTAATGTTGGAACTTAATCCCAAGGCGGCCTATGTTTTTGCCATCAGCTTGCAGCGGGATGAGGCAATGACCGCCCTTTTTGACATAGGCGGTAATATTTTGAGTCACCACAAATGGGTTTTGGACACATCCTGTGCAGAAGATGTTGTGGAAGCCATAGGGAGTTCTTTCGACTGGTTCATCGAGGAAAGCAATATTGATCGGGGACGGGTGCTCTATAGCGGAGTGGCTACCCCCGGATTAATTAACACACACCGAGGATTAATTAAACGCTCCTCCAATTTGGGCTGGGACGAAGTGCCATTTGGGGCCATGCTTTCCAAGCGTTTGTATGGCATTCCCGTCCAGGTGGAGAACAATTCCAATGCCGCGGCTTTTGCAGAGAAGGAGCATGGCAGCGGCCAGGGTTATCGGAATCTTTTCTACTTAAATCTTTCAGTCGGTGTGGGTGCGGGAATTATTATTGACGGCGAACTTTATAGTGGAACAACGGGCTATGCCGGTGAAATTGGCCATATTCATCTCGACTACTCGCAACTGCCCACACAGCCGGGCCAAAATCACAACCTGGAGTCAGTTTGCGGAGTGCGTTCTGTGGTGGAAAGAATTAAGAACGTGGTTTCCGATGGGGCTTTGGCGGAGCACGGGCTGAGCAGAAATCGCCTGAACATGGCTGATATTTTGGTGTCATCATTACCTGAACTACCTGAAGTTCGAGTTATCTTCGAGAAAGCAGCACATTGCATCGGTATTACGGTGGCAAATACGGTGAGTGTTTTTAATCCCGAACTAATAATCCTTGGTGGGGAGCTACCTAAAGTTGGGCAGTTTTTTACGGACGCGGTATTACAGGCTATGCAAAATGGCCTTCTGAAAGAATTCTTCGGTACCGTTAAGGTGGTCAGCTCTAACATGAGTGAGGATCCACCACTCATGGGCGCCTACGCTTTAGCCCTCGATACACTTTTTTCCATACAAAATTGGGAGTTCTAAGACAACTGTAACCCATATTCCGCTAAACTAA
>LSQX01228077.1_pt1 | contig 13453 bp, 11 predicted proteins | sample 654561 | NCBI WGS metagenome assembly LSQX01 (sample SAMN04489861, study PRJNA283612) | anaerobic digester metagenome | isolation source: 4 biogas reactors fed with cattle manure at either 37C or 55C with and... | place: Denmark: Kongens Lyngby | collected 2014 | reverse complement strand
TTGATCATTACATTTTCCGTATAGACATTTTCCACCGTACAGCTGATATACGGATCAAAGATCTCATAGCCACCGGCCTCACAGGATTTGGGGCCGACGCACATAAAAAATGCCATAGGCCATCTGTCTCTGTCAACGCAGAGATTGATATTTCTGAATGAGATATTTTTCAGGTTGGCTCCCAGCTCAAATCCGGCAAAGCTCCCTTTTTGCGCGTCTGAATTCATATACACGGGAAGCTTATCGATAGGGGCGTCCAGCGCAATCTCTATGTCCTCAAAGAAAAGATTTTCCCCGCTTCCCACCGCGCCCGGCTCCGGAGCTTCCCCTATCAGATACCGCGGCGTCTGAAAATACAGCTTAAAGGTTTTGATGCCTTTAACCTTCCGAACGATCAGGTTTTGAATGGAGCAGTCCACCGAAAGACCATCCTCGTAATAGTAGACTGCCGGCAAGATCCGCATGGCCTTGTACCTACCATCCTCCGCCAGCGTGAGCGCTTCACACAAAACATTTTTTATGGGGCCAAAGCTGATCGAGGAATTCTGCCAATCATACATATTCAGTGCCACCAGGTCATCACCCACCTGACCCCTGATATTTCTGGCAATCACATTCTCCGTGTTCCCGTTGATATGTAAGCCGTCCGCATAGCATTCCTCAAAACATATGTTTTCAAACAGGGCATTTTTGAGATCCCCGCACTGCACCGCAAAACCTCCGGTATGTGCAAAGGTCATGTTGCGCAGGGTAAGACCCTCCATATTGTTAAAAAACATACAGGTCGAAACACCGTAAAAGCTCCTGTCCTCATCATACATACCGCTTTTACCGTAACCGGCTCTGCAGCGACAGGACTCCTCCCATCGCCCTCCGCAAATGGTGATATTGTGATTCTCCCGCCCCCGAAGAACAGGTTTTTTCGTCCCATCCTCCGTGTTGGCATTCCGAAACATCAGCACGCGGACGCCCTCTGTCAGGCGTATGACAGCGCCATCCTGAGCCAAAATATATCGGTTGGAGGGAATCTGTATCGAGCGGTCAAGGTAATAGGGTGCTTCCCTCCCGGGAATGACCAGGATTTCATGCTCCTCCAAGGCTTTCTGAAACGCCTCCGACCAGATGGCGTTTCCCTGACCGTCCTCATAGACTAATTCCCGATAATCCCATATGACCGCTTTGTCATGCAATTCTCCGGCGGCGGCCGCCAATGCCTGCTCCATTCTGTCCAGTAAGCTGCAAATATTTGCCCGTATCTCCTGCATAGCGGTTGCCTGCTCGTCCACTTCATCTTCCTCCGTCACTGCCTTTGATCCATCAGTATTATTCCTTCATCATCATTCTCAAACGATCATATCGGGCATACAATCAAAATTATCTCTGACTGCTTTTGCCGCCTTTACAGTTGGTTGGGTTGGTACGGCGCATTCATCGTGCTCTCTAACGGCAAGGTATGTCACGCAACCAAGCTGCGGTCCTATCATTCTATGAATTTTTGAGTGCGTACCACCCGATATAAACAAAAACGGAACCTTTAGCTCTTTTTTGAGTAGTGTTGTTATTCTCAAATTCTCCATCTGTTCCTCATCGGAGTTTGCTGCTGTTACAATTTTCACTATATCAGCGCCTCGTCTTTGCTGTTCACAGGCTATCTCTAAAACGATTTCGGCAGGAACAAATTTAAGAACATGAGAGGACATCAAAACCTCTTTTCCAATATTGTGAATCTTATCAATAAGTTTCATTTGCTTGTCTATTGCAGCTTGCTTCATAGAAAGCTCAAGCCCTATGCCCATGCCACTTTCATTATCAAAAGCACTACCCATAATATCCCCAAGCGTAGCGCCGCATTTTAATGCATTTATTAGTTCCTCTGTCAGTTCTTCGTCAGTAAAGCCATCGTTTTGGCAACCTCTGTAATTCGTTATATATATTGGATGTCCACTGCAGGCAGAGAAGATTTTTTTATAAATTTCTTCTGTCTTATTTTCTTTTTTCAACTTTTCCAGCTGTATTCCAAGACAATCTGCGCCATCATATATAGCGTTTTTTATCGCAAATCTGATGCTATCGGGATTATCCTTTATAATCATACTCGTAATCAGTGGGCGTGTTTGATTTAAGAATGTCGGTTTTGTAATCATTTTAACACCTCTTCTTCGGTTAAATCCTTATATATTGCATTGTGGACATCTTCACGCATTTTCATTGTTATGCCATAATCATAGTGTTTGAAGTCATTTTTCATAGCGGCAAAACGAGTAGCATTGGTGAGAAGAATAACATACATGTTTTTTTCTCTGCTGATAAAGAAGGATTGTCCACAGTGCCCGCAGTGTCCAAAGCTACCCTTTGGGAATAGCTTGCCTGTCTGCTTGTATCGGCCGTCAACGACTAAATAGCCTAATCCTCTTCCTTCGTCGTAGTTAGGCGTATAATCAGTCTCTGCTAAATTAAAGAGTTTTTCAGAATATAATTTTTCGTTTTTTTCGACTATTGCCGTAACGAATTTTTTTATATCGCAAAGCCCCCAAAACTCACCACCGTTTCCTGCAACAGAACCTCTCATATTTACTACGATTTCATCATCAATCATAGTTGTGGGAATTAATCCTCGGCGGGTACACATAGCCGAATTCGGTTCATCAATAGAAATATTAAACCGACTTCTTGTGAGGCCTAAGTCAAGCTTTGTCTTCGTATAAAATAGCTCGTCAAGTGTCAGATTATATATTTTTTCTAAAATGAAGCCTAACAAAATATATCCCGTACACGAATAGATATAGTTGCTTCCGGGCTTATATGCTAAAGGCTTGGAGATGATATCCTTTGCGATATAATCATTATTATGAATCAAAACTTCTTTAGGAATAGTATATCTGACGATACCCGATGTATGAGTCAGCAGTTCTTTAACTGTTATAGTCTTTTTGACATCGGGGACAGCATCGAAAAAGATATCTAAGGTGTCATCAAGTGTTAGTCTTCCTTCATCTATAGCTTTTAAAATAAGTGTAGAGGTAACCAAAACCTTGCCCATACTTGCTATATCGAAATAGGTTTCATTATCTACATCGGGTGATGTTATGATTTTTTCCTCACCATTAACATTGACAAGCAGAGCATAAGAACCAAAGAGCCTTTCTTTAATTCCATTTTTCATAAAGTATTCTGTTGCTATTAGCTTCATACCATTAGCACCTTCCCATTGCGTTTCTACCACCATCAATCATAATATTTTCACCGTTTATAAATTGCCCTTTTTCAGACGCTATAAATAAAACCAAATCAATTATTTCCTGTGGCTCGGCTGCTCTGCCGAGCAATGTTTTCATATGAGCCATAGCTGTACGCGTGAGTACAGGTCCCGGCGAAACACAGACACATCTAATATTGTATTTTGAGCCATATTGAGCAATAGATTTGGTAAGCCCGAACATAAGACCTGCTTTTGAGGTGGGGTAATCCATACCATATCCATCACCCTCTTGTCCTGTGATCGAGCCTATGTTAATAATCAATCCGCTTTTTTGCACCCGCATTTGCTTTAGTACAGCGTGTGCAAAATAAAACGGGCCTTTTAAATTCACATCAATACCCCAATCAAATACGTCAATCGGCACATCAGGAAATTCAGGATATTTACTTCTGTCAACCTTTTGCATGCGAACAGCCGTGCCACCCGCAAAATTGCACAGAATATCAATGCTTCCAAACCTTTCTAAAGATTTATCTCTGACGCTGCACACTTGTTCATAATCACGGACATCACAAAGGATGCCAATAGCTTTAGTCTTGCCCTTGGCGTTTATTTCATCAACATATTTTTTTAGTGCTTCTTCATTCACATCACACATCACAATATTTCCGCCAAGTTCCGCAAAGCTTTGAGCGAATAAGAGACCCATTCCAGATGCTGCACCTGTAGCAATAGCCGTTTTGTTATAAAAATTCATACTCAATACCCCTAATTTTTCTTTCTACAACCATCTATTTGATAATCCTGACCTGAGATATAAGCGGCTTTGTCACTTGCCAAAAAGCAAATAAGATAAGCATATTCTTCTAATCTGCCGGTTCGATTCATATAGCAAAGCTCTGTTTCTACATGGGCACCTTCATTTCGGACACTTCCGGGGACTACATTGTTTACCGTAATTCCTCTGTTGGCGACTTCTTTGGCAAGCGCTTTTGTAAAGGCACTGACAGCGCCCTTTGTCATTGAATAATCAGCCATATTTGCATTGCCATATACGCCTGCAACAGAACCAATGTTTATAATTCTTCCATAAGAATTTTCTATCATATTAGGAAGAACTTCGTGTGTAAAATACATAAGTCCCAAAACATTTACATTTAACCGCTTTTTCCATTCATCACTGGTTGTTTCAACAAACGGTTTCCACATTCTCCAAAGGCCGGCATTATTTATCAAAATATCAATTTTTCCATGCTTCTCAATCACTTCCCGGGCTACTTCCCGAACCCTTTGTTCATTACTAACATCACAAACATGGGATGATACATTTGCGCCAAGTTCTTTCACTGTATGTGTTGTCGCTTCAAGTTTCGTTGCATCTATATCTACAAGGCATACATTTGCACCTTCTTTAGCAAATTCAATTGCGGTTGCTTTTCCGATTCCGACAGAAGCACCTGTTACAATAACAGTTTTGTTTAAGAATTCCATTTTGATACCTTGTCTAATGCAAATGCATTATATTTCCTTTCTTTTGAACCTGTTTGTAGCATGCGAGCAGACACTGTGGATCGGTTGATTTACCTATCCCTTGAGCATTAACCTGTTTGCAGGTCTATTCACGGATCCTCAATCCGGGTCCTAAGAAACAAACTTACGACCAGTAAAACCATTTTTTTGAGATCATGGTACATTCCCTGGCGTCAGTCTATCGCAATCCGGGCGATTTCGACCGTTTAAATCCGGACCTGCAAGCCCATTCCCTGATTTGTTTTGTCGCTCTGCTCCTCATTCAGTCAGCGCCTGCCAGATGATCCCGCCAGTCGCATCAACGGGCAGTGGATAATCCATAGCGAAATTTATGGTCGGTGCTATATCCGTGAGATTAATCGGACGCTTGAGCGTAAGACCTTTCTTGAACGCAGGTCCGCTGAACACGCATAATGAACGTATATCGCCGGTCGTCGTCTTTGCTGACGGAGACTGTGACGCGTGTACGCCGCCTACATAGCCACCTAGTTCCCCGCCGCGAAGTCCGAACACCACATCGCCACACATACTGTCGCCGCCCTGCCCAACAAGGTCCGCTTCACTTCTCTCAAGTGCGAACGCAACGGAATTACCGGATGAACGGTTGAGCGTGTCGATGATTCGGCTAACAATGTCCGTGTAATCTGAAGGTTCGACGATACCTTGCGGGTCTCGTCCCTTGAGGTTTACGAACGCGTGACCGCTCGTCGTCGGATGCGCGTAAGCGACAGACTTAGACCAATCGACAGCTCCGTTTTCATCGAGAACGGTGAGCCCGTCTTTAACGAACGCTCTATACGCCTGGTATGTCGATAGATTGCCCACACTGCCGTGGTCGGAAAGAAGGACTACCGTTGTGTTTTCGTCTGTATTGTTGTCGAGCAGCTTGCCCAGAGTACGGTCCGCTAGGTCGTAAGCTCTGGCGTACATATCACGTGCTTGTTCGCGCTGTGCTTCGGTATATTCGCGCAGACCCTCGAAGGCCGGCCTGTATATATGGTTCACTGTATCGATGTATCCTTCATAATAGAATAAAATATCGATGTCCTTATTTTCCAGAGTGCGTTTTATAAGCTCAAGCTTCCACTCCGCGTATTTTCCGTAGGCTTCGGCATACGAAACGTTGTCTTTGTCGTTGTAGAGGATGAATTTGTACGGCGCACGGCAGGTATTGCCGCGAATGTCGCGCACAAGCTCTGTGAAAGAACGCGGTGCGGTTATCGCTTCGACAGACACCGCAGCACCGATGAATATGACGCACGACTTAGCTATGGCGTCGAACGCTAAAACCTTTCCCTGAAAGTGCAGCGAACACATGCTCCCGTCCTCGCATGGAAGCTCTCGTGTTATTACAGGCGTCCACGCTCCCGTCGCTGTGGGAGGACACAGCGTATTGAAGCTTTTGCCGAGACGCACGCCGTTGTCATCAAAACGCAGGCACCAGTTAAAATCCATGAGCCCGCGCGGGTTGATGTTTTTATCACCTATTCCGGGTAGCATATAACTGCTGTCGTCAAGCTTATTCCCGCCGCCCGCCGTTTCACTTGCCGGCATCCAGTTGCCATTTGAATCACGGAAGGCTACGGCGCAGCGTTCGCCGCCTTTTTCGGTATCGGGCAGATTGATGCGGAACGTCTGTTTTTCAACCTCTACAGACGGCATACCAAACGCGGAGATCGCGTAAATACTGTCGCTTTCATCCGGCGTCGGCATTGCCGGGTATTCTATGATGAGTGAACGCTTCCCGATACGCGCGGCGGCTTCCCAGAATCGTTCACCTTTCAGGTAGCTCGGGTCATAGCCATTGACTGTCTTATCAAGCTCCGTGCCGGGAATATGTATCTCGTGATCTATAGCATTTGTGACCGCCGGTACAGCGCCCGTAGCTATGGATGTCCAGCAGGTGGGCGTTATCGATGGGAACGCAGTCATGCAGTTATCACACGTAACACCGCCATTGAGCACGCGCTTGAAGTTCGGAAGTCTCCCCTTTGAGATGGCTTCCGTTATATACGACGTCATCGCGCCGTCGAGCCCGACGACTAGCAAATCAGGTTTATGCATACTGAAGCCCTTCTTTCAACCTCGTATTGGTTAAACATATTATATCGCATTTAAATGAAACATAATCGTATTGGCGGACCAATGATGCCTTAGTCATGTGCTTACGCATTTCATAGTATTATGTAATAATTGAAGCATATATTAATGGATGCAAGAGACGATAATAAAGAGTAGTCCGTAAAATAAGTCAACTTTATTGGGGGGAAAAATATGAGTCAGCTCCGGTTAATGAGCCAAAATCAATGGAACTGCACCAGCAACCTGCCTTGCTGGGAAGAGCAAAACCTGGATTGTTCTTCAGAGATGCGCATGAAGGGGCATACTAGAGTATTGAGGGAATTAATGCCGGATGTTGTCGGTGGGCAGGAAGTAAATAAGGATATGCAGTTGGATTTAATGTTCGGATGTCTGGATGGAGGACTTCCTTATACCCTTATTTGGGGTAATATGACACCAATTCTTTATCGGGCAGACAAATTAGAACTCTTGGATGCAGCGTATAGGCTCTATCCTGAAAAGGCAGAGGGGTTTGAGGGAACCTTTAATGATGCAAGAAGCAAAGCTGCTAATTTGGGTGTGTTCCGTTGCAAAGAGAACGGTAAGGTTTTTATTTTTCTGACGACCCATCTATGGTGGAAGAACGGCAATAATCCGAGCCACGATTGCTATCAGGCAGGGTCGGATCAAGTACGCACACAACAGATAAGTATCGCAATGGATCTGGTTGATAAACATCAAAAAAAATATGGTCGTTGTCCCGTGGTTTTTGTGGGGGATTTGAATACGGGCTATCTGTCGGAAACCATCCAGTATGCCTTGAGGGAGAGATGCTATTCTCATGCACATGATATAGCGACAGAATATGCCCATCAAGGGATTGGCTACAATGGTTGCAGTCCTCATGGTGTTGGTGAATGGCGTGATGAACCATTTGAAAAAGCGATCGATCACATTTTGGTTCGTGATTTTCCTAAGGGTGCTGTACGTAGATTCGATCGATATACACCAGACTACTATGTGTACTTGTCCGATCATGCACCGGTTTATGTGGATATTGAACTGTAAAGCAAAGTAAGCGAAAAGAATAGCACACCTGTATAACAACATGGGTGGCTTTTAAGCTGTCAGCGATGGCATGCTACAATTGTACATCGCCTGTAATGCAATAACAAGCGATGTTTTACAGGCGGCGTATCGCTTCTGCAGCCTGCCTCAAGCGCTTGGGATCTTTGACCCCGGGACGGATTTCCACACCGCTCATGATGTCAATGAAGGCTGTACCGGCCGCCTCAACTGTCGTTTCGATTCGTTCGGGCGTCAGTCCGCCGGCAACCATTACGGGCTTTGCGGCATGCGCGACAACCTCGCGGCAAAAGGCTGAATCGAGAACCAGGCCGGCCTGGGCGGCATTATCCGGCGAACGCATATCGGCCAGCAACGCGTATACCCCGGTCTGGTTGAGCGCTTCAACCACAGATTCGATATCCGCCGTCCCATATCTGGTTAGCCGGTCAGCCTGGTCACCGGGAATAGCCTGGATGACTCCGATACCCAGCGGTTTCAGCGCTTCGGTAATCTGGCACGTCTCGGCCAGGGTCTCCCGGTGGTGCAGCTGAACCAGATGCGGGTTAAGCGCCCTGGCCAGTGACAGCACAGCCGCAGGACTTCCGCCGGTGACCAGGCAGCTTCGGCTGGAACAGGTGCTTTCCCGCACAGTCGTCACGTACCTGGCGGCCTGCTGCCGGGTCAGGTTCCAGGGAACCGGCAGGGGATATTCAGTGACAAACCCCAGAATATCAACACCTGCTTCCAGGCAAAGGGCAACATCCTTGGCCTGTGTCAGCCCGCAGATTTTGAGTACGGGACGCGCTTGACACAGCTGGCGATAGAACAAGGCCATGTCTTCCGCTTGCCAGAGGGCCGTTCCGATCAGGACAGCATCTGCACCGTGCAGGATAGCCTGGCGCACGTCGGACGGTGTCGCGATCGCGCTTTCGCTGACCAGGATGCTGCCGGGCGGTTTTTTTCCAGCCAGCCCGGCGGTGGCCTGCACCGTACCGCTGTCTTTTTCCAGCTGGCGAATGTCCCGGTTGTTGATCCCGGTCAGACTGGCTTTGAGCGTGGCTGCAAAGGCCATTTCGTCTGCCGTATGCGTCTCGACGAGCGGCTCAAGTCCCAGTTCGATCGCCAGGAGGTACAAACGCGTCAGCAGTGGACGATCCAGCATGGAGGCGATCAGCAAAATAGCGGCGGCGCCTGCCCTGGCCGTCTCGACGACCGCAGCCTGATCTTTGATAAAATCTTTGCGCAGCACCGGCAGGCCGGTTGCCTGAACTGTTTCCCGGAGCAAATCAAGCGAACCGCCGAAATGAACCGGTTCCGTCACGACGGACATGACTGGTGCGCCAGCTGCGGCAAGCTCACGGGCGGTTTGAACCGGATCACGTCCGTGCAGGAGGTCACCTTCTTTTGGTGACCGGCACTTGATGTCTGGAATGACCGGCACCAGCCCGGATGCCTGCCGACGTTTCAAACTGTCTGAAAAGCACTGTCTCATCTTGTCACCTTTCAAAGGGTGTGTGACAGCAAGCACAGCTGCTCCAGTTTGTCCATCGCCGCGCCACTGCGGATCAGTTCATCTGCCCGTTGAATTCCCTCGGGAAAACTGCCTGCTTTGCCGCCAACAATTAAGGCGCCGGCTGAATTGAGCACGATCGTATCGCGTCTGGGGCCGTCGATCTCGCCTGAGAAAACGCCTCGGATCGTGACCGCGTTCTCCTGCGGCGTCCCGGTCTTGATCTCGTCAAGGCTGCACCGCTTGAAACCGAAGTCTTCCGGTTCGATTTCAAAGGTGCTGATCGCGCCGTCATGCAACCGGTTGATCCGGGTTTTACCTAGCAGCGAGATTTCATCCAGACCGTCCAGACCGTGGACAAACATGGCGTCGGTGTAGCCCAGTTCCTGGGCGACATAGGTGACGGTGTCCAGCAGTTCGGGTTTGTAAACACCCAGCAGATGCCTGGGTGCGAACGCGGGATTGATCAGCGGCCCGATGATGCTGTAGAAGATGGTCTTGATGCCCAACTCAGCCTCGGCCGGGAGCACTTTGCACATGACGGGGTGGAACAGCGGCGCGTAGATGAAGGCGATCCCGATTTCTTCGATCAGCTGTTCAACTTGGGCCGGTGTCAGGTTGATGTTCACGCCCAGCGTCTCCAGGACATCCGCCGACCCGGACAGGCTGGAAATCGAACGACTGCCGTGCTTGGCGATCGGGATGCCGGCCGCGGCTGCGATGATCGCTGTAGCCGTCGAAATGTTGAATGTGCTCAGCCCGCCGCCGGTGCCGCAGGTGTCCATCAATTCTTCGCTGACTTTGGGTCTGAGCGGGACGCAGTTTTCGCGCATAGCCCTGGCGATATATGAAATTTCCTTGAGTGACGCGCCCTTCATCAGGAGCGCGACCTGGAAGGCTGCGATCTGCACATCGCTGACCTCCTGCTGGTTGATCGATTGAATCAGCTGAAAGATTTCGATTTCTGTCAGCTCCTGGTGGGTGGTGGCTTTTTGCAAAATGTTCTTGTACATGGTCAAATCCTCCTATTTTATTTCAGGACGCTCCTGGGCCAGCCCGGTCGATGGCGTCACGCATACTACGGACATAGGCTTGGACAGGTTCTATGGATGCGCGGCCATGTTCAGCGACGATCGTAACAATGGCACTGCCGACGATGACACCGTCTGCAACCCGCGCGATGGCTTCGGCTTGTGCCGGCGTCGAAACACCAAACCCGACGGCGCAGGGCACCGACGTTACGACGCGGACTTGGGCCAGCATTGAGCGAATATCCGTTTTGATTTCGCTGCGCACCCCGGTTACACCCAATGAGGACACGCCGTAGACGAAACCTTCGGCGTCTTGGGCGATGGCGGCGATCCGGTCACCTGAAGTCGGGGCGACCATACTAATCAGGCTCACGCCATTGGCCTTGCAGATATCGGCCAGTTCTCCTTTTTCTTCGTAGGGCAGGTCGGGCACAATGATCCCCGCGATACCCGACTGGGCGCAACAGGTCATGAAGCGCTCTTTGCCGTAAGCAAAAATCGGATTGATGTAGGTCATGAAGAGCAGCGGGACCGGAATACGAGCCTGTATTTGACTGACCATCCCGAAAAGCCGGTCAACCGTGCAGCCAGCCGCCAGGGCGCGCTCGTCCGCTGCCTGGATCACCGGCCCTTCCGCGATCGGATCGGAAAACGGGATGCCGATCTCGATCAGGTCGGCACCGGCCTGCGCCATCGCCTCGATCAGCTGGGCGGTTGTTTCCAGATCCGGATCGCCGCCGGTGATGAAGGTAACCAGCGCCTTCCGATTCCTGAACGCTGCCTGGATCCTATTCATAAAGACCAACCCCCTTGTACCTTGCAATAGCGGCTACATCCTTGTCGCCGCGGCCGGAAAGCGTGATGACCATGATCTGGTCAGCTGCCATGAGCGGAGCCAGTTTTCTGGCGTGGGCGACGGCATGCGCGCTCTCGATCGCCGGGATGATACCCTCGGTGCGGGAAAGGTATTCGAATGCCGCGACGGCGTCATCATCAGTGATAGGCACATAAGCTGCCCGCTTACATTCGTGAAGAAAGGCGTGCTCCGGACCAATGCCGGGATAGTCAAGGCCGGCCGAGATGGAATAGACCGGGACAATCTGCCCGTACTCGTCCTGGCAGAAGTACGACTTCATACCATGGAAAATTCCGACGCGGCCTTTGGTAATGGTAGCGGCATGCTGGTCTGTTTCGACGCCATGACCAGCCGCCTCGCACCCGATCAGGCTTACCGAGGGATCGTCGAGAAAGGCGAAGAAGGATCCGATGGCGTTGCTGCCGCCGCCGACGCAGGCCAGAACAGCGTCCGGCAGCCGTCCAGTCTCCTGGAGCAGCTGTTGGCGGATCTCCTGCCCGATGACCTTTTGGAAATCGCGCACGATGGTGGGAAACGGGTGCGGCCCCATGACGGAGCCCAGCACGTAGTGCGTATCGTCGACCCGGCTGGTCCATTCGCGCATCGTCGCATTGACGGCATCTTTAAGCGTCATGGTGCCGGTCGTCACCGGGTGCACCCGGGCCCCCAGCAGCTCAATGCGAAATACGTTCAGTGCCTGGCGCTCAGTGTCTTCCTTACCCATGTAAATATCGCATTCCAAGCCCATCAGGGCTGCTGCGGTCGCTGTAGCGACTCCGTGCTGGCCGGCGCCGGTTTCGGCGATGACCCGCTTTTTACCCATTTTTCTAGCCAGGAGCACCTGCCCCAGCACGTTGTTGATCTTATGCGAACCAGTGTGGTTTAGATCCTCGCGTTTCAGATAGATTTGGGCACCGCCCAGGTCCGCGCTCATTTTTTCAGCCTTGTACAGCAGGGAAGGTCTGCCGGCATACTGAGTCAGAAGCTTGTTGAGTTCGCTTTGGAAATCCTTGTCCTGGCGATAAAAGTCGTATGCCGCCGCCAATTCCTGCACCGGCCGCATCAGGGTTTCGGGGATATACTGGCCGCCATATTCACCAAATCTGCCGTTGTTCATGTTCATAGCCTCTCTTTCAGGCCAGCCGTCCAAGTGGCTGAAACCGTGTAATGGGTATAAAAAAAGCTCTTATCCTAATTCTTCTTAGGACAAAAGCTTGAACACTTCTGCGGTACCACCTAAATTGGTGCACTTGCACCCGCTCGTTTACGTACAATGATACGTATTCCAAGGATAACGGGCGGAATTCCCGTCGGGCATTACTCAGTCAAATGACCTTTCCTCCCGCCTTTGTGAGTCCATTCCATGCCGGGCGACCTGTCGCAATCCCACCTTCTGCGACTCTCTGTGAAGACAACCGTGACATGTACTCTTCTCAGTCAGTAGTTTGGTTTTATTCAATTTTTTGTATCGTAGCACATCGTTTTGACAAAAGCAAGCTTTTTTGATCTGGGGCGTTTCAGTCCTTGCCAGCCCAGATCTCGTCATGGCTGGCCAGCCAACGCAGCAGCCAGTAGCGTCAGGGTCAGGAAGATTGCCGAGTTAACGTCAGGAGGCCATGAGTAGTGACGCAATTAGCCGCGCAGGCCATTTCGTTCATCCAGACGGCAATCCGCGAGCGTTCGAGCCCGTTACTGCCGCCTTTAGTGTGGGGTTGATGTGTCAGTAGTTTCCGCTGAGTCCTGCTGTCCAGCCGCCATCTACACAGACCACTTGGCCTGTCGTGTACAAGGCGTCATCCGAGGCGAAATAGAGGATGATCCCCGCCATATCGGAAGGATAGGCCGGGCGCCGTGCCGGAATATCATAAAGTATTGTCGTGGGATCTTCGAAGTTTTTGTCAAAATCCTCAAAATCGCATGTGTCCCAAAGGAAGTTGCGTTTTGCGTCAGGAGAAGGCAGCGATCCGGGCGCCAGTGTGTTGACGCGGATATTGTACTTGGCGTATTCCAGCGCCAGCGAACGGGTCAGTGCGCAGATGGCAAACTTGGATGCGACAAACCCGCATTGCAGGCGCAGACCGGTCACACCACAGACTGAACTGGTGAAAATAATGCTGCCGCCGCCCTGAGCGATCATGTGCGGCAGGACCAGCCTGGTCAGATAGACTGTGCCACCATTCAGATTCAGGTCGATGTTG
>LSQX01041686.1_pt3 | contig 13453 bp, 9 predicted proteins | sample 654561 | NCBI WGS metagenome assembly LSQX01 (sample SAMN04489861, study PRJNA283612) | anaerobic digester metagenome | isolation source: 4 biogas reactors fed with cattle manure at either 37C or 55C with and... | place: Denmark: Kongens Lyngby | collected 2014 | reverse complement strand
CTGCCGGAACTGCGCGAACGCCATCCCGAGGGCTTCTGGTAACCACTCATTGGTTTTCGAAGGGATTGCGCAGCCGGGCCACGTAACGCTCCACTGACAGCAACGCATGGCGCGCCGCCTGCTCGCGCACCTCGTTGCGCTCACCGGGGAACTTGATGGTCTCGCTGACCACCCGGGGTTCACCTTCCACCAGCATGGCGCAGGCAAAGCACAGGGTTCCATCGAGCTCGCCATCGGCTTCGGCCAGACCGGTATTGGCCAGCGTGATGCCGGCACCGCAGTTTTTCAACGCACCGAGGGCCATTTCCCGCGCCACCTCCTCGCTGGTCAGGCCGAATTCATCGATCGTCCGCTGACTTACCCCGAGCATCTCGCGCTTGGCCTCCACCGCATACACCACGTAGCCGCATTCCATCACCGCACCGCTGCCGGACACCTCGGCCAGGCGGGCGGCAATCAGCCCGGCGGTACAGGATTCTGCAGTGGCCAGAATCAATTTGTTGTTCTTCAGATAGTCCACCACGGGCTGCAATTCATGCATCTGGCTGTTCTCCTCTGTCCATTGTGTGGCCATTGCGCGGATCAACAGCGGTTTAGAGCGTCCGGCCCTGCATGCAAGTTCCCCTGACCGCCGATCACAGCCAGACGAAAAAGTCGAAACTTCTATCAGACCCATCGGTCACTGAATTGAGTGATGGACAGAACGTCAAGGGTCCCCGGCCGCGGCCGGCATCAAGTCAGCCAGGTCGGCTACACACATTATCGAGCTGCAATCTACAGGGTTTGGAGGATGGTATGGGAAATGCCGCGGCGGTCCTGCCGGAAGAGTCGTTCAAACACGCTGCATCAACACTGACACCCTTGTCACTGACCCGGTCCGCTCCACCGGATGCCCAGCGTATTCTCTTTGTCACGTCGGAGTTCACTGATCTGGTCAAGGTGGGCGGGCTAGGCGATGTATCCGCTGCCCTGCCCCGGGCGCTGTCCCGGCATCATGATGTCCGGGTACTGATTCCGGGCTATCGCCAGGTAATGCGCAGCGGCCTGCCGATGCGGGTCATCGGCAAGCTGCCGGGACGTGGTGCCATCCCGCCCTGCCTGATCGGCGAACTGACACTGCCTGATCAGCTGGTGGTGCACGTGGTTCTGTGTCAGCAACTGTATGATCGCGAGGGCAACCCTTACGGCGACAGTCAGGGCAACGACTGGCCGGACAATCATATCCGCTTCGCCCGCCTGGCCCTGGCGGCCGCGCAGATTGCCGGTGGCAGCGGGATCCGCAACTGGACACCGGACCTGGTGCATGCCAACGACTGGCCTACCGGCCTGACCCCGGCGTACATGAAGTGGAGCGGCCAGAACACGCCCTGCATCTTCACCATCCACAATCTGGCCTACCAGGGCCTGTGCGAGATGGAAAGCCATGTGGAGCTGGGCCTGCCCGCCGAAGCGCTGAGCCCCGAGGGCATGGAATACTACGGCAAGCTGTCCTGCATGAAGGCCGGGATCAACTATGCCACCCGCATCTCCACCGTCAGTCATACCTATGCCCACGAAATCACCTCGGCTGCCTTCGGTTGCGGGCTGGAAGGGCTGCTGCGGCGCAAGGCCAGCGAGGGCCTGCTGTGCGGCTTCGTCAACGGCATTGACGACAGTTGGGATCCGGCCAATGATCCCCGCCTGCTCCAGGGGTTCAAGCCCGGACAGTGGCAAGCCAAGCAGCTTCATGCCCGCCACGTGGCACGGACGTTTGACCTGCACGACGACGGCCCGCTGTTCGCCGTGGTGTCACGCCTGGTTCACCAGAAAGGCATCGATCTGACCCTGGCGGCGGCCGAGCACATTGTCGCCGGTGGCGGCCGGATCGCCATCATCGGTCAGGGTGAACGTGCTCTGGAGCAACAGGTGGAAGCGCTGGCCACCCGTTTCCCCGGTCGTGTCGGAGTCAACCTCACCTTCTGCGAGACGGAGGCCCGGCGGATCATTGCCGGCAGCGACTTCCTGCTCATGCCTTCGCGCTATGAACCCTGCGGCCTGAGCCAGAGCTACGCGCAGTGCTACGGCTCGTTGCCGATCGCGCGTCGCACCGGTGGCCTGGCCGATACCATCGAGGACGGGGTAACAGGTTTCCTGTTCCGCGAAGCCACGCTGGACAGCTATCTGCAAGCCATAGGCCGCGCCCTGAACGTGCATCGGCGGCCACTGCTGCTCAATGCCATGCGGCGCAAGGCGATGGCCGCCCCGCTGTACTGGCACCAGGCCGTGCAGCCCTATGACCGGCTTTACCGTCGCCTCATAGATGGCACTGATGCGGCCTTCTCCAGCCGCCGGAGAGTCCGCGCATGCGCGAGCTGACGCATCTGCACGGCGCTACGCTGCAACCCGACGGTGCCACCTGCTTCTCCCTGTGGGCACCGGATGCGCGCAGCGTCGCCGTCCGTCTGGGGGACGGCAGCGTGCACCGCATGCTGCATCAGGACGAGGGCTGGTACAGCGTTCGAGTCAACTGCGGCGCCGGCACCCTGTACCGTTTCCTGATCGATGATCGCCTGTCGGTACCTGATCCGGCCTCGCGCTATCAGCCCCAGGGACTGGAGGGCCCGAGCTGCGTGGTCGACCCCGCTGCCTACCCCTGGCAAAACAGCGACTGGCACGGGCGACCCTGGCACGAAACCGTGATCTACGAACTGCACCCGGCGGCCTGCGGCGGTTTCGCCGGGATTCGCCAGCAGTTGGCCGAACTGCGCGAGCTGGGCGTGACCGCCATAGAGCTGATGCCGGTCAGCCAGTACCCGGGCCGACACAACTGGGGCTATGACGGCGTGTTCCCCTTCGCTCCCCAGGACAGTCTGGGCACCCCTGACGAGCTGAGGGACATGATCGACACCGCCCATGGTCTCGGGCTCATGGTGTTCATGGACGTGGTCTACAACCACTTCGGTCCGCAGGGCAATTACCTGGGTGACTATGCCAGCGCCTTCTTCGACCCGCTCAGCAATACCCCCTGGGGTGCAGCGATCGATTTCAGTCGGCCCGAGGTGGCGAATTTCTTCCTCGAGAACGCCCTGATGTGGCTGATCGACTACCGTATCGACGGCCTGCGTCTGGATGCCGTGCATGCCATCGGCGACGACAACTTCCTGCGTGATCTGGCACGGTGGATCAGGGCAAGTGTGCCTGACAACCGTCAGGTACACCTGATGCTGGAAAACGAGAACAATCAGGTCAGCCTTCTCGAAGCCGGCTACGACGCCCAGTGGAACGACGACGGACATCACGCCCTGCACGTGCTGATGACCGGTGAGCAGGAAAGCTATTACAGTGATTTTGCCCGGGACACCACCATCAAGCTGGCCCGCTGCCTGCGCGAGGGTTTCATCTACCAGGGCGAAGTCAGCCGCAGCGGCAAAAGCCGTGGCGAACCCAGCGGCCACCTGCCACCGACCGCGTTCATCCTGTTCCTGCAGAATCACGACCAGATCGGCAACCGTGCCCTGGGCGAGCGCCTCGTTTCCCTGGCGGACCATCGTGCAGTGCGTGCCGCCCTCGGTCTGGTCCTGCTCTGCCCCATGATCCCGCTGTTGTTCATGGGTGAGGAGTGGGGCTGCGAGCAGCCCTTCCTGTTCTTTACCGATCACCCGCCGGAACTGGGCGAGGCGGTACGCGAAGGTCGACGCAGGGAATTTGCCGACTTCAGCGCATTCAACGACGAAGCAGCGCGCCAGCGCATTCCCGACCCCAATGATCCGGCTACCTTCCTGGCATCGGTGCCGAATCGGGAAGCCGCCAACCCGACACTGGTGGACGACTGGCGCGCCTACTACCGCACCCTGCTGCAACTGCGCCGTGCCCATATCATTCCCCGCCTGCCGGGCAGCGAGTCCGATGGCGCACGCATTCTCGGCGAGAAGGCCATCTCCGCCTGCTGGCGACTGGGCGACGGCAGCCGACTGCGCATCGATCTCAACCTGTCGGAGCATCCGGTCACGGTCAGCGCGCCGGAGCCGGGCAGCACCGTCATCCACGACTACCGAGCCAGTCTGTCGAAGGATGCAGCGCTGCTTCCCGGATTCAGCTCCCGGGCTGTACTGGATCCAGCAACATGAGCAGCCGACCGCTGATCGAACTGGCCGATGAAGTCGGTCTGCTGCGCCAGTGGACCGATGCCCATGGCGAGGCCGCCCAGCTGGACGAGGATGCCATGCGCGCAGTCCTCAGGGCGCTGGACCTGGCCGTAGACAGCGAAGCGCAGATCCGCGCCAGCCTTGGCGAAGTGCGCCAGCGCAGGGAGGCCGAGTCCGGCCACCTGATCATCACCGACGCTGATCTGCCGATAGACCTGGGTGAGCGATTGCCGCCCGGCAGCCACTGTCGACTGCAGCGCGAAGACGGCAGTGAAATCGACCTGCACACAAACGCCCGCGGCCACCTGCCGGGTCAGCCCGGTGGCTACCATCGATTGTTCAGTGACGAGGGGGAGTGGCTGCTGGCCTGTGCCCCCGGCGCCTGCCCGAGTGTGACGCAGCTGACCGGACGCAATCACATATGGGGTATCGCCGCCCAGGTCTATTCCCTGCGCCGACCGGGTGATGGCGGTCTGGGCGACACCGGCGCACTCGAAGAGCTGGCCATCAGTGCCGGCGGCCTGGGTGCCGATGTCCTCGCGATCAGCCCGCTGCATGCCATGTTTACCCAGTTGCCCCAGCAGTACAGCCCCTATTCCCCCTCCAGTCGCAATCATTTCAACGTTCTGCACGCGACACCGTCTCAGGTGCTCGATGCGGCCTGGGTCGAACAGACCCTGCGTGACTGCAACCTGGAGCAACAGAGTACCGAGTTGGAGGCGCTTGCGCTGATCGACTGGCCGGCTGCCGCCGCGTTGCGCATGAAGATACTGCGCAGGCTGTTTCAGCGCTTCAGCAGTGCGCCGGTCGCCGCGCAGGAGGATTTTCAGCACTTTCGCCTGCAGGGCGGCGAGCAGCTGCAGTTGCACTGCTGCCATGAGGCCCTCCAGCAGCACCTGCTGGAACAGGGCGAAGGGGCGGACTGGCGACGCTGGCCTGCGCACTGGCGTCAACCCCGGTCTCCGGAAGTGCGCCAGTTTGCCCGTCAGCATGCCGAGGAGCTGGAGTTCCACGCCTTCGGCCAGTGGCTGGCCGAGCGCGGTCTGGCCCGGACTCAGCACAGCGCCAGGGAAGCCGGGATGGGCATAGGGCTGATAGCCGACATGGCCATAGGCGCAGACCCGGCCGGCAGCTTCGGCTGGGCCTGTCAGGAGCAGCTGCTCGCCGGGGTCAGCATCGGCGCACCGCCCGATCTGCTCAATGCCCGAGGTCAGAACTGGGGCGTGGCGGCATTCTCGCCCCAGGGCCTGCGCGATCACGACTACAGCGCCTTCATCCGGATGCTGCGGGCCAACCTGCGCCACAGTGGTGGCCTGCGCATTGATCACATCATGGGACTGCAGCGTCTGTGGCTGGTCCCCGACGGCGCCGATGCAAGCCAGGGCGCCTACCTGCGCTATCCGCTGGAAGACCTGCTGCGCCTGCTGACGCTGGAGGCCTGGCGACACCGGGCGCTGATCATAGGGGAAGATCTGGGCACGGTCCCCCACGACCTTCAGGAGACCCTGGCGCAGCGCCAGATCCTCGGTATGCGGGTACTGCAGTTCGAGCAGCAGGATGATGAGCTGCCGGCGCCCGGCCAATGGTCCGACCGAGCCCTCGCCACCACCAGCACCCACGATCTGCCTACCACCTGCGGCTGGCTCAACGGCCGCGACATCCAGTGGCGCCAGGAAGTTGACCAGTGCGATCAACGGCAGGCCGATGAGCAGCGCCAGGAACGACGGCATCAGATTCGGGTACTGGACAGCGCGCTGCACGCCGAGAACCTGCCGACAGGCACTGATGACGAGCTGCGACTGGACGCCTGCATCCGCTTCCTCGGCCGCACCCCGGCGCCCCTGGTGATCGTGCCACTGGAGGATGTGATGGCCGAGATGGAGCAACCCAATCTGCCCGGCGCGCCCGACTCTCACCCGAACTGGCGGCGGCGCTGGCCCCTGCCCGCCAGCCGGATGCTGGAACAACCGGGCGCCCGACAGCGCCTGAAGAACCTTGATGAAGAACGCCGTAACCTGGCCAGGAAACAAACGAAATGACCCACCTGCGTGCTACGATGCGCCTGCAATTCCATGCCGGGTTTACCCTGGACGACGCCGTGGAATGGGTGGACTATTTCGACCGTCTGGGCATCAGCCATATCTACGCCTCCCCCCTGCTCACTGCGCGCCCCGGCTCCCTGCACGGCTATGACGTGATCGACCCCACCAGGGTCAACCCTGAACTGGGTGGTGAAGAGGCATTGCGCCGCCTGGTTCATGCCCTGCGCGAGCGGGGTATGGGCCTGATCCTGGACCTGGTACCCAACCACATGGCCGCCGACTGCCACAACCCCTGGTGGCAGGATGTGCTGCTGTGGGGCAGTACCAGCCTCTACGCCAGCTTCTTCGACATCAACTGGCAATGCCAGGATCCGTACAATCGTGGCCGGGTGTTGCTGCCGATCCTCGCCGACGACTATCTGACGACACTGAAACAGGGGAATCTGCGGCTGACCTTCGTCCCGGTCACCGGCTGTTTCTACCTGTGCCACCACGATCATCAACTGCCCGTGGCCCTTCCCAGCTACGCCCGGATCCTCGACGACAGCGGTGATGACAGCCTTACCCGCATCGCTGACCGCTGCGCGGCTCTCGAGGATCAGATGGATATTGCCGGCATCAGTCACACCATCCATGGCGAGCTGATTGACCTCGCCCGCGGCCCGGCCGCCGCCGCACTGGAGCGTGCCGTGGCCCGGTACAACAACCGGACGCCGGAGTCGGCTGTGGCTCTGCATCAGCTGCTCGAGCAGCAGCACTACCGACTGGCGCACTGGCGCACCGCCAATGACGATATCAACTGGCGGCGCTTCTTCGATGTGAATGAACTGATAGCCCTGCGGGCGGAACTGCCTCAGGTATTCGAGGCCACCCACCGCAAGGTATTCGAACTCATTCAGGACGGTCTCATTGACGGCCTGCGCATCGACCATATCGATGGTCTGGCCAACCCGCGGGCCTATTGCCGGCGGCTGCGACGGCGGGTCGAACGCCTGCTGCCGCCCGGTCATGGCCCCTTCACCATCCATGTCGAGAAGATCCTCGCTGACGGTGAGCGACTGCCGAACGACTGGCAGGTGGACGGTACTACCGGCTACGACTTCATGAATCGGGTAGCCCTGCTGCAGCACGATCCGGACGGTCAGCGGGAACTGACGGAGCTGTGGAGTTCGCTCACCGGCAGGCCGGGAGACTTCAGTGAGGAAGAGCGCCAGGCGCGTGCCATGGTACTCGAAGGTTCCCTGGCGGCGGATTTCGAGGTAGTGGCCCGTGGCCTGCTGCGTCTGGCCCGCAGCAGCCTGGCCACCCGGGACATCACCCTCGGCGCCATCCGCCGCAGCCTGCGCGCACTCATCATGCACTACCCGGTCTACCGCACCTACACCTGGGTCTGCGGGCATTCACCCCAGGACCGGCAGCTGTTCGATCGGGCGCTGGAGGGGGCCCGGGGCGAGCTGGGCCAGAACGACTGGCCGGTACTCGACCAGCTCGAACGCTGGCTTGGCGGGGATCCGCTGCACGCCTCCCCCCCTGGCAGTAAACGGCGCTTTCAACGGCGTCTGCTGGCGCGCTTCCACCAGCTGACGGCGCCGGCGGCCGCCAAGGCGGTGGAGGACACCGCCTTCTACCGCTCCGCCGTGTTGTTTTCGCGCAACGATGTGGGCTCCGACCCCGGGCGTTTCAGTGCCTCACCGGAGTGGTTCCACGCCGAGTGCATCGATCAGGCCGAACATTTCCCCCTGGGCCTGCTGACCACCGCCAGCCACGACCACAAGCGCGGCGAGGATGCCCGGGCGCGCCTGGCGGTGGTCAGCGAGCATGCCCCCTGGTTCAGTATCCAGGTGCGCTTCTGGCACAAGCTCGCGGAACCACTGCGCTCCCTGGCAGCGGGTCGCCCGGCGCCGGAGCCGGCTGACGAGCTCATGCTGCTGCAGACGCTGTTTGCCCACTGGCCGCTGGGCCTGGACCCGGATGATCAGCAGGGCTGCGGTGCGCTGGCCGAACGCGCCGGCCAGTGGCAGCAGAAGGCCCTGCGCGAAGCCAAGCTGCGCAGCAGCTGGACAGCACCGGATGCGACCTACGAGCAAGCCTGCGAAAGCTATCTGCAGCGCCTGTTGACCGCCCGCGAGGGCATCGAGCTGCGTCGGGCCCTGGCCCATGCGGTCCAACTCACCGGCTGCAACGGCGCACTGAACGGTCTGGCCCAGAGCATGCTGCGCATGACCTGCCCCGGGGTGCCGGACCTCTATCAGGGCTGTGAGTACTGGGATTTCAGCATGGTCGACCCGGATAACCGTCGCCCGGTGGATTACCCCACGCGGGTGTCCAGCCTGAGCTCCAGTCCGGATCCGACCGAGCTGCTGCGGAGCTGGACCGATGGCCGGATCAAGCAGTGGCTCATCGGCCGTGTCCTGACTACCCGTCGGCAGTTTCCGGAGCTTTTCAGTCGAGGCGATTATCAGCCGCTCCGGGTCCAGGGCCAGCACGCACATCGCCTGGTTGCCTTCTGCCGGCGTCATGGTGAGCATCTGGCGGTGGTTCTGGTCCCCCGGCTCGCCGCGCCGCTGTTGCGCGACAGCGAACAGCCACTCATCCCGCCAGGCAACTGGGGTGACACCCTTGTCGACCTGCCCGCCGTGCCGCTGTGCAGTGCCCTCACCGGCACCCCGGTACACAGCGGACCAGCTGTGCCGGTCAGTGAGCTATTGGCCGAGACTCCGGTCAACCTTCTCGTACCCCTCTACCATCAGGAACCACGTCATGAGTGATATCGAACAGCGTACCCGTGAACTTGCCTATCAGATCTGGGAAAGCGAGGGCCGCCCCGAGGGCCAGGAACAGCGTCACTGGGAGATGGCAACCCGACTGCTGCACAGTGAGCAGCAGGGTGAGCTGCAACCGGCCCCGAAGAAGAAAGCGGCTCCCCGCAAGCCGCGCAGCAAGGCAGGCACCGTCCCGGCTGATGAGACTCAGCTGGAAAAGCCGGCGCTGCTCGGCAAACCGGCAGCCCGCAGCAGCGCCAAGGCGCGCAAGCCGCCGGTAACGCGCACCACCAAGATCAAAGAGCCGAAGTCCGACGCCGATTCCGCCCAAGAGTAATCCACCATGAATGCCAGCAAGGGTAGCAACCAGGGCCGCACAGCCCAGCATCGCTCGCGTATTGCCGAAGGCCAGCCCTTTCCCCTGGGCGCCACCTGGGATGGCCTGGGGGTGAATTTTGCGCTGTTCTCCGCGCATGCCACCAAGGTCGAACTTTGCCTGTTCGACAGCCAGGGCAAGCGCGAACTGGAGCGCATCGAACTGCCGGAATATACCAACGAGATCTGGCATGGATACCTGCCCGATGCCCACCCGGGCATGATCTACGGCTATCGGGTCTACGGGCCCTACGAGCCGGATGCCGGCCACCGTTTCAACCCGAACAAGCTGCTGATCGACCCCTACGCCAAGCAGCTGGTCGGCCAGCTGCAATGGTCCGAGGCCCTGTTCGGCTACACCATAGGCTCGCCTGACGCGGACCTGAGCTTCGACGAGCGCGACAGTGCACCCTTCGTGCCCAAGGCCCGGGTCATAGATCCGGCGTTCACCTGGGGGCGTCATCCCCGGCCGCAGACCCACTGGGATCGCACCATGATCTACGAGGCCCATGTACGCGGACTGACCATGCGCCATCCCGAGGTTCCCGAATCCATCCGCGGAACCTTCGCCGGTCTCATGCACCCCGAGGTGCTAAGGCATATCCGCTCCCTCGGCGTCACCAGCGTCGAGCTGCTGCCGATCCATGCCTTTGTCAATGACCAGCACCTGCTGGACAAGGACCTGAGCAACTACTGGGGCTACAACAGCATCGGCTTCTTTGCCCCCCACCCTGCCTATCTGGCCACGGAAAACATCAGCGAATTCAAGGAGATGGTCGCTCATCTGCATGACGCCGGGCTGGAAGTGATCCTCGATGTGGTCTACAACCACACCGCCGAAGGCAACGAGCTGGGGCCGACCCTGTCCATGCGCGGTATCGACAACGCCACCTACTACCGGCTGATGCCCGAGGAGCGACGCTACTACATCAACGATTCGGGCACCGGTAACACCCTGGATCTCAGCCATCCCTGTGTGCTGCAGATGGTCACCGACTCCCTGCGCTACTGGGCAACGGAAATGCAGGTGGACGGCTTCCGTTTCGATCTGGCGACCATCCTGGCCCGTCATGCCCATGGCTACGATGAGCGCCACGGCTTTCTGGTGGCCTGCCGCCAGGACCCGGTACTCAGCCAGTGCAAGCTCATTGCCGAGCCCTGGGACTGCGGTCCCGGGGGCTACCAGGTGGGCGGTTTTCCGCCGGGCTGGGCGGAATGGAACGACCGTTTTCGGGATACCGCGCGGGCCTTCTGGATGGGTGAGGAGGGCAAGATTGCCGACCTGGCCAGCCGGCTCACCGCCTCGGGCGATCATTTCAATCAGCGCGGCCGGCGTCCCTACTCCTCGGTCAACTTCATCACCGCCCATGACGGTTTCACCCTGCGCGACGTGGTGAGTTACGACCACAAGCACAACGAGGCCAATGGCGAGAACAACCAGGATGGCAGCGACCACAACCTGTCCTGGAATCACGGATGCGAGGGGCCGACCGATGATCCCGAGATCAATGGCCTGCGCATGCGCCAGATGCGCAACCTGCTGTCCACCCTGTTCCTGTCCCAGGGTACGCCCATGCTGCTGGCCGGCGACGAGTTCGCCCGCACCCAGCAGGGCAACAACAACGTCTACTGTCAGGACAACGAAATCGGCTGGATCGACTGGAACCTGGACGACGACGGCCGTGAACTGCTGGAGTTCACCCGCTATCTGATCAGCCTGCGCCACCAGTACCCGATCTTGCGCCGTGGCCGGTTCCTGGTCGGCGAGTACAACGAGGAGCTGGACGTCAACGACGTCACCTGGCTTTCCCCCTCCGGCGATCCCATGAGCGACGAACAGTGGGATGACCCGCATGCCCGCTGTCTGGGCATGCTGCTGGACGGACGCGCCCAGTCCTCCGGGATCCGCCGACGCAGCGACGACACCACCCTGCTGCTGCTGCTCAATGCGCACCACGACGTGGTCAGCTTCTGCCTGCCCCAGGTTACCGGCGGCAGCCACTGGCTGTGCCTGCTGGACACCAATCGGCCGGAACTGCGCGACGGCGAGCAGCATGCCTTTGAAAGCGAGTTTCTGCTGACCGGGCGCTCTGTCCTGCTGTTGCGGCTGGAGCGTGAAAAAGCTGAACCAAGCCGCGAGCCTCCAGTCGGAATTCATAACAGACGCTGAGGGCCTGTTGCCCCCAGCGCCATGATTCTGGAGGGTATGGCATGAAAGCAGTGGTGTTCCACGGCGTCGGCGACATCCGTCTCGAGGAGGTGGCCGATCCGGTTCTGGAGGCCCCGACCGATGCGATAGTGCGCCTGAGCGTCTCGGCCATCTGCGGTACCGATCTGCACCTGGTGCGCGGCAGCTTCAGCGGCATGCGCCCGGGTACCATCCTCGGCCACGAGGGGGTCGGCATTGTCGAGACGCTGGGCACGGATGTGCGCAATCTGCAGGTAGGCGACCGGGTAGTGGTTTGCCCGACCGTCGCCTGCGGCAACTGCAGCTACTGCCGTGCCGGCTATTACGCCCAGTGTGACAACGCCAATCCCCAGGGCCCGCGTGCCGGCACCGCCTTCCTCGGCGGACCGGAATCCAGCGGTGCCATCCACGGTCTGCAGGCGGAGAAGGCCCGTATCCCCCATGCCAACATCGGTCTGATCAAGCTGCCCGACACCGTCAGCGACGAGCAGGCGATATTGCTGGCGGATGTTTTCCCCACCGGCTACTTCGGCGCCGAGATGGCCGAGATCACCCCCGGAGATACCGTGGCTGTGTTCGGTTGCGGCCCTGTCGGCCAGTTCGCCATCGCCAGCGCGCTGCTGCTCGGTGCCTCCCGGGTGTTCGCCGTGGATCATGAGCAGGACCGCCTCGAACTGGCTCGCCGTCAGGGTGCCGAGACCATCCACTTCGACGAGGAAGATCCGGTCGCCACCCTGCTGCGCCTGACCGGCGGCATCGGCGTGGACAGGGCGATCGATGCGGTCGGGGTGGATGCCGAGCCCTCCGCCCAGCTTGACGACCCCAAGGAGCTCGGCCGATTTCGTGCCGAGATGGCCGACTCCGCACCGCAGACCAACCCCGACGGGGACAACTGGCACCCGGGCAATGCACCGAGCCAGGCTCTGTACTGGGCGGTGGAGTCGCTGGCCAAGGCCGGCACCCTGTCAATCATCGGACTGTACTCACCCCAGTCCCGCAGCTTTCCCATCGGTCTGGCCGCCAGCCGCAATCTGACGGTGAACATGGGCAACTGCCACCATCGCAGGTACATTCCCATGTTGATCGACCTGGTTGCCAGCGGCCGGATCGATCCGACCGAGGTACTGACCCGGGTGGAACCGCTGCAGGACAGCATCGAGGCCTTCAAAGCCTTCGACCGTCACGCCTGCGGCTGGACCAAGGTGAGCCTGGTGCCGGCACAGGATGACGCGGAGGAGCGTCTGGACGAGGCGCTGGAAGAGACTTTTCCGGCCAGTGATCCGCCCTCCCCTGCAGCTCCGAAACGCTGAGTGGAAGCAGCATGAAAGGCGTCCATATCGGCATATCCGGCTGGCGCTACACGCCCTGGCGGGGTGACTTCTACCCCGAGGGGCTGGTGCAGCGCAGGGAACTCGAGTACGCCTCCCGGGCCGTGACCAGCATCGAGATCAACGGCTCCTTCTACTCGTTGCAGACCCCGGAACGCTTTGCCAGCTGGCGCGATGCCACGCCCGACGACTTCGTGTTCAGCGTCAAGGCGCCGCGCTACATCACTCATGTCAGACGCCTGCGGGACATCGACGAGGCCATGGCCAACTTCTTTGCCTCCGGCCCCCTGCAACTCGAGCACAAGCTCGGCGCCTTCCTGTGGCAGTTTCCTCCATCCATGCGCTATGACCCGGAGCTGTTCGGCGCCTTCCTGGCCCTGCTGCCCTCCTGCTTCAGCGAGGCCATGCATCAGGCCAGACAAAGCCCCCGGTTCGATGACCCGCCCAAACCGGCCAGCCCCGGCGACACACCACTGCGCCATGCCGTGGAGATCCGCAACGACAGCTTTCTCCAGGAGCAATTCATTGACCAGCTGCGCGAGCATCGCGTCGCCCTGGTCGTCGCCGATACCGCAGGCAAATGGCCGGTGGTCGAGGAGTTCACCGCCGAGTTCATGTACCTGCGCCTGCACGG
>LSQX01361966.1_pt2 | contig 13454 bp, 4 predicted proteins | sample 654561 | NCBI WGS metagenome assembly LSQX01 (sample SAMN04489861, study PRJNA283612) | anaerobic digester metagenome | isolation source: 4 biogas reactors fed with cattle manure at either 37C or 55C with and... | place: Denmark: Kongens Lyngby | collected 2014 | reverse complement strand
CAAGTGATAGTTCCTTTTTATGTGCCTGACCAAAAAGATGCAATCATGGCTGAAAGCTCTTGGCATCCTCAATTTCATAAATATAACATGTCGGGGGTTACATTAGCCAAAAGTTTGGTTAGATTACTTAACGCCACCTCTTATTATAATGAATTACAGATTCCTATTCCTTATGAAGATAATGAAGGTAATATAGCATTCACTTCTCGTTGGGATGCTTTGAGGGTTATGAAAGAAGGGGAATATTATTTCACTTGTAAATATCCTTTCCAGATAATGCCTTTGAAGAATGAAGATGCATCCAAGAGTGCTAGATATCCTACTTACTATGCTTCTGTAAGATTTAAGATTGTAGTGAAAGGAAGTCCTGTCCATTATGAGGAAGAGATTGAAGGAATCCCCGGTAATTGGCTACACGACACTCTAAATAACTTTTTAGAGAACAACATGTACACCAGTCCTAACAACAGAGACTTCCCCCATAGAAAGATCAACATAGATTTATATACGATGGAAGATGTCTTGATGGATTCTAATATCTGGAGATGGGAAAAAATTGCTAGTAACTATGATGATGAAGTACAGCCAATAAATCTGGCAGGAATGACTTTAGAGAAACCTGTCAGCGCCTTCTTCTCCTCTACGTATCAGACTCCTTTCTTTGATAGAGATGGAACCTTCGATCCCCTGACCATTTCCATAAAGAGAGATGATGAAGACTTCTCCACCAACACCACCTCACTCAAGATGGGTGGGTCTTATAAGATGTTATTTGACTATACGGGTCAAGTGACAGAGTTGAAGTTTAACCCAATTGCAAGAGAACCTTCACATTCAATTGATAGTGAAGAATTTGATGCTTACAACCACAGTGTTGATTTGTTGAATGGGGATTACGACAAAGCGTCTTATAACTCTCTCTTTGATTGGTCATTGGGTGATGACTTTGACTTATCAGCAACTTCAACAGGCTTCTATGTGAATGACAGTGATGAATTTGCTGATATAAACACCGTCTATTTGGAGAATGATTTAAGCATGGGGAATCCTTATTCTCAAGCAGTTCAAAACAATATGCTCCTTGAGAAGTTCCCAGAGAGAAGACAAGAGATTAATTCCCTAGGATATTTCCCTTATAGAGTAGAGAATTTGGATGCCCCCCTTGTTGTAGCCCCTAGGGTGTTTGGTCAATCTCCTCTTACTAGGTTGCCTGAGCTGAATAGATATGCTGGAAACTATTTGATTCTTAGTTCTTCTATTGATGAATATTCTATCATTAAAAATCATCACCAGAAGATAAAGATGCAAGTGAGACAAGCCTTGAATATGCTGAGGAGTTTGCCAAGGGGTATGTTTGAAGCTTTGAGTGTGCTGACTCCTAGGCTGAAAGACTCCACAACTTATATCTCAACAGAGGTTATAAAAGATAAAACACACAGCTTTGTATCCTACATAGTAGAAGGTCATGAGCTTGCTGCCTTTAGTGGATATGATGTAAGTAGACAAAGTCCTTTAGGTAACAATCTCCTAGTATCCAATACTTTCTCCTCAAGGAATTATTTTGAAGCGCCAGCTGGTTATTATGAGTATGATGCTGATTTAGAAAAAGATGTTTGGACGATGGGATTAGGTACAGAATTCAAACTTACTTACCTCAATCCAGTTCCCACCACTTCTACTGTTAGGGTCAGATTGAAAACTGATGGGGATGTCAATGTTGCTTTAGGCTTCAAAGGTAATGGGTTTGAGTTTATCACAGACAGCCAATTACTAGAGGAAAGTGAAGGTTGGACTTACCTTACTTTTGATATGGAAGATGGTAGACAAGCCAACACCATGTCTTTGATCTTTGATAACCCCAACAACGAAGAAGTCAAGATAGATGAATGGACTCTCAGACAATCCTTTATGAAAACATATAGTATAGGCCTTGCTGAGTCATTGACTTTAGGTGTTGAAGTTGCAGGATCAGATGTAGTGACAGTACCTGGGTTCACTGCTATCTGCTTCAAGAGAAAAGATAACAATGGTTACTTCCCTATTCAAGCCCTTAATTCTCCTGCCTTTGTATCTAGGGAAGAATCCCCTAGTGATATACAATCCTTTGTTGAGAACTATAGGATTCCAGTTACATCATCAGGCAGTGAAACTCCTCTGTTCAAACCCTGGAAGTGTAGGTTGAAATACTCTCAAGCGTCTCCTGAAGATACAGCTTTATACCCCTTCACATATAGAACTAAGGGAAACACTAACATTGAAAGAGCAAGCAGTAATCCTGTTGCTATGGGTGATATATTTGAAGTGTTTGAAGACTCCTTCAACTTCGTACCAGGAACTTATTTAGAGTTTGGTGGGAAGGATGGTCAACGGGGATTGTTGTTTAGACCTGGGATGTTTGAGGACAAATACAAATTTGCTTTAGACATCAACGACGCGGAACCTTTCACTATTACCAATGAAAGATTCACGATGGTGTCTAATTGTTTTAATTATGAGAAGTTCAAGAGAGGAGTATCTAGTCCGGTAGCCATTACCAACATCCAACTCTTAAGCTCAAGCGAAGAAAACCCAGTGGTGTTGTATGAGTTAGAATATCTGCCTATTATATATGATGAATTGAAACACCACTTCTCTCTCAATTTGCTCCTGAGAGATTAACTAATTACATAAGGAGAAGATATGGCTACTTGGGAAACGACTTTTTATTACCAACAAGAGCTTCGCTCTACCTATATGAACAACCTGATCAATGGGTTGATTCGTCCCGGTATTTATAATATGGATGCATCTATCTATACTCAATATACTGTTGAAGGTGCTAAGATTCCTGGTATTTATTTGAGAATTAATCCAGGTGCTATTTTGGTATTTTCTAACAACTATAAAATTGTGAACAACGCTAGGATAAGAGATGATAGTACTGTAGGCACATACCTTATCAAATGTGTATTAAAAGATGAAGCTGATATAGCCCTCTCCACCATTTCTTCTTCGGGATCTGCCACTAACCAAGGTTATTTGATGGCCCAGAATAGGATTCCAATTTCATTTGTCACTGCTATGTTCAACTACGACCCTGAAGGTACATCCTCAGCTTCCCCCAGTTTTGAATTGATATTACCTTCTCACTATAGAGAGTCAGGAGATTATCCTGAGGCCTCTTTAAAGAAATTGCCTAACGAAGACCTATCACCTTCAGATTCTGATGAAAGGGCTGACCTTAAGTTATCCTATCTTATTCTTGGTGCTTTGATTGATAAGAGTGTACCTTTTGGAGGAAACAAAGGGCCTGCTTATGCAAACAGTACAGGTTGGATTAGTGACCCAGCAAGAATAGAGTGGACCCAAAACCACGTATTCACAGGAAGGGCTTTCCCAGAATATAGGGAGAGTGTGTTGAAGAATTATGGTGAGCCTGTTCCTAGCTTAGGATTCTCTCCTTATTACAAGAATATGTTTTTGACCCCGGGACAATTCTATTATGAAGGTACTTTATACTCAGTAGCGGGTACTTCTTGGAAAGAGATTTATGGGCAAGGAGTGGCTGTCAAAGCCTCCAATCCAAATAGTTTATCTGGAAGTATAACTGATGGAAAATATAATACGGAATCTTCTAACAACTACACTGAAGATAACACTATTGACTTTACCAACAATGCTGGAAAGCTAGTAGTAGAATTTTTGTTTATGGGCTTGCAAAGTGAATACTCAAGAGGGGGTGCAGGTGAAGGTATTTACCCATCTTTAAATACCTTATTCACATCAAATGATATTGCCAAGAAGTTGTTACCATTTAGAATTATTTGTGATGATCCTGGAACAGTTAATTTCAATACTTTAAGTACTGATGTGTTGACAGATATAAAGAAAGCATTTCCAACTCTTGATGGGTCAGTTATTCCTTTAGACGTATCAGTATTCAACATCAGGCGTTTGAAGAAGATGCTTACAAATAAGAACATAGTATTGAAAGTAATTGACCTCATGAGACAATTAGGAGAAACCCAATCTCCTTTCTTGACAGCACCAGTTGGGGATTCACTTCTCCCATTGATGGTATCATTTAGAAAGATAAACGCTGAGGGAACGGGATATGAGGATGCTGCTAGCTCACACCAAGCTGTTGCGGATTCATTAGGAAATAAACACTCTGCTGTCAACCCATCTAACGTACTTTCATTCTTTGAACTACAATCGAGTGGGTATACTATTCAAAGTGCCAATACAGCAGCTTCTGAAACTTACACCACACTACCTTTCTTAGGAGAATAATATGGCTGACCCAAGACGAATAGAAGGACAAATCTGGATAGGAAAAGAACAACCTAACGTCCTTAAATACTACGCAGATAACAGAGAGTATTGGACAGTAGCAGCAACAACTCACGTTGCAGGAAGTAGCATCTTAAAAGGACAACTCCTAGCTGTAGATACCTCCAACCCGGTGGGTGGGTACGTCAGACCTGCGGTATGGCCAAGGGATGCCTCATCTATTGTTGGGATGGCTATGAACAACGCTGATGGTCTAGAAGAGGTAAAGATTCTTAATTATGGTTATGTTGAATTTGATGAAGTAGATTTAGATACAGCTTTTGTAACCTCTAGTGATTTATATGTAAAGAATGCAACAACAACCTATGCAGCTTCTTTTGCAACGTTGGGTGGTGGTAATGACTGGACAAATGCACCAGGACAACACGGCATTGGGCAACCAGTATATTGGTTCTCGGGAAGGATGTTGAAGTCCGGGGCTTCGTCTTATGCCTGGGAAGATCCTTCTTCATATGCAGGCAAGCTAACATTTGCTTCTCCTGTAGGACATAGGCCCAGCCACGACACCATTCCTTGGAATGATGATACTTTTAATGTTAATTTTAAACAACTTCCTAAACTAGGAACTGTTGTCAAATACGAGAAAAATGGTAGTGATAAGATTACTAAATTAATCATCCACATCAACTTTTCTACCTTTGGCAATAAGGTACAATTTGAATATCCGGCAGTTGGTCTGAAAGAATATGCTACTGCTCACACAGCACAAGAATTAATTATAAGACATGGTCTATTTCCTAACAGCGCTACTATCTTCCCTCACGTTGATATCAAGATGTGGGGATATGCTGATAGTGATGTTGAATCAGGGGGTCCTGGTGAAGCCTTTGGTGTTCATCCGGGATACGATTCATTTATAAGTTCTAATAAAAGAACTGAGGTAGAAATCCTATCTGATACCACTTTTTATTATAAACTTGTAGGCGAAGTGAATTACAATTTCTAGCTTATTTTCCGACTAACTAGTCATGGGAGAATTAATACATGGCTAGAAAACCCTTTAAAATAGTAAATAACCTCGATCTTTCTGGTAACGAGATAGTTGATGTTAGTAAGATATCTCGTGCTAGTTATAATGAAGATTTCGGGTTAGATTTACACATTATTGCAGGTAGTGACTCTCTCACTGCTGTTGCACCTCATTTAGATGGGGGAACTTTGCATCTAAGATCTGGTATGGGTGGAACTGGTAAACTCCCAGGAAGTGTTCACCTATATGTTGCTAGTGGTGATACTAGCCAAACTGAAACTAACAAATACGGTCTCACTTTAGATGGGAACACAGCTGTTCTCCTGAAGGCAAATAACCAAGATATAACCTTAACGACAGGTAATAATAATGCCGTCAAGATCACCTCTACTCTAAACGTTGATGCAGGAGTGGGGGTAGGAGATGCCTCAGGGGGTGCTTTACAAGTTGCTGGAGGGTTGTTGGTTGGTAAAGATCTTACAATCGTCGGTAATAAGCTGTGTACAGACGTCACTTCTTTCAACCTCTTGAATGTCTGTGCAACCACTATCAATGCCTTCGGGGCTGCTACTTCTGTCAATATGATGACAGGTGCTGGTGCCTTAGAGAAGACAGTTAGGCTAGCAACAGGGGCATCTGGCAAAACAGATATAGAGATAGGAACTGATGCTTCAGGTTCTGTTGCCATCATTCGTGGCAGGAATATTACATTAGGTGCAGGAACAGGTGCATTAACCAAAGTGACTATTGGTGGTGCAATCACGGGCAATACCTTGCACATCTCCTCTGCTTCTAGTGGGTTGATTAAGCTAACTACAGATCATGCAACAACTGCTGTCGAAGCTTTCACCAATATCACCTCTGGAGTTGTTGATTTATTTAACAGTGCTCAGACAGTTAATCTGTCCAAAAATGCTGTAGTTAACTTCACTGCAGGTAAAGACAATTCCACCTTCCAATTTGGAGGTGCCAGTGCATCTCTATATGTGGGAACTACTGTTGGTACTATTGATACTAAAACAGCTGCTTCCACTGCTAATGTATTCAATACTAATGCAACTACTGTGAATGCCTTTGGTGCTGCAACTTCTCTTACCATAGGGGGAACTACAGGCACCCTTACTGCAAGAAACCAAATCATTACATTTACCAACGCCCATACATTAAATTTAAACGGGGCTAGTTCAGGCTTGTTAACTGTTGCAGGTTCTTCAGCTACTTCTTTGAATTTGTTTAATGCAACACAAGCAACGGTGAATGCTTTCCAGGCTGGTACCTCTATTTCAATAGGGGCAACCACTGGTACTTTTGGTATTAGAAATCTTACCTTTAATTTAGACAATGCAAAGACATTTGGGGCTACTAAGCTTGAAACTATTAACTTAGGAACAGCTTCAGCAAGTAACGTTGCAACCACTATTGGAATTGCAGGGAAGACGAATACGCTGAACCTAAATGGGTCTACTATAACAGTGGGTACTGGTTCAACTGGAACTGTCAACCTATTCAAAGACAACGCTACAATTATAAATGCTTTCCAGACAGCTAATACTATTAATGTTGGTAAAGCAGCCACTACCTTCAACTTAGATTCTACTAATGATGCCACAAGCTTATCTGCAGGTGCCTTGGTAGTTGACGGCGGTGTTGCTATTGCCAAACAATTAAGAGTTGGTAAAGATACTACTCTTGGAAGTGCAGCAACAGACACCACTACCATAAGTGGTAAAGCTGTACTATCTAACAACTCCCAAACTTACCCTCTGCAATTGGGTGCTGATGTCAACCTATATAGAAGTGCTGCAAATGTACTTACCATAGATGATCACTTGCATATCAATGGTGTAAGTAATACTGCTAATATAACATCTGCAGCTACTACCAACTTACTCACTACAACCAACACCCTGAAGATAGGGGCAGATGGATCTACCACCACTATTAATGGTCACGTGGTTGTGAAAAACTCCTTGGAAGTAAAAGGAAGAATCCCTTACTTACTTTTTGTTGAAAAAGATTCACACCCCACTTCAAAAACTGATACGGGCATATTGTACTACCAAAAAAATGCTGATTCCTTAACCTTTGTCCCTTCAGATACAGATGTTGAATTAAATATTGGTCAAGAGGAATATGTTAGGGTTCACAATACGACTGGTTCAACTATTCCTAATGGCTCTGTTCTAGCAGGTCTTAATACCTCTACTAACGGTGTAACAGATGTTGTACTAGCTAAAGCAAATCAAGATTCGACTTCAAGAGTCTTTGGTGTTGCAACTCACGACATACCAGCGGGGGAAGATGGGTTTGCAACAACCCATGGTTTGGTACACGATTTCCCAGTAGGTTCATTAACCCCAGGTATTGTCTATCTTAGTCATACTGTGGCAGGAGGGGTAACCAATACGGCACCCCCAGAAGGGAATCACTGCATAGTTGTTGGTTTGTACACGAATGGGACTGAGAGTAACTTATATGTAGACGTCCATCAAAGCTGGACTACTAAAGCTGTATATAACAACCTACATGCAAAAGTAGTTGAAGCATATAATGAGATGCAGTTACCTACTCTTTCAACGGCACCTACTAACGTGACAGGTTCCATCTATTGGGATTCTAATAATAGTAGGTTGAAAGTTAGAAAGAGTGGCGCTTGGCAAGAGTTTGTTGATCTTAACTCCACCCAAAGCTTGGTCAACAAAACTTACAACGCTTTGACTTTGAAAGCAAATACAGTAGGATTTGAAATCTCTGGGGGCACCACTTCCAAGAAGTTGACCTTGGGAATGGATCTTACTGTTCAAACTGGAAAGGTTGTACTGACTGGTGCCTCTGGGGGATCTTCTGCGCTTACTCTTCCTAATAACACCACCACCATTAATGCCTTAACTGCAAACCATGTATTATATGCTTCTGCAGCTAATACCATTTCAGGTGAGGCTCAACTTGCTGTAAGTAGAGGTGGAACAGGTGTTGCTTCAATGGATGCCAACTACTTCTACAAAGGCAATGGATCTGGTGTGATGCAGAAGAGTAACGTTCAGAACACTGCAAGCCAAGTGACCTTTGATGCAAACACCTCTCTAGCCCTTAGTGGAACTGGTAGTATTGATCTCACCCACTCTAGCACCAACAAAACTGCCTTCTCTGTTACTGCAAGTGGGGCTAAGACAGATCATGCAACAGCAGCTAACGTTGTCTTTACTGCTACTTCTTCAACGGGTTCAAAGAACAAGAAAGCTTTGAATGTTGAATCAACAGGTACTTGGAACGGTTCTTCCTATGCCATCTTTAGCAAGGCAACCGGAGGAACTAATAATTACTCCTTCTATGGAGATGATGGATTATTATACAATAAAGGAGATGTTACCTTTGCGGGAGATCTTGCTGTTAACGGTGGCGATATTACTTCTACTACTTCTACTATGAATATGTTTGCAGGTACAGTAACCACTTTGAATATGTTGGGTGCCTCTAATGCGACGTTAAATATTGGTGGTGCCTCAGCTAATAGTAATGTAAGGACCACTAACATATATTCCCAAATCAATGTGGGTACTTCTTCTTATAAGAGAAATATTGACCTATATGGTGATATGAATGTTGGTGGACCAAGCGGGTTCAAGATCAGTTGGAATGATGCTGATTCCTCATTAGATTTTGTGAAGTTGTAATATGGAAGTAATTGCTAAAGTTAAGAAAGATGAAGTAACAGCTATTCTCTTTGAGGAAACTTCTAGAATTGGCATAGGGCCATCTGATGAAGGATGGTCTTTCCAATCCCCTGAATTTCACGAAACACCAAATCTTATTGGTGATTACTATTTTCCACTAGGAGATAGCCCACAAGACAGCAATAGAATCATTAATCCTATTAATCACACCAACATAGTATACGATGGAGATGGTGCCTGGGTAGGAACGGCTGTAGAAAATAAGTGGCCCAATCAAACTTGGACCGGTACTTCTACCTCTGGGTTATCTTCTTACATAATGGGATCAACAAAACACAAGCTAAGTGGAAACCAAACTACATTACATGCCAACAACAAATTCAGCTCCGCTAAAGATTATTATACCGTTTCAGCTTACTACAAACAAAATAGTGGACCTTATACTTCACCAACAAAGTTTGTATTAACCAGCAACACCTCTGGAACAGAAATAACTAGGACGAGTAACGATTCCAACATAACCTCTACCCAAGAAGTGTATGTAAGGGGTTGGCATTCTGCTTACTATGAAGCAGCAGCTACTAACGCTTATCCTTATATTATAAATAACGGTGATTCTTCTTTCTTGGGAATGCAAGTAGAACAAAACTATTTTGTATCACCGTGGTGTGCTTCTAGCAGGGGACAAGGGGAATTGACTTATAATTTATATTCTCTAGGTCTTAACTGGAACCAAGATTATACTATTATGTACTGGAAGAAACCTCATGGGAATGATGCAAGAAATCCAAACTCAGGGTACTCAGCAGAATCCTTTGGAAGTTCAGCGCTAGGAAAACATTTGTGGTTAGGCAGGAATGAATCTACTAGAAAATATGAAATCAATGGAACAACAGGAAACACTGTAGATTCTTACAGATATGATTGGTTCTTGCATGTGCTCAGACGCTCAGGTACTAATTTTAATATGCAAGTGTTTAGACATTCTAACAAGAATCCAGTTGTCGACATGAATACAACTGCAGTTGCAAACACTGCTAATTATTATGTAACTCCTCAAGGATATGATTTCCGATTGGGGGGAAGAGATGCCGGGTATGCTAGTAATGCCTACTATAGGGATCTCCAGGTGTTAAAAAAAGCTTTAACTGATGAAGAAGTTAAGACCTATTTTAATACAAAGTTCAAAGTTTTAGAAGATCATATAGCTGTAGGCCTTATGACTGAGGGAGCAATATAAGATGGCAAAACTCCGCGGTGGAACACGTATAAGTGGAAGTCTTTATATAGATGATTGGATTGTAACCGATGAAGGGTTCAAGCTTCCTAATGGTGATGTTGCCGTTATGGTTGACACAACCATCTTTGGTTCTAAGCAAAATTATCTGGCTAAGTTTTCTAACAATACTACGCCCAACATTACCAAAAGTACTATTACAGATGATGGGACAACAGTTGCTATAGGAGCTACCAACATCACGCTAGCAGGTGATGTGATTACGTTAGGGGATTCAGCTGCAGATATTACTCACGTCAAAAGTAAGTTTTATTTATATGACTCCACAGACATCTCCCATTATATAGATCTAAAAGCCCCGGCAATTACTAGTAACTATGCCTTGACGTTGCCTATTGTAACAGGTACCCTTGCAGCATTGAATTTGGCCCAATCTTGGTCGGCAGTTCAAACCCATACAGCCAACATAGTGACCAGTGGATCTGCAGTATTAAATCAAACGAATACAGGCACAACAGCTGTTGCTCATAGCATCACTGCAAATAGCCTCACTTCAGGCTCTGCCCTTACTATACAGTCTAGTTCTGCCGCTAGGACAGCAAATTCAGCTCTCTTGTCAGTTACTAGTTCAGGGGCCTCTTCATTAGCTATTAGAGGTATATACTCAACCATAGTAGGAACCAACAGTGCGGCTTTCTATGCTGACTCTGGTAAATATTCTTTCTATGGAAATACGGGGGAGATATATAATAAAGGTATTGTTACCCTTGATGTTACAGACAACACCGGGCAGCTCCAGATAACAACAGGTAGTAAATACACGTATGTTGGTACTCATTCAACTGGATATGGTTTTGTACAATCTGCTCAGGCACTGGTACTGCAACCGACAAGTGGGAATGTTGGTATAGGGGTAACAGCCCCAAAAAGTAAGCTAGATGTTAGCTCTGTTTCAATAGGAACATATGCAGGCACAACAGCAGCTCCTGCAAATAGCTTGATTGTTTCTGGAACTGTATCAGCAGGTGCAACCGCTTCTTCGGGAACATTTACAGCTGTAAAAAGTGTTGATGGTGAACACGTTGCCTTCTATGGGTACAACTCTTCAAATAATGCTGCTGCAACAGTATCTCAACAATTTGCATTGTTCGGTGGCTCTACTATTGACATAGCCGGAAAGATTAGAGTTGCTAAGGAAGCAGCCTGGACTGATACCACAAGTTCTAGAGATGCCAAAATGATCTTCTCCGTGATAGAGAATGATATACTAGTAGATAGGATGACTCTTGGTTCTGATGGGAAGTTGACAGTAGCACAGGTACAAGGTAATGCAGCAACAGCCACCCAAGCTTATGTAACCGCAACTTCTACTGCTGCTACTTATCCTCTGGTATTTGCTTCAGGGTCTGGTAGCAACCAAGACCTAAGATCAAACACAAATCTCACATATAATCCCAATACAGGTAACCTAGTATTAACTGGAGGGTCTTTCACTGGTACTTTGTCAGGAGAGGTGGTTTCTGAAAATGCTGTAAACTTGACAGGCCCTAACCCCTGGACAGTCCCGTATCAAAGTGCAGCAGGTGTTACCTCATACATATTACCTAACACAGCCAATAGAAAACAATGGCTAAGGATGACAGGTACCGGTTCTGTTGGGACCGCTCCTGTGTGGGATGATATTGATGTTATCTCAACCAACTTAACTGTCCTTGCTGGGGTAAATGTTACGATGGCTTCTGGTTCGGGGTACTTCAACCAGGTGCATACTTCCACTGCAGCTATTACCTCTTTTGCCACATTACACTCTGGGGCTAAGACAACTGGTATTGAACCTTTCTTAATGCAAAACACTGCAACTACAACAACTGCTGGTTTGACTAAGAAAGGGTTAAAGATAACCTCTACGGGTTCTTGGACAGGAACCAACCAAGCGTTGTATGTAGAAGCAACAGGGGGATCTGTTGCAAACTACAGCTTCTATGGGGCGTCCGGTAACTTCCACAATGCTGCAGCAGCTACTTTTGGTTCCACTGTTAGTATCACCGGAGTAACCACTACTGCGAATATTGTTCCTAGTGCTAACCAAACAAGAGATTTGGGATCCTCTTCACTACAGTGGTCTAAAGGGTATTTTAAGGACATTTCTGCTTCTGGTGTTATTAATGATCTTACTTTGACTAAAGGGGTGACCAGAGGGTTTACAGCAAAAGGCAATAATGAAACCCTTACGTTGTTGTCTAATGTCACTTTGGGTGATGCTACAAACACTGGCAATGTTACAGTACGAAGTTCTAGCACAGGGAATACCACTATAATTGGACCTACTGGAGCCACAGCAACATTAGTATCAGGTACTATGGTTCCAACGTCTAGAACATTAACCATAACTACAGGGAATGGTGTAACTGGTGGTCAAGCGGCTTATTCCCTTGCATCTAACAGGTCTTGGACTTTAGGGTTAACTGGGCAAGCGTTAGCTTTCCACAACTTATCAACAACAGGTATAGTTGCCAGGACTGCAGCCGATACTATTGAGGCAAGGACCATTACAGGAACCGCCAACAGAATATCTGTTTCTAATGGCAATGGTGTTTCCGGAAACCCGGCCGTTGATATTGCCTCTAACTACGTTGGACAAAACACCATTACTACTGTAGGTACTATAGGTACAGGTACCTGGTCAGCAACAACCATTGCAGCCAATAAAGGTGGTACAGGTCAGAGTGCTTATACAATCGGGGATATATTATATGCATCCTCCACTTCTGCCTTGTCTAAATTAGCGGCCGTTGCAGCAGGAAATGCGTTGATATCTAAAGGAGTAGGCACTGCACCAGAGTGGGGTAAGATAGCATTAGCATCAAACGTATCAGGCACATTACCCATTGCAAATGGAGGTACAGGTACTACATCGGTTACTCGTTGGGGTGTTGTGTATGGTTCAACCACATCAGCTTATGCAAGTACTGCAGTAGGAACGACAGGGCAATATTTACGGGCAACTACCAATGGTGCACCAACGTTTGCTTCGTTTAAGCTACTTACAGTAAATACAACTAGTACATCAGCTTCTGTATCAGTAGGAAACTACGAGCCATACAACTCAGCAAGAACATTAACTGTACTAAAACCTAATCAGGATATCAATACGACAAGCAACGTCACGTTTGCTAGTGCCCATATAAACGGCGACGTACAAATCGACGACTCAGCTGGTAATGATGGCTTTGTATTACGC
>LSQX01103138.1_pt2 | contig 13454 bp, 10 predicted proteins | sample 654561 | NCBI WGS metagenome assembly LSQX01 (sample SAMN04489861, study PRJNA283612) | anaerobic digester metagenome | isolation source: 4 biogas reactors fed with cattle manure at either 37C or 55C with and... | place: Denmark: Kongens Lyngby | collected 2014 | reverse complement strand
CCCGTCGCTACCAAGGCATCCAGCAAGGATGCACCATACTTGCTCAGGATGGCACTCGGCCCCCAGGAGGGCGCCACCAGCACAGTGAAGGCAGAATCATCCTTCTGTGGCAGACCACTCACCTTCTGCTGTAGCACATCCAGATACGGGCAACCAACAACCGCCAGATCCTTCTTCTTGATGTTCCGCTGCTCTTCCAGGATTCGGATATGTGCCTTCTGGTACTCCCCCGACAACAGCACCGAATCATAGTAGTCGAGGCCGAAGAGACGGTAGCCAGTGGCATCATCGACTGCGTGGAGGATATGGGAGTAGTGCCTCACCCCCTTCGACCGCTTCAGCTGGTAGACATCCAAGCCCGGGGTGGTCATGAGACAGACATCGGCCTCAAGGAAGTTCAGCCGGGTGAATGCCTTGTTGCCTTCCCCAATGAACTCCCCAGTAACATGACTCCATTGCTGAGAGAAGAACGGATCATCCTCGCTTGAGGTATAGAAGATGGTACTGACGCCCCGCTTCTCCAGGGCCTCCAGCACGGGCTTGAAGACGTTCCAGTACCGCTTGCCTTCTGAGTATATGACCAGAGGATAGTGGTTCTTCGAGTGAGTGGCCTTCCCTCCGGAGAAGACAAACTTCAGCTTGATGATGGCGGCCTTGCCAAGAAAGTAGAGCGCCGTCACCAAACCGATGACGATCGAGAAGAGCATGCTTCCGGTTCCGGGGTCTATATACAGCACCAACATGATCTATCCTTCTTTACTAAAATCATTGCCCAAAAGAAATCGAATTGGACTTCTGGTCAAGTCGAAGCTGAGATGAGTTCTTATACTTTTTATTCATTTCAAGACTTCCCAATTGTTCTCTTCGAATATCGACGTATGCACCGAGAAACTCTGATTCAGGTCATACACGAATTGATTCTTACCGTGACTCTCAGGGCTTGAATCTGAGAAGTAGCACTTCACCAACTCCTTCTGGACTGTGCTTCCTAGAGAAATCTTGGTAAATGGATTTCTGGTGTCGACGGCAAGCCCTTCGATTGCCATCAATGGAACATCTGCATTCGTCATGAATTGATCATCCACCATCACAGCACCTGTTGCATCAAAGTCTTTCACCAACAGAAGGGGATGATAGTAACCAAGGAGATCTGCATGTTCAGAGAAGTCTTTGAATGCAGGGGTAGTTATTCCTCTCCCATGATCCGACACAATAATGATCCGCGTATTGTCATACACGCCCTGCTCTTTCAGAGAAGACAGCCATTTCCCAATTTGTTTCAACACTGCTGCATTGGTCTGATAGTGCTGTTGCTCATCAACACCATACCCCAGATCATGCTGCAAAGGATTGGAGTTATCAGTGACATGAGCCACCGGCTCATACTCAGGAGATTGCAGTGTTACCGGGTCGTGAGTTGTATCGTTTGCCAAGAACACATAATGGCCAGTCTCATGAGTATCTACTCCGGTGATTTGAGGCAAATAGTATAGCGTTGAATAGGAATCAATGAATTGATTGATCACTGGAGAGCTTTCATCAAGAAGGAAATATGTCCCTTTCATGTAGAGAAGGTCCCGCAAGAGCGGCAGAGCCGTCTTAAAGAACGAGAACATCACCATTCGCCTCTTCATAAGACGACTTTCATATCCATACCCCCACGTCTGGCCACCCTCCTCATGCTCTACCTTATAGCGCTGTGAGTACCTGCCAACCAAACTTTGGACGTCCATTTTGGGGTATGGCTCAAAAGGTGAGAAGTCCTTCGACCATTGATAGTTCAAATACGGAGGGTCAAAGACAGAAACATCAAATCCTGCATCTGAAAACATACGAGGCAATACCAGCGATGCCTCGTTGTGTTTATCAACCAGTGGCTCATCCAATCGAAGATCGATTGCCTCCGGAGTATATTCATATCCCCCCATCATTGCTGGAGCCCCTGTCAACGTATATGCTCCAAACGAGACGGTATTCGGGTAATACACAAAGCCACCATATTGATCGTTCAATTGAGGAAATTCATCAAAAATAAGCGGAAGGAATGAATTGATGGCACGATCGAGGAAAAGAATCACAACATTGCTACCAGTGGTGCTCAATGAAAAGACCGGTGTGTTGGCTCCGGCCTCACCACCTCCACTCTTTCCAAGAGCTGCTAGGTTATCGGAGTGTGCCTTGAATGAATTTTGTATCTTCACCGTAGAAACACCGCTGTAGACAAGTGATGCGAACAGCGCGATGGTGATGATGTGCCGCACCCACATATGTCTCTGCCTCCAAAGCATGAGCAACACGAACAGGAGAATCAGAACGCATATCAAGACTGGCACCACCAGTGAAAAGCGATCGACAGCCAGTAGCTGCGGTTTGTCAAATTCCAACAACCGGCTCATTGTCCCATAATTACCGGGGAAAAATACAAGATTGATTACACTGATGATGGAAAACGCGGAGAATCCATACGCAAAAACGTTCTTGAATCGATCATGCGCAATCCCATAGAGCAATAGGGGCCATACAACCAACAGCCCCAAATACACTGAACTTGTATACAACACAAAGCCCAAGGGTGTTGTCATCCCCTCAATGAATGAAAACTCGATGGGTGATGATTGAATCGTGTTGAGAGGGATAAGCATCCCATACAAAACCCACAATACGGATGAGGATTGTACAAACATCACGAAACGCTGCCGTGGTTGGCATGACAACCCACCTAAGAACTTGTCGCATGCACAACGCCATCCTTTAATCAAGAGAGGAAGGGTTACCATTATTCCAATGGACGCATACAGAACCATGCGATACTTTGGCAGAAGATTCGGTTTTACAGCAGATACACTCAGGGTTAGCCCTATGGATGCGAGTACTCCCAATACATACAACACAACCTGTGGTTTTCTCACTTTGTAAAAGATGATCTTTATCAAAGAAAAGACGTTGTTCAAGGTCCAATAGAACACCAATCCAGCGGGCGAGCGATAGAGAAGCACCAAGAAGAGGCCCGCCATTCCGTACAGCTGGATCTTATCTCGAAGGGGGAACCCCTTTGAATAGAGTGCTCCGGCAAAGATATTGATTGCAGTCATAAGAATTGGGAGTACGTTGACGGGAATCGTGCCTACTCGAATCAATTGGTCTTGCTGGCTGAGATCCTGAATCCATAGCAACTGTTCGTTTACCAGAAGTGGAAGATGTGAGAGAAAATGATAGGCGGCAATAAAGAACGGGACTTGAATCAAGAGACTCACTGACGACCGTAAGGTAAAAAATGGATGGTAGTGATTCTGTTTATAGAACGTTGAGAGCATCATGTATTGCTCATCACCGTGAAACACCTGTTTGATTCGGTCGATCCCTGGTTGCAAAGCCACCCTTTGGTCGCGCTCCTTCTGCTGAACCGCTTCAGCCCTCCGATAGAGCGGTAAGGTCAAAAAGCTCACAAGCACACTGATTACAACAATGGACAACCCAACGTTATCAAACGCCTTGAAGGACATGACAAAGAGGATTTCTATGAGAAGTTCAATTGGGTAGATTAATATATTGTACAACATTCCTATCCTTCAGGTACATCATCACTCGATTTCTCATAACTCAATCGCAATTTAATTTGTATGCATGGATTAAAGCATCTTGCAGGGCACGAATTCCATCATCAATGGTAAACCTCTGATCACAAGGCAACGGAAGGAGGTTCGCTGCATATTCATATTCTAATGACCCCTTCGGGGCTATCTCCAATACATTCGGCCACAACGTGGGAATATAAATCTTCTGTTGCTGGAGAGCCTTTCTAATCTCAGCCCCATGTTCAATCAACAACGGGTATGCAAAGGGACCTTCTGGAATATTCAATTGAAGTCTGTTCTTATCTTTGAGATGCTCATGCAGATACCTAAAGTTCTCTTCTCTTCTTTCTTTGATCCATTGATAGTCAATTCCTCTAAGGAGGTTGTGGGTGAGCTTTGACATACTCCGTAGTGGTAGTGCATCAATGATTCTCTCATTTTCTACAAACTCTGCATAATGAGCTTGTGCTCCTGCTTCAAAACGACCCAAGAGATGGCTCATTCTCGAATACGACACATCTTGCTTAATTTCATATCCCAAAAATGCATCCGTATAAAGGTATGCACCATCTGGGACTCCAAAGAATTTTCTGCACGTATACACGGTGTCCAGTGCATCTTTGGGACTTTGAAAAAACGCTTGGGCATTGTCTATAATGATATGGTCGAATCTATTGGACAGTATCTCTTGTTCAACCGTCGAGAGTTGACCATAGTAGTTGACGAAATAAAATGTGCCATCTCCGCAATCAAGTTTATCAACCCTTGGGCTGAAATCTTCATTGATCGGGTAAAATTGTATTTCTAAGTCATGTCTCTTACAGACATCGATAACGGACGAACAGATAAGAACCGGAAGATGAATCTTTTTAATCTTTCTCGCTTCGATGAGATACGAGAGACAGTTCCTTCCACTATTGAGTGCAATAGCAGATGGATGGTACTCCTGTCCATGGTAGATCTCAAGCTCAAGATATCCTCCTATCTCCACATTTATCTCCCTCATGAAAGTGTGAACATCTCCAGTATCTCTTTTACGGTCTTGGTTGCATTGAACATCATCACATCAATGATCGAGAGATTCGGAATAAACTCCTCTTTTAACTGCTTATATGTAACTCCATCAGTGTGCAGAAATCTCAAGTCGATTCCCTTCTCTTGAAACACCGAAGCATCATACAGTTCCTTCCCTCCGATTGCATTGTAGTATTCGGTTGCTCCAAGGCGGGTACAGATATCAAGAACTTTATCTTGGGCTTTGAGCTCGTTGTCTTTCTCAATTTCTGATGACAAGAGAATCCTTGTGGAAATTTCAAGGTATGAACAGACTGCACGTATTGAATTGCTCAAGTAGTCGGCAAGATTATCGGTCTGGAAAGTCAGCACAGGTTCCAGAAATTGGATGACCTCCTCATACTGAGGTGCTCTGTGATAGCTCAATTCCAGCGTCTTGAGAATTTTTCCATAACAATGATGATCGTTCTTTATTTTGGTCTCATTGATTTTCTTGTTCGAGCTGGGCTTGTCGAGGATGACATTGATATTCTGTGGCTTTCCATTGGCAAGAATCCTGTTCCTGTTGATCCATCCCCCCTTGATGAAGTTCACATCATCGTAGATCACATACGTATCGACCGCATTCAACAGTTGCCAGTATCCAATGTAAGGAAAGAAATACGGCTGCATGATCCCAAGCTTCATTTCATGCTGCCCTTACTTGTACATCCTCTCATAATACCCCACATACTCCCCACTCACTATCCGCTTCATCCACTCCTGGTTGTTCAAGTACCACTTGATGGTCTCTGCTATCCCCTCTTCGAAGGTATAGGCAGGCTTCCACCCAAGCTCCGTGATGATCTTGGTGTTGTCGATGGCGTAGCGGCGATCATGACCCGGTCTGTCTTTGACATAGGTGATGAGATCATCACTCTTTCCCACTGTCTTGATGATCAACTTCACGATCTCGATGTTGGCCTTCTCATTGTTCCCCCCGATGTTGTAGACCTCTCCATCCCTGCCTTTCTCTAAAATCGTATCGATGGCTGAACAGTGGTCCAAGACATGGAGCCAATCCCTGATCTGCATCCCGTCTCCATAGACCGGAAGACTCTTCTCCTCGAGACAGTTGTTGATCATCAGCGGGATCAGCTTCTCCGGGAACTGATACGGGCCATAATTGTTCGAACATCGCGAGACAGTGGCCGGGAGCCCAAAGGTCTCCCGGTAGGCGCGCACGATCAAGTCCGCACTCGCCTTTGACGCTGAATACGGGCTATTCGGGAGCAGATTCATCTCTTCGGTGAAAAGACCGCTCTTTCCAAGCGACCCATACACTTCATCAGTCGAGACCTGATGAAAGCGTACTCCCTCCTTGTACTCCTTACAGTACTTGTCCTCCGGCTTGATCTTCCAGCTCCGCTTCGCCTCATCGAGCAGGATCTCGGTACCAATGATGTTGGTCTTGAGGAAGATCTCAGGATCGACGATGGAGCGGTCGACATGGCTCTCTGCAGCAAAGTTCACCACATGGGTGAAGTGATGCTGCCCAAAGAGACTCCTGATGAGCGCTCGGTCAGTGACATCACCTTTCACAAAGGTATAATTGCTATTACCCTCCACCTTCTTCAGGTTCTCAAGATTCCCGGCATAGGTCAGCGCATCGAGATTCACCACGACATCATCGGGGTGTTTATCAAAGATATACTCAATGAAGTTGCTGCCGATGAACCCAGCTCCGCCGGTGACCAAAAGGACTCGTCTCTTCACACCTCTCCCCCTAATCTTTTGTCTCACGAACCAGTGAGAGGATGTATTGACCGTACTCGGTCATATCAAGCCCCTCTCCGATGGCCCTGAGCTCTTCTGTCGTAATGAAGCCCCGCCGCCAGGCAATTTCCTCGATGCAGGAGATGTAGAAGCCCTGCCTCGACTGCACCGCCTCCACATACTCTGCCGCCTTGAGCATCCCCTCGGGATTCCCGGTATCGAGCCACGCCATCCCGCGGCCGAGAAGCTCCACATGGAGCTCCCCCATCTCCAGGTATGCATTGTTCACTGAGGTGATCTCAATCTCCCCACGAGCAGAAGGCTGCACAGCCTTGGCGATTTCAATGACCCGATTGTCATAGAAGTACAGGCCGGGCACCGCATAATTGGACTTCGGCTTCTGCGGCTTCTCCTCGATGGAGGTCACCCTTCCCTCGCTATCGAAGGCGACGACGCCGAAGGAGGAGGGGTTGTGCACCGGATAGCCAAAAACGGTCGCTCCTTTTGTCCTTGCCTTCGCGTTCCTCAGTACCTTGGTGAGGTCTTGGCCGTGGAAGACGTTGTCGCCGAGGATCAAGCAGACAGCGTCATCACCAATGAAGGACTCACCGAGGATAAATGCATCGGCCAAGCCACGTGGATACTCCTGAACAACATAAGAGAGTTTCATCCCAAGCTGTGAACCGTCGCTCAAAAGACGCCGGTACACCGACGTATCCTCAGGGGTGGAGATGATGAGGATCTCCTGGATGGAGGCGAGCATCAAGACCGAGAGCGGGTAGTAGATGAGGGGTTTGTCGTAGATTGGCAGAAGCTGCTTCGACACCGCCTTGGTCATCGGATAGAGCCTTGTACCCTTCCCTCCTGCTAGAATGATTCCTTTCATCACACACCCTCCTCTTCTTCATTTATGAGAGAATGATATCACAGATTCGGTCCACATCGGTGAGTGAGAGATCAGCATAGAGGGGAAGGGTCAAGACCCGCTCTGCGATGTAGCTGGAGACCGGTGTATCATCACTACTGTACTGGTCACGATAACACGCAAGGGTGTTGACCGCAGGGTAGAAGTACTTGCGTGCATGGATGTCGTGTTCCGCTAAACGATTGAAGACCTCATCACGGCTATACCGATAGGAATCGAAGATGACGGGAAAGTATGCGTGATTTGGCACCACATCATTATTGATGGCATTCAATCGAATTCCCATAATACCACCCAAATTCTCTCTATACCGTTCCACCACCTTTCGCCGCTTCTCGATCTCTTCTTCAAGGTGACGAAGATTACAGAGCCCCATCGCTGCCTGAAACTCATTCATCTTGGCGTTTCCCCCCACCAGCTCCACATCCTCGGGTCCGGTGATACCGTAGTTCTTGGTCATATCCAATCGCTTCTTCAACTCTTCATCGCTGGTGGTGACCGCCCCACCCTCGATGGTGTGGAAGACCTTGGTCGCATGGAAGCTGAACATCGAGGCATCACCGAAGGAGCCTACCCCTCTTCCTTTATACGTCTCACCAAAAGTATGGGCAGCATCATAGAGAACCTTGAGGTTGTATCGAGACGCAATCTTCTCGATGGCCTCGACATCACAGATATTGCCATAGACATGGACCGGCATGATGGCGGAGGTCTTCTCGGAGATCAAAGGCTCGATGAGAGCAGGGTCTAGAGTATAATCACTCTCCTTGATGTCGCAGAAGACGGGCTTGAGCCCATTGCGGACGATGGCATGGGTGGTGGAGACAAAGGTGAAGGGGGTGGTGATGACCTCCCCGGTAAGGCCCAACGCCTGGATGGCCATCTCAAGGGCGAGATGCCCATTGGTGAAGAGAGAGACATGAGGGGCAGCAAGAAACGAAGAAAGAGCTGTCTCCAGCTCTTTGTGCTTTGTTCCCATATTGGTGAGCCAATGGGAATCCCAGAGCGGGGCAATCTCCTCGATATATTCTTCAATGAGCGGCAAAAAGGATTTAGTAACCAAAATTGACATACCAGCCTCCCCGACAAATTAAGTTCATAGAGTATACACTAATCATCAGAAAATTCTTTCGATAGCATTAATCGCATGTTCTTTATCAAATAAGTAAGACTCTCAAATCTCAAAACATATGCCAATCCAATGTACAAAACGCTTCCAACAACTATTTGGGCAATCAATATCAGAATGGATGGCAAAGGAATCAGGCTAATCGGGATAATTCCTATACACATGACGAAAGAAAGCAGTGCAGAAGGCAAGACATCTTTGAGCTGTTCAAGATAGCCATAACCAAGAAGCTTGTTATTTGGATACGCATTGATGAACGTTGAAAGAAGACTTGAAATAATTTCGCCTAATGCAAGCGCATATATACCGAATGGGATAGAAACGCCCAAAATGACCAACCCAACTATTTTTTTAATGACTTCCAATTTAAGAAAAATATCACTCCTACCCATTGCATTAATCGCTTGCAAGTTTGCTGTGTGTAGTGGCCATAAGGCGTATGAGATGCAGAAAATCTGCAAAAACGGTACCGCCGGGAGCCATTTCTCAGTAAGCAATAGGATGACAAGTGGTTTACCAACAACAGCGAGGCCTAACATCATAGGAAAAACAATGAAAGAACTAGTGGCTATAGAGCGTCTCATAATTGATTTGACACGTTCGGTGTCATCTTGCTGGGCTGCTAATGCAGGCAGCATGACCGCTTGGATGGAACCATTTATGTTGCTGATGATTAACTGAGGGAACTGCTGACCACGGTTGTAGTAGCCAAGCATAGCGGGGTTATAAACCTTTCCAACGATAAGGCTACGAAGATCCCTATAGGTGGTATCGATAAGAGAGGAGACAAGGAGTTTCCAACCAAACGTGAAGTGGTCCTTCACCCGTTTTTTTGAGAACTGGGGTGTCGGTCTCCACTTGACGGTGAACCATAGAATGATGGTGACACACACTTGGTTGGTAAGCTGCTGGAATACCAACGCCCAAATACCATAGCCAGAATATGCAAGAGCAATTCCTACGATACCTGAAATAAAACCTGCTCCGACACTTGAATAAAACAATCTCCTGAACTGCATAGTTCGAGAGACAATGGCGTTCTGGATAGAGTTGAAGGCTCCGGGGAACAAGGTCAAAGCAAGGACACGAAGGACGGGTATCAGTCCAAGATTGTCATAGAAGGAGGCTATAAAAGGAGCAGTACAATAAAGAATCACATACAAAACAGATGCAATGCCTAGACTTAAAAAAAAGACTGAGGAGTAGTCTACACTGTCAACGACTTTCTTTTGAATCAGGGAGGTATTCAGTCCACTCTGTACAAAGACGTTGGCAATGGTGATGAATATCAAGACCAGAGTAAGAAGGCCATAATCGGAAGGTAATAATAGACGTGCCAATATAATTGAAACAAAAAATTGAACCCCTTGAACTCCGAAGCGTTCAAGTAATTTCCAGAACAAGTTTTTGAGAATAGTATCTGATTGATTCGTCTTGGATTGATAATCCATCACAGCAAAGCCTCAATAATTGTTTTCGTCTCCTCTTCTATCAAACTATCATTATACAGAGCGGATAAATTTCTTTTATTGTTCAGCTTTGTATTCTCTGTAATGGGTTCGAAAATTCTTTCTTTATTGGAAAGCATCTCCTCAATTGGATATACCTCAATTTCGCCTCTTTTACATGTTTCATAGTATGGATTCTTTATGCTTAAGAAGATTTTCGCGCCAAATCTAACCATGATAACTATGTTTCCAACAGCTTGTTGCCTATACTGGTTCATCATAACAAATGAGCAAGACAATAAGAATTTTTCATATTCATGAATCGGCATAAACTCAGTAAGAGGAATAAAAGATCTCCCAAACAACTCCTTTCCTTTTGAAATAACATAATCCCGATATTCAGTAGGGCCATAGCTCAATGGAACAATAAGTTTTCTGCCTGTTAGATCAACATTTTTTAAAATTTCAAATAATTCAAGGTGGTTGTTTGAATATGAAGCAGAATTACCTATAAGGATATTTGGGCCAAGATTTGGTAAATCTTTTAGCTCCACACTCTGAGAAGAAGGGCTTCCATAATTCCATGGCAGATACATCATCTTTGAGTTTGGATAAAATTTACCGAGCAAATCAAAGTCATCAAGTATTACGGGCGAAAAGAATGTAATTCGTTTGATTGACGCATTGAAAATTATATGTTTAATTCTCTTTTTTACCCTTTGGTTCCACGTTAGCTGTGGTTCAAATAATTGAACCGCCTGTTCCGTATGCGGCCCATATAGTTTATATCCTTTATCTTCGAAATGATGATAATAATCACCACCCCACCCAATCCAGAGAATTTTCTTCCTTCTTGGTATGATAAGGGGAATCACCAAACTAATTTCAGTAAGGTAATGGATAACTACTGCATCTGCGGAACGGATACTTGCCCATAGAGTGGGGCGTAACAGCCAGAGGTGCGGGGAAACCAGTATATCAGGCTTTCTTTTTAAATATCGAAATTCTTCGCTTTTCGAAAAAAGAAGCGACTTATTCTTTCCTGGATGTAATCGCTCAAATGTCTGTACACCAATTTCAGTAAACTTATCGTCAATGATGATATGTAGAATCATGATTCCTTCTTTGTTCAAAATTATATTGCAAACCTCATGTAGACGAAGAAATACCAGCTATCAAATGTACTCAAATTCTCAATCGGTATTATCGTATCCCGAATTTGCGTTTGACATTACTAATTATCCTTAAACCAAAACGAGACCTAAACCTTGATACAATTGCTCTATTAATTTCTGGAGTTGTAAGTATTATATCTGTATCCGTATCTTTGATTATACTACTCCATCTATTTTTATCATATTCTTTCCCATGTGTCCCACTTCCATCAAGGCCCAGATTTTTTACCAGAGAATAGATGGGATATACTGTGTACTTATCCTGTTTAGCTTGGGCATAGCACCAACGAATCGCCCAAGAATCGATTCTTCCTTCCACTTGGTCGTGTACCATCAAAGATAAATCTCGTCCTCCACGATTCAGCACATGTTGCATCTTCCAATCTTTTGAAAATTGCTGATAATCCTTCAATTCCCAATCAACGGTATTCCAACGGTCTGCCCAGGTTGCATACCCCCAGCTCGATGCTCGGTAAGAGAGAAAAATATCATGCTTGTATGACTTGGGTATCTTCATCTTGAATGAATACCCGCTGATCGACCAAATCTTTGGATCATCTCGATAAAAATCCAACGCTCTATTCATGTAAGAAAGGAAATCTGGTGTAGTAACCAAATCATCTTCAACAACTATGACTCTCCCAAACCTGTTGATGATTTCGCTTACTCCATTGATAACAGAATTCGCTAATCCCCTATTGCTCTCAGCCTTGATGATTGTCACTGATTTAAAGAGGGAGTCTGGAATAATAGAATCAATGTACTGCCTAACGGCTTTTACCTTTTCTGTTCCTTGTTCCTTCTTGGCGGCATCAGAATAGATAAACACCTCGGATACATTCGCCAAGTCATTTCTAGCAAGCGCTTCAATGGTCTGTTTGGTATGATTGAGACGATTGTAGACGAAGATGACAATAGGAGCCAGATCAGTAGCTCCGTTTGAAGATGCTTCCACGTAACGTTCACCTCTCATCGATGATTGCCTTATACATCATCAGGGTTGCTCGGCCATTGTCAACACTCGAATATCTTGGTTTTGCAGTATCTTTAGCAGATGCAGAGAAGCCATTGGCTAACGGTATGTCATCAAAGATTCTCCCTACATAATAGGGAATCATATACGGCTCATCAACAGGATAGATGAATCCATTCTTGCCATGCTCGATGAAGTCCTTCACTCCTCCTACATCTGAGCTTACGACCGGGGTCCCCACCATAAGCGCTTCTCCCACAGCATTTGGAGAGTTCTCTATTAAAGAAGATGACAGAAACACATGGGCACGCTTCAAATTCGCCACAACTTGCGATGCGTTCTGTGTCCCTAAGAATGTGACATGATTAAAGAGGTTATATCTTCGAATGAGGTGGCGGATATAGAACCCATACGGTCTACGTTTTAGAAATCCAGACGCAACAGGGGAAGGCCCTCCTATGAAGAGGTGCACGTCGGGATATCGTTTAACAAGCTCCTGCATGACTGGCAAAACCATGTGTAGCCCTTTGATTTGATCAAATCCCTGAGAAAAATAGATTGAATGCTTTTGACAACCCTCTAAAGACCAGCGCGAATTCTCTTCATAGAACACTGACCTCAAGGTCTCCCCACAGTGGAAATACCTCACCATTGGATTCATCTGCCTACTACAAGCCTCATCCCACTCTGTTCGCCCTCCCACATTGGCAACACATTGGATGCTCTTTACCTCATCCTTTCCCGCCGCCTTCCATCGACGTGCTTGCCCCTTCATTGTTGAATGGAGGATTGAAGAAGGCAGAACCACATGTTGAGCCCAATACGGGATTCCACAAACTGCATGTTGGGCTATATGTGAGACAAGACCCTGCAAGTGGATAATTGTTTGATCAGGCTTTCCAAACAGTTCGACAGCAATGCTTGAATGAAGGAGCTCGGTCCCAAACACATGCAGGATATCTGGTGTAACGCTCTCAAGAATTGTACCAAGTTTCTTGCGAAGCGGTCGGACATGAAATCTCTTCAGATGATAGACCTTAGGATATCCTGCAACATCAAACCCATAATATGGTATCCCTTGTACAGAACCATTCATCGGAATAGTTCTCTCTTTCAGGGGAAAGCAGAGAACCAACTCTATTGATTTATTCTCTCTTAGGCTGTTCAACGCTCCGGACAACCACCCGCCCCCAATTACAGATCCCGTATCGGTCAAGGGAATCGGAGGGACATTCGTGAGCCATAGCACTTTGGTCTTTTTCATAAGCTTCTCACGGTGGATATTATATCGGTTGCCCTACTACAACATTCTGCCAGAATGGATAGTACTCACCTTCATATGAAGATGACACCCAGATAATTGACAAGCAAACAATTGCAGCACTGAAGGCTATCTTTACGGCCTTTGGGAACCCAAATCGTTCAAATGTATTGGGGAACAGGAGAATAAAGAACCCAAA
>LSQX01216445.1_pt2 | contig 13456 bp, 12 predicted proteins | sample 654561 | NCBI WGS metagenome assembly LSQX01 (sample SAMN04489861, study PRJNA283612) | anaerobic digester metagenome | isolation source: 4 biogas reactors fed with cattle manure at either 37C or 55C with and... | place: Denmark: Kongens Lyngby | collected 2014 | reverse complement strand
GCATGATGAGCTACGTCTGGATGCTGCTAAGCCCCATATTGGTGATGCGCCTGCTGGCGGGAGAGCGCAGGCAGGCGACGGACAACCTGTTGATGAGCGCGCCGCTGCGCGTCAATTCACTGGTGATTGGCAAGTTTCTGGCGGCCTGTACCGTCATGCTGCTGGCGGTCGCGCTGAGCCTCCTCTACCCCATCCTGCTGTCGTTTTACGCAAAGGTCTATCCCATGGAGGTGCTCACAGGCTACCTGGGCTTCTTGCTGCAGGGCTGCGCCTTTATCGCCCTGGGCATGATGGTGACCAGCAACCTGAAAAACGCGGTCACTGCGGCCGCGGTGGCCTTTGGCGTCAACCTCTTCCTCTGGCTTGCGAGCCTGCTGACCAACAGCGCGTCCATCCCGCAAGCCATCACGAAACCCCTGTCCTTTTTAAGCCTGTACGAACGATTCGTGCCCTTTTTGACCGCACAATTGAGCGTCGCCAACGTCCTGTTTTATATGATGTTTTGCGTGAGCATGCTGGCTGTCACCGTGCTTGTCATGAGCCACGCGAGGAATAAAACGCGATGAAGAACAGGCAGAGGGCGCTCCTGCGCGTCAAACCATTTTTGCTGGCCATCATCATCGTCGCGCTCAGTTTGAGCCTGGTGCTGGCGATGGATACCCTGGAAAAACGGCACGCGCTAAGGATGGATTTTTCCTTCAACAGCGTCACAACCCAAAGCGAGCAGACCAGGGAAATCATGAAAAACCTTGCCCACCCCGTCCACGCTTATGTGCTGTTTACGCCGGGCAATGAGGACCAGGCGTTGCTGGGCTTGTTGAACCGCCTGGCCGCGCAGACGGATCAATTCACCTACTCCGCTGAAAACCTGGTCCAAAACCCCATGCTGGTCAACCGGATGTCCACAGAGCTTGGAGATGACCTGGTCAGCGCGGACTCCCTCGTCCTGACCTGTGAAGCCACAGGGCGCACCCGGGTGCTGAACACCCTCAACTACCTGGAGCAGAGTTTTGACGCGGACAAACAGGCCTTTGTCCTGTCTGGGCTGGCCTATGAAAAGAGCATCGCGGAAGCCTTGCTGTACATCACCCTGGACCAGGTGCCTACCATCGCCCTGCTGACAGGCCATGGGGAGCTGGGCCAGTCAGACACCGAGTACATGGAGTTGTTTTTAACCCAGCACCATTTCGGCATCAAGCGCGTCAACCTCTTAAGCGGCGACAGCCTGTCAAAGGACGACCTGCTGATGATTCTGGCGCCTCAAAAAGACCTGCTGGAGCAGGAGCTCAAAGCGCTGACCGATTTTGCCAGCCAAGGCGGTGCCTTCTTTATCTCCACAGACTACAGCGACCCGGACAGGCTGCCCAATTTTGACGCGCTGTACCGGATGTTTGGCTTTGAACGCAAAAGCGGAATCGTCATCGCTGATGGGGCGGACACCGCGGCCTATATCGATAACCCCTTGTTTTTGACCCCCTATATGAACACCACAGAGCCCACCGCCCCGCTGATTGGCGCCGGCCAGACCCGTTTGCGCCTGCCTGGCGCCCGGGCCCTGGGCATATTGAGCCTGGCGGACAATCCACAAGTGGACCCCTTGCTGACCAGCGGCTATGCCTACATCAAGGATGTCAACCGGGCAAACGAGTCCCTGGCGCGTGAAGAGGGTGATGAGGAAGGGCAGTTTTACCTGGCCCTGCTGTCGGACTACGCCCACAATGACGGGACGCACGCGCGGGCGATGATGATTGGCAACTCTGCCATCCTGGTGGATGCCTGGCTGCATGAGGTCACCTACGGCTCCCAGTTTTTGCTGCACATGGTGAACTATCTAAGCACCAGTGAGCCCATCAACATCAACATCCTGCCCAAGCCCCTTGTCCGGGAACAGCTGTCCATCGCCAAGCCCTGGATCCCTATCCTGCTGATCATCGTCCTGCCCATCCTGGTGGCAGCCCTGGCTGTGCCCCTGCTGTACAGGCGATCCAGGCGCTAAAATGCAGCCGGTACGCAAAAAAACACAAAACAAAAAACTGCGCGCCTTCTTTCTGGTGCCCCTGCTGCTTGCGGTGGGCGCCTTGCTGTTTTTTTTGCTGACCAAGCCTGATGTGGCAAACCAGATGCACCAGCATGACGATGAACCCATCGCCCTGATTCACATCAAACCGGAGGAGTTGCTGTCCTTCACCGTATTCCCCAGAAACAATAAAGCCTTTACCCTTGAGCGAAACGGAGAGACTTTTGCGGTCAAAGGCAACGCGGACTTTCCCCTGGACCAGGACCAGCTGGATTTGATGGTAAAGGACCTGACGGTGCTGACGGTCAATGAGTTGGCGGGCGAAGTGCACCTGGAAGAGGAGCATCTGGCCGAGCTGGGCTTGGGGAAGGCCGCCGCCAGGGTCACAGCGCGCTACGCCGATGACAGCAGCATCACCCTGGTGTTCGGGGACTCCGCTCAGACGGAAATCCCCTCTGACTACATCATGATAGCGGGTGACAACAAGGTGTACACCATCTCCCAGGAGACCAGGGATCATTTCGACAGGAGCCTCGCGTCCCTGCACCCCACCCCGGCCATCAATTTCAATGCCGATCTGGTGACACGGATTGAAATCAGCGGCAGTGAACCCCTGGTCTTGCAGCAGGAGGAAGGCTTGTGGGAGATTCTGTCTCCATTCTCATATCCCGCGGACAAGGAGGCCATCAGCCGCTTGCTGAACAGCATCAGCAAGATGCGCTTTGCCGTGTACGCCGGTGAGGCTGATGATGAAAACAAGGCGCAGTTTGGTTTTAACACAGGCAGCCGCACCGTCACCTTCCACCTGGCCCCCAGCATAATCACAGGCTATGACGAGGAAGGGCTGGCCGTCTCACAAGAGCGGGTGCCGGAGCAGCGCATCACCCTCAGCCTGGGTGACAGAATTGACAACATCGGCCTGTACACCCTGTATGAAGGTGAAATCTATCAGTCGACCAATGCCTCCATGGGGTTTTTAAGTGAACTTTCGCTGTCCGGCCTGCTCTCTCCAAACCCCTTCACCCTGCCCATCAACCGCGTGCAATCCCTGACAGTCAGCAATGGGTCAGAAGAACGTGCTTATCAAATTGAACTGATTGAGAGCGTCCTGCCAAACAATGAAATCGCGAAAGATGAACTGGGCAACACCCTGTATGAGCCGTACATCAGCCTGGATGACCGGGAGGTCAATCAGGAGGACTTTGTGCGCGAGTACCTGCGCCTGATGCAAACGAAGCGAACAGGAAAACTGCCTGAAGATTTTCAGGCAGAACAGAAAGCGGTATTGCGGTATCAGCTTGTAAAGCTTGACGGAAAAGAATTGATTGTTGCCTTTTATCCCTTGGATGCCCTGCATTACGCCATGCAGGTCAACGGCACCTTCGTGGATTACATCACCCGTGCCGCGGTGGACGCAATTGACTTGTAAACTATAGAATGATCCCGCCGCCCAGGCAGACCTCACCCTGATAAAACACGGCGCTTTGCCCCGGGGTCACCGCGCGCTGGGGCGTATCAAACAATAAAGTCCCCTCATCCCCATCAAGTACCAGCTTGGCAGGCTGGTCTTTTTGCCTGTAGCGCACTTTGACCATGATCTCAATCTCCTTCTCCTGCGGGTCATCCCCCACCCAGGTAATCTGATTGAGCTTGGCCTCATGTTGAAACAGACTGGGGTGGTCCTCACCCTGAACCACCTGCAGCACATTGTTTTTCAAATCCTTGCCGCTGACAAACCAGCTGCGGCCATCCCCGCGCCCGCCGATGCCCAGCCCCTTGCGCTGGCCGATGGTGTAGTACATCAACCCCTCATGCCTCCCCATCAGCTCGCCGTCAACAGAGACGATGTCCCCGGGCTGGGTGGGGAGGTAGTTCTTCAAAAATTCCTTGAAGCGCCGCTCACCGATGAAGCAGATGCCGGTGGAGTCCTTTTTCTTGGAAACCGGCAGCCCGGCGTCCATGGCCACTTGCCGCACCTTTTCCTTGGTCATGTCCCCCACCGGGAAAATGGTTTTATTCAGCTGCTGCCGCTTGACCATGTACAGGAAATAGCTCTGCTCCTTGTTGGGGTCACGGCCCTTGAGCAAGCGGCCTTCCGCATCTGTTTTGACAAAGTGGCCGGTCGCCATCTTGTCCGCGCCGATTTTGATCGCGTAGTCCAGGAAGGCCTTGAACTTGATTTCACGGTTGCACAGCACATCCGGGTTTGGTGTGCGCCCCGCCTGATATTCCCGCAGAAAATGCGAAAAGACCCGGTCCTCATATTCCCTGGCGAAATTGACCGAATAATAGGGGATGCCAATCACTTCACAGCTGTCCTGCACATCCTGCCAATCCTGCTGGCTGGTGCAGACACCGTATTCATCCTTCTCTTCCCAGTTGTTCATGAACACGCCCACGACATCAAAGCCCTGCCGTTTCAACAGCAGGGCGCTGACGGCGGAATCCACCCCGCCGGACATGCCCACCACCACGCGGCTCACGGCAGCCCTGCCTCATGCAAGCGCAGGGAGACCTGTTCAAAGACCTGCTGCGCTGTTTCCTGCTTGGTTCCCTTTGAGGAGATGGGCAGGAAGCGCTTGTCCTTCGCAATCATCTCATCAAAGGCGGCCGCCACGGTCTGGTGAAAGGCCTCGCCGGCCAATTCCAACCTGTCCTGCTCACGGGAGTGAGCAAAGCGCTCCAGGCCCATTTGCGGGGTAAGCTTTAGAAACACCGTCAGGTTGGGCATGCAGCCCGCCACCGCGGGGCTGTTGATGGCCTGCACCAGGTCCAGCCCGAGGCCGCGCCCCGCGCCCTGGTAGGCGATGCTGGAGTCCACGAAGCGGTCGGAGATGACCAGCTTGCCCTGCCTCAAGGCGGGCTTGATGACTTGCCGCACATGCTGGGCGCGGGCCGCGGCATACAGCATGGCTTCTGTTAAATTGTCCATGTCGTTGTTGTCACGGTCCAGCAGGATGTCGCGGATCTTTTCCCCCACCTTGGTGCCGCCGGGTTCACGGGTCAATACAACCTCATACCCGCTTTGCTCAAGGCGCTTTGCCAGCAGCCTGGCCTGGGTCGACTTGCCCGAACCGTCATTGCCTTCAAAGCTGATGAAGTAGCCTGGCAGGCTTTCTTTTTGAAGGTTGAGCAATTTGTAGATGTCATCCGCTGATTCAATATACAATTTGGTGCCGCAAGCCTCAAATTCTTCGCGGTGGCCATAGCCATACAGCGCCGCGACGCCGTCCATCCCGGCATGCTGGGCGCCTTTGATGTCTGTCGCCCTGTCGCCAATCATCAAGCCGGGCAGCCTGTCCGGGTTGGCGCGCAGGACCAACTCCCCTTTGCTGGGGTCTTCGTCCGCCTCAGGCCCTGCCACCTTGTCGAAATATTGTAAGAGGTTGAAGGCTTCCAGGATTTTGACGCTGGGCTTGAGCGGCTTGTGGGTGGCTACGCCCAGGTAGTACCCCTTGGTTTTCAACGTGTGCAATAGTTGGCGCACGCCCGGGTAGACCTGGTTTTGCAGGTAGCCGGTGTCCCAGTAGTAATCCCGGTAGATGTCCTGGGCCTTGGCGGCCTGCTGTTCCGTCATACCGCAGTATTCCTGGAAGCTGAACATCAAAGGTGTACCCAAAAACTTACGCATGACGGCTTCATTGGGAATCCCCCACCGCATCTGCTCCAGCGCGAAGCGGGCGCTTGAGAGGATGCCTTCCTGGGAATCCGTCAGCGTCCCGTCCAGATCAAAGATAATCGCTTGGTGTTTCATGAGTTTCCTACTTGAAAAAATCGGGCATGGGCGCTTTGGCACGCTGCAGCAGGGCGTTTAGGAAGGTGATGGTCGCCTCCTCATTGCCGCTGTTGGCGGCCACAGCCAGCACCAGGTCCCGGTTGTCAATCAACAGGTCTGTCGCGAAGGCATACAGCTCCTTGGCGGGGATGCCAAACTGCAATGCCTCCCCGCTGACCACCGGCTCGCCTTGTTCGTTGGTTTCCACCAGGCGCACCTGTCCGGGCGCCAGGTCAATCCCTTCCGGATCGATGAGGCCTTGTTGGATGTAGTCCTCCAAGGGCACAAATGCGCCCTGGGCGGCAAAGCGTTTGAAATCGCCCGAGGTGAGCATGTAGATGTCCCCCTCGGCGGCAGCGATGTAGGTAACCAGCTGCATGTTGGCGTAGTAATCATTTTCACCGCCGCCGGACATCAACACCACCGCGTTGACCAATTCCTGCTCCGGCACCGCCTGTTTCCAGACCGGCTCCAAAAAGGCGTTCACCGCGTCCTGGTCCGCACCGGAGGCCTGGATGTACACGTCAATGCGCTTGTCCTGGGGCGGGCGGTAGGCCGTTTGGGCGTAGATCAGGTTGGTCAGCCCAAAGGCCAACACAATCAACAGCGCATAGAGCCAGGCATAATACTGCAGGTGGTGGCGAACCTCCGCCCAGGTCAGTTTGGCGCGCAGTTTCATCGCTTACACCACCGGTTTCATGGTGGGGAAGAGCAGGACATCACGGATGGAGGCGTTGTCCGTCAGCAGCATAATCAGGCGGTCCACCCCGATGCCGATGCCGCCTGTCGGCGGCAGGCCATATTCCAGGGCGTTCAAATAGTCCTCATCCACAGAGGCGTTCAAGCCGCCAAGCTTCTTGCGTTCCTCTACCTGGCGCTCAAACCGCTGGCGCTGGTCGATGGGGTCGTTGAGTTCCGAGAAGCCATTGGCCAGCTCGCGCCCGGTGATGAACAGCTCAAAGCGCTCCGTCAAGCGGGGGTCGGAGGGCTTGCGCTTGGCCAGGGGGGAAATCTCCACCGGGTAGTCGATGATGAAGGTGGGCTGCACCAGCTTTTCTTCGACGTATTCGTCAAACAGCTCCGCCAGGCAGTCCCCGCGGGTAAAGTGCGGCTCCACATGCACCTTGTGTTCTTTCAAGCACTTGCGGGCGTCTTCGTCGGATTCCCAGGAGAAGAAGTCAATCCCGGATTCCTTCTTGACGGCTTCCGCCATGCTGACGCGCGGCCAGGGGCCGGCAAAGTCGATTTCCTGACCCTGGTAGTTCACCTTGGTGCTGCCATTGGCCGCAAGGGCCGTCTCGCGGATCAGGTTCTCCGCCAGGTCCATGATGTCCTCATAATCGGCATAGGCCTGGTACATCTCAATGGAGGTGAACTCAGGGTTGTGCCGGGTGCTCATCCCCTCGTTGCGGAAGATGCGGCCCAGTTCATACACCCTGTCAAAGCCGCCAACCACCAGGCGCTTTAGGTACAGCTCGGTCTCCACCCGCAGGAACATGTCGATGTCCAGGGTGTTGTGGTGGGTCTTGAATGGCCTGGCGGCAGCGCCGATCTCCAGCGTGTGCAGGATGGGCGTGTCCACTTCCAGGAAACCCTGGGAATTTGCATAGCTGCGGATGGCGTCAATGATGCGGCTGCGCTTGTAAAAGGTTTCGCGCACCTCGGGGGTGACGATCATGTCCAGGTAGCGCTGGCGGTAGCGCAGGTCGGTGTCCTGAAGGCCATGCCACTTGTCCGGCAGGGGCTTGAGGCTCTTGGACAGCAGCACCACTTCTTCCGCGTGCACGCTGGTCTCACCCGTCTGGGTGACAAAGGCCTTGCCCTTGATGCCCAGGATGTCCCCCAGGTCAAAGTTTTTGAACGCCTGGTAGTTGTCCACCCCCAGGTCGTCACGCTTGACATAGACCTGGATGCGCCCGGCGCTGTCCTGGATGTGGGCGAAGGAGGCCTTGCCCATGATGCGGCGGGTCATCATGCGCCCCGCGACCACCACATCCTGGCCGGTCAAAGTATCGATGTGGTCCTTGATCTGCTGGCTGGTGTGGCTGACGGGGTAGGACGTGCGCAGATAGGGGCTTTGGCCCTGGTCTACCAGCTCCTGAAGCTTGGCGCGGCGGATGCCTTCCTGCTCGGTAAAATCCTGGGTGTTCTGAACTTGCTCTGACATGAAGGCTCCTTATTTCTTGTGTTGAATGTCTCTGATTTTCAAGGTGATGATGCCGCCTGGCGCGTTCACCTTGACGGTCTGCCCTTTTTTCTTGCCCAGCAGGGCTGCGCCCATGGGGCTTTCGTTGGAAATGCGGTTGTTGAGCGGGTCTGATTCACGGGCGCCTACGATGGTGTATTCCACCTCTTCGTCCAGCTCCACGTCAAACACGCGCACTGTGGTGCCGAAGTTGACCCGGTCGGTGGCCACCTCGCTGTCGTCGATGACAAGGGCTGTGCGGATGGTGTTCTCCAGGTCCACAATCTCCGCTTCCAGGCGGGATTGCTCATTCTTGGCCTCGTCATACTCCGCGTTTTCAGACAGGTCACCAAAGCCGCGGGCCACCGCGATCTGCTCTGCCACTTCCGCTCGGCGGATGGTGGACAGGTACTGCAGCTTCTCCTCCAGTTTTTTCATGCCCTCTACGGACACGACCGTTTTATTGCTGTGCTCATGCAGGTTGCTCATTGTTTTCGCTCCAATTCCATCAATAATCCAATAAAATGAACCATCGGCTGCCAGTTGGCAGCCGTCACCATACAGGGTGGGTTTCCCTGTCGCAGCAATTATACGAAAAAAAAGCCCTTGATGCAAGCAAAGTCAAGGGTTTTAAGTCTGATTGCGCCTTGTATACAGGCGCTCAGGTGCTGATGGTGACGTTAAAGATATAGCGGTAGATGTAATGCTTGTATTTTTTGTAGAGCCCCGCATGCTGATAGAGGGATTTCAAATTCTGGTACAAGCGCGTTTTGATCTTCAGGCTGCTGCCAAGTTCAAACATGGTGCGCCAGGTCTGCCCGGAATAGGTGCGCTTGTAGTTGTACACCGGTTGGTTGACAAAGGACACTGTTTCAACATGCTTGTAGTACCGCATGTTGAAGTCAAAATCCTCCCCCCAGGTGTAGGAATTGTCAAAGGTGAGCTTGTTTTCGGTGATGATGCGCCTGGCATACAGCTTGTTCCACAGAGCGCTGTAGTAATAGCTGCCCGGGCGGTGGGCCAGCTCATGGCAGAACTCTTCCTTGCCCAGTATGGTGTTTTCCTTGATATAGCCGCGGTCCAGCACCTGGCCGTTGATGAGAATGTTGAAGTGGGCGATCACCATGTCCGACTCATCAGCGCGGATGGCGGACAGCATCTGGCGAAAAGCATCCGGCTGCATGGTGTCATCGCTGTCCACAAAGGCGATGTAGTGCCCCCGCGCGATTTTCAAGCCCGCGTTCCGGGCAGCGCCCGGCCCGGCGTTTTCCTGGGTCAGCACCTTGATGCGGCCGTCTTTCAAGGCAAACTGCCTGCAAAGCGCCAGGGAGTCATCCTTGCTGCCATCGTTGATCAGGATGATTTCCATGCTGGGGATGGCTTGGGATAAAACGCTTTCAAGCGCCGTGGGAAGCACCTGCTGCGCGTTGTACACAGGAATGATGACGCTGAGCAAAGGTTGGTCCACTTGTTTCGCTCCTTGCCAAATAGTTTTTATATTGTATCACAGGGTAAATCGGATGTAAAATCTCTGGCGGTGAAGGCACGATTTCATCATCAACGGCAGGATAAAACTGTGATATAATCTGAGCAGAAATTTCTGGGAGGCGCCGCGATGAGCAAGACAATCAAGACAGACATCAACTACCTGATGGCAGAAACCCTGGGCTATCAATATGGCATCAGCCCCGAAGTGATCAATGACAAAGCCGCGCAGGCAGCACAAGCCCTGAAGGCCGTGCAAAAAGCCCGCGGCACCGGCTGGCTGGGCTGGACCGAGCTGCCCTACAACCAGGATGCCATCGTGGAGGATATTCTACAGACCGCAAAATCCATCAACGAGCGCTTTGAATCCTTTGTGGTGCTGGGCATTGGCGGCAGCGCCCTGGGCCCCATCGCCGTGCACCAGGCGCTCAAGCACCTGCACTACAATGAAGGCACAAAGGCGCAGCGCGGGCACCCCCGTTTTTATGTGGAGGACAACATCGACCCGGAGCGCATGAAAGCGCTGTTGGACGTCATTGACGTAAAAACCACCTGCTTTAACATCATCACCAAGTCCGGCGGCACCGCCGAAACGATGAGCCAGTACCTGATTATCTCCGACCTTTTGAAAAAGGCCGTGGGTGAGACCTGGCATGAGCACATCATCGCCACCACCGACAAAGAAAAAGGCAACCTCATCAAGCTGGCCAAGAAGGAAGGCTTCAAGCTGTTCTTCGTCCCCTCCTCCGTTGGTGGGCGCTTTAGCGAGTTAAGCCCCGTGGGCCTACTGCCGGCTGCAGTCTGCGGCATTGACATCAAGGCCATGCTGCAGGGCGCCAAAGACATGGATGAGCGTTGCAAGAACGAGAACCTCTGGGAGAACCCGGCCCTGCTGCAGGCGGTCATCCAGTATATCGCGATGGAAGAGATGGGCATCAACATCCATGTGATGATGCCCTATGCCGACAGCCTGAAATACATGGCGGACTGGTTCTGCCAGCTGTGGGCGGAGAGCCTGGGCAAGAGCGTCACCCGGCGCGGGATGGCCGTCAACGTAGGCCAGACGCCGGTGAAGTCCCTGGGCGTGACCGACCAGCACAGCCAGCTGCAGCTGTACACCGAAGGCCCTTATGACAAGGTGGTCACCTTCCTGCGTGTGGAAGATTTCCGTGTCAAGCAGGGCATTCCCCATGGCTGTGAGGACTTCCCGGATGTGGCCTTCCTGGGCGGCAAGAGCCTGAACGCCCTGATTGAAGCGGAATACCAGGGCACCCGCTACGCCCTGCTGCGCTCCGGCCGCATGAGCCAGACCATCACCTTCCCCAAGGTGGATGAGCACACCATCGGGCAGTTTATCTACCTGTTTGAGATGGCCACCGCCTACACGGGCGAACTGCTGGACATTGACGCTTTCAACCAGCCCGGCGTTGAGGAGAGCAAAATCGCCTCCTATGCCGTGCTGGGCAACACGGGTGAAAAATACCTAAGCAAGCAAAAGGAAATGGCTTCCTTGCCGGAAGCCAAATCCGAGTACATCATTTAATCAATTCTATGGATTGAAGGCAGGCGCGATAGCGCCTGTTTTTTTATCGCAGGAATGCCAACGCGTAGGCCGCAAAAAAGGTGGAACCCCTGGCCAGCATGTCCTCATCGATGTCAAACTTCGGGTGGTGGTGGTGATACACCAGGCCTTTCTCCTGATTGCGGATGCCGATAAAGCACATGAAGCCCGGGAAGGCGGCCAGAAACTCCCCAAAGTTTTCAGAGGCCATCAGGGGCGGCATCTCCCCCAGTTCCAGGATGCCGGTTTTCCTGATGACTTCTTGCGCAAGGGCAATGGGCGCGTGAGCGTTGAACACCATGGGGACACCGGCCAGAAACTCCACCCTGCCTGCCGCCCCAAAGGCCGCGGCGGTGTTCTCCACCATGCTTTGAAGCGCTTCCTTCGCCCGCTTCCTGCTTTCATTGGAAAAAGTTCTGATACCGCCAAACGCGCTGGCTGCCTGCGAGAAGATGTTGCCCTGGGTGCCCCCTTCAATATTGCCGACATGAACCACGCAAGGTTCCAGCGCCGTGATGACGTTGGCGGGGATGGACGCTGCATTCAGTACAATCTGACACAGGGGCTTGATGGGGTCAAGGCACAGGTCCGGCCGGGAAGCGTGGCCGCCTTTGCCGTCCACGGTGATTTTGAAGTAATCACAGCCGGACATCCTCGCGCCTTCCTCCAGCGAAATCAGGCCGCTGTCCAATTCCGCCCAGAGATGGGCCGCGATGGCGCTGTCCACCCCGCCCTGCTCTTGCAGATAGTTTACAATCGTTTTTGCGCCGCCGCCTACTTCCTCCGCGGACTGGAAGCAGAAGTACACCGTGCCTTGCAGTTCATCCTGCTGTTGTTTCAGCATGGCGGCCGCGCCCAGCAGCATGGCGGTATGCCCATCATGGCCGCAGGCGTGCATCACCCCAGGCACTTTTGACTGAAAGGGCAGCCCCGTTTCCTCCATCACGGGCAGGGCGTCCATGTCCGCGCGGATGGCCAGGGATTTCGTCGCACTTCCGGTCTTTTTCCCTGCCAGTATGCCAACGACACAGTTTTCCTCCAGCTGGACAGAGGGAATGCCCAGCCGCTCCAACTCACGGCACACCAGGGCAGACGTTCTTGTCTCCTGGAAGGGCAATTCCGGGTTTGTGTGGAGCTCCCGCCGGATATCAACAATCCAGTCCGCGTGCTCTTGCATGCTTTGCTTGTAGTCCATCGTTCACCTCAAAAATTGAAAAGGAATTGCCAGGCGGCATGACGCACGCCTGGCAATTCTTTTAGTAGATTTGATTAGTTCTCAAAGGCGTAGCGGACAATCGGGTTGCGCGCCGCTGTGACCTCATCCGGCCTTGAAATGGGCGTGGTAATCGGGCACAGGTGCAGGCTCTCCGGGTCGTCCTGGATTTGCTTCTTGATGGCCTTGAAAGCCTTGGCCGCGTCGTCCAGGGTTTCGCGGTTCTCGGTTTCTGTCGGTTCCACCATCAGCGCTTCGTGGACGATCAGGGGGAAGTACATTGTCGGCGGGTGCATGCCGTAGTCCAGCAGGCACTTGGCGACATCCAGTGCCGAGACGCCGGTTTCCTTCTTGATCTTTTCAAGGGTCAGCACAAACTCATGCATGCAGATGCGGTCATAAGCCAGCGGGTAGTCGTCCTTGATCTGGTGCATGAGGTAATTGGCGTTGAGCACGGCCATCCCGCTGGCTTGGGGCAGGCCTTCCTTACCCAAAGTCAGGATGTAGGTCAGCGCGCGCGCCACCACCAGGAAGTTGCCATAAAAGGCGCGGACCTGGCCGACGCTGTGCTCCAGGCGCTCATCCCCCATGTGGCTGTGGGGCAAGAAATCCTTCAACAGGTTCTTGCAGCCAACAGGACCGGCGCCGGGGCCGCCGCCGCCGTGCGGGGTGGAGAAGGTCTTGTGCAGGTTCAAGTGGATGACATCAAAGCCCATGTCGCCGGGGCGCACCCAGCCCATGATGGCGTTGAGGTTGGCGCCGTCGTAGTAGTTGAGGCCGCCCGCTTCGTGCACCAGGCGGGTGATCTCCAGGATGTTCTTGTCAAAGATGCCCACGGTGTTGGGGTTGGTCAGCATGAGGCCGGCCACGGTGTCATCCAGGGCAGCTTTCAAGGCTGTGAGGTCCACGCAGCCTTCCTCATCAGAGGGGATGTGGGTCACGGTGAAGCCCACCATGGCGGCGCTGGCCGGGTTGGTGCCATGGGCGGAGTCGGGCACCAGCACGCGGGTGCGCTTCAGGTCGCCTCTTTGCTCGTGGTACTTCTTCATCAGCAGCAGGCCCACATACTCACCATGGGCGCCGGCGGCGGGCTGGAAGGTCATGTCGTCCATGCCGGTGATTTCACACAGCAGCTTGCGCGCGGTGTCCAGCACCTCATGGCAGCCTACCGCGGTGTCCCTGGGCTGCAGCGGGTGCATCCTGGCAAAGCCCGGCAACGC
>LSQX01140619.1_pt1 | contig 13456 bp, 8 predicted proteins | sample 654561 | NCBI WGS metagenome assembly LSQX01 (sample SAMN04489861, study PRJNA283612) | anaerobic digester metagenome | isolation source: 4 biogas reactors fed with cattle manure at either 37C or 55C with and... | place: Denmark: Kongens Lyngby | collected 2014 | reverse complement strand
AGATGCTGTCGGTGAGCTCAACACCGATTCTCGAGAACGGCGAGCCGACCGATCCCATAATGTATGGAATGACGTACATCGTTCGGCCAACCATGGACCCGTCAAACAGACCACGAAGTTTTTGATACATATCATCCGGCGCCATCCAGTTGTTGGTATGACCGGCGTCCTCTTTTTTGCCGGTGCAGATGAATGTACGATGTTCGACACGGGCAACATCGTTAACAGCGGTTCTATGATATACGCAACCGGGCAACGCCTCCTGATCCAGTTCAATCAGTTCACCCGTGGAAAAAGCCTCTTCTTTAAGGCGATTCATTTCATCTTCGGATCCATCGATCCAGACGATCTGGTCCGGTTTGGTCAGGGAGGCCATTTCGTCGACCCAGTTCAGGACAGATTTATTTGTGGTTCTCATGACGTTTTCTTCCTTTCATTCCTCAGTTGAGGGAAGTAGCATGGTGGTTCTGCACCTTCCCGACCCTATGCGCCGTTCAGCCGGTTTGGAAGTGCCGCTCGGCTCGTCCGGTCGAAAAAGTGCCAGGGTAATATTATCATATGCCAAGTCAAGTTGAAAAGACAATGGCTGACCTAAATGCAAAAATTTTACAACTCGGTCGTCAAAAAAGCATACAGGGCCACCAGTTGCTCATGTGTCAGATGATCGGCACGAACATCCGGATCAAGCGTCAATCTGACCAAAGCCTCGGGCAGATTGAGCAACTGGTCGGCGGGAAGGCCCGAGTTTTTAAGACTGTTGACCAGCGTCTTGCGACGATGCGCGAAACATCGTTCGAGAAAAAGGTGAAAATCTCCCCAATCAGCAATTGATGGCTGCCGATCGGCACGCGGAACCTGAATAACCACCGAATCAATATTGGGGCGCGGGAAAAAAGCATCAGCCGGCACTTTCAGCATCCGACCGGCGGTGCCAAAACAAGCTGTCAGCACGGATACCGGACTGTAGGCTCGACTCTTGGGCGGCGCCAAAATACGATCAGCGGCTTCTTTCTGCAGCATAAGAACCAAAGCGGCACAACCGGGCAGCTCAACCAGAATTTTTTTGATGAGTGGCGTCGTAATGTAATAGGGCAGGTTTGCCGCCACCTTGACCTGACCCGGCCAATTAGCGGTCAAATCGGCCAAATTCACCTGTAAAGCATCTGCGTGAATGATAGTGCAATTGGAAAACTCATGAAGAACCGCACGCAAGGCGGGCAGGACATGAGCATCGATCTCCAAAGCATAAACCGCGCCGGCCGGTCCGGCCAGATGCTTGGTCAGACCACCCACCCCCGCTCGTATCTCAATAACCAGATCATCCGGCCCGAGTTCGGCCAGCTTGCCAATATTCACGGCAACATTTTCATCAACCAGGAAGTTTTGGCCCAACGATCGCGTCGGTCGAATGTTGTATTTTTTAATCAAGTCCAGTGTTTGCTTGCGATTCATATCGGCAGTGATCAGTTCATTTTCAAAATGTAAACCCGACGAACTTGTTTGCCGATGGTCGCAACACCGTTTCTGCAGTCGCCGGGATCAAAGCACAGGTCAACAAGATCCGGATTTCTGGACACGCCATGGATATCGGCAACAACCCCCAGGCCATAACCTTCAACAAAGAGAATCGTACCCATGGGCAAAACCGTCCCGGTATAACGACCATTAACCTTGACACCAAAGGTTGCGACCAGACCCCGCTGAGCAGGAACCCCGCTAAAGGTTTTATGGTTGATGGCCGGTGTATGACAGCCGCCCTGAAGACAGCATTCCAGTCCGTCGTACATCGTTAGTGTGCGTTTCTTGACCGAACTATAACGGAAAGTACGCCCATCGACCGTGATCGTGCCATTACCGTTATCGCTGAAACTTTGATAGCTTTTGTTGCCCCCTTGAGGATTCAAATAGTCCTTTATCTTGTTCAAACTGCTACGAACCGTGCTGCCCAGATTACGGTAATTAATTGGCGCATAGGTTGGTCTGGGCTTGGTTCCTTTGAGAATGACCTCTTGAACCGGTTCGCGGACAACCTCACTACCGATCTGAACCGAACTTACGAAAATGCCATTTTCGTAAGTTTCTTCATAAATTAAATCCCGGATGCCGGTTTTGCCGGAGACCTTGACCGCCGTTTTGCCGACGTAAAGCGTGGGATCGTCAAGAGTCACCGAACCGAAGGGAATCTCCTCCGGCTGACGAATTAATTTTTTTTCCACCTCGATATAGTTGAGGACGTAGCCACCATCACCGACGCCGGATGTATCCGGGTCGTTCCCGCTTAAAATGCCGCCCTCCGGTTTCAGATGGGAAAAACCCGAGCGGTTGAGAAGATCATCCAATGAATTGAAAAGACCCACCGTCTCCAAGGAATAGCCGCTCCAAGTCAGGCTGACCGAATCCATGCTGTGAATGGTAACATCGTACAACCCACCCGGCTCAAGAACCGTTTCTTCGGGCAGGCTCAATCGGTCATTGTCACCTATTACGATGCCGGCGGCATCAATTGCTTTGAGGAGCGTCTTGTCGTAAGAAAGAAACGATGTCACGCCCTCTTCAGTGCGAACGGTCAGAGCAGCAGGAAATCTTTCCCTGTCAGCTGAAAGGGCCAATCTGGATTCAGGTATCATGGCTGCGGCCAGCGCAATCGCAACGATCAACGTCAGACCCACAAGCCTGACTATTTTTTTAATCATATAAACCTCACTGTTAATTCGTTAATTGCTGAAAATGACGCGTCAAGCGGCTTTAGGACAAAAACAAAGGATATTGGTGGCAAAACTGCATATCCATGAAGTGGATTATAAAAACTTGCCGGCTGTCTGTCAAATTATCGCCGTGATTGTAACTTTGGAAAATCAGGATAAAATGAACAAATTTTGATTCGGGTTGTCATCCATATTTTCGGAATATGATCATTGTCATTCCGCTTCTCTTGCCTTATTGCACAATTATTGTCATATTTTGCTTGATTTATTATTTAGTTTATCAAAAATTTAACGGTTTTCCGTTGCCAAAACAAAGAACATTCCGTGAATATGCCTCCAAATTAGGCACCCATCACCGACCAGAGCCCCGGAGAAGACGCGGCAGGTTGTGTTTCCTTGTTGCCGGTCCGGCTGATATGGTACAATTCGTCATAGAATTATCTTGTATCTCAACCGGAATACTGCCGGAGGATCTGCCAAATGAAAAACTCCAGTCATTATGCCTCGCCTTTCTTGCTACCGCCAAGCACACGAAATGAAAAACGTAACAACCGACATGAAATGAACCGTCACCTGCGTCGATTGCTGATTCTCATTCTGATTCTTATTGTTGCCGCGGTTGCGCTGGCCGGTTATTCATCATACTTTCCGGTTTATTTTAAACTGCCGGTTCCGGTCTGGCCTTTGCGCGACAGCAACATCGATTATAAGGTCTTGCTTTTGCCCAATCCCCTGACCGACCAAACCACATTGGGCATGGATCAAGTCTATTTATCGGCATATACGCACAGTGTGGACGCGGAGTTCTCACATCAACTCAAAATCCGGCGGGCAACAAGTCTTGCTTGGCGCTACCGGATCGATGCCAAGATCGAAGTGCATACAAGCGATGACCCTCATCGATTGTTTTTTGATCGGACAACAAATCTGGTCCCGGAAACCATCGGTTCAACAACCGGCAACGAGCTGACTGTCGGGAATGCCGCTGTGATCCGACTTTCGGATTATGAGCCGCTGATCAAGGAGTTTCTGGATCAAACCGGGCAACATGAAAACTTTACCCTGACTCTCTTGATGCCGGTAACGGTACGAGCCGAACTTCCGGAAGGCCCCTTTGAATTCGAAGATGTGCTCTCTCTGGCGATCCCGCTTAATCAGCCCAGTTTCACCATTACCAAGTCAGTTCCCCTGAATTCTCTCCGACCCCAGTGGCATCAGATTGAATTCCGCCTTGTTTTTGCTCGCCTCACCCTCTTAATCTACCCGATCATCGCCGGTATAGCCGTGTTGTTGATGATTTTGTTGCTTCTGATTACCCGAAGCCGCCCCAAGGTCAAAAAAAATCAAGCGGTGCGGCGGTTAAGGCGCAAACTGCAGCTGGCCAAAGGACGACTGGTGCTCATCGCCGACAAGGCTTGGGAACCCGAATGGTGTGTAGCCATCGCCGATTTTAAATCAATGGTGCGCACCGCCAAAAAACTTAAATATCCTATCTTTTGCTATGTCGACCAAACATCCACATCGCTGGCGGCGTACTTCTACCTTTCGTATGGCGAGAACAATTATTGCTATTCCTTTAACGGTCAGCTCGGCCGTCCGACTGTAACAGAAGATGCTCCGGATGCAACTTTATCGTCCTCACCCGAATTTGTGTCGGTGGAAGAACGGATTCCTTTTCTGCCTGAAACCGATGATAGTCCGGACATCGTTCTGGAACATTTAAAAGATGGCGGTGGCCAAGATCCGACACTGCGCTGACGGTTCTTGACAGTTTTCAACGGCCAATCTGCAAATGAGCAATATCATAGACAGTACCGGTTATCTCGATGCCGGGCACGACCACCTCGATCCGTTTGTCCGATTGGTTCAATTCGGTCGCGCAAACTCGAAGTGCTGCGGACGGTTTTAGTCGACGCCCTTCCCAATCCATGGTTGTCATCCCCAGCGGAACCGGAAAACTGATCTCATACTTGGTCTTGTCGACGCGTCCGGTCAGTCTGCGGTCAACGTTCCCAAAAGAGCAACTGATGGTGCCCGGCGGTCGGTTGAACCGAAGAATGACCCGAAGGCTCTCCAACCCGAGAAAACGGAGGGGGTTGGCCGGCAAAAGGCGACCCAAGGCATTGGTACGACCATTAAAATAACGAATGGCTCCAACAATATCGACATCTACGGCCAAGGGTGCTTCTTGATCTTCTGCGCGGATATTGACGGTTTTTTCAGTACGAGCCAGACTGATGTCACCCTGATGGCTGACCGCCCATGCCTGACCTTCCAAAACAATGGTTGCGGTCTTGTTTTCATCCAGCTGATTCCGATTGACGCGCAGAAACGCTTCAACAGACCAAGGACCTTCACTCTGCCCAAGGGTCCAGGCATCGGCATGGCCGACACCGCAGAAACGAATGTCCCGGTTAGCGGCTAAGCCTGTATAACTTTGAATTCGGCCGCTCATCCGATAGGGAATAACCACCTCGTCTTCCTGGGCATCGATAACATAACAGCCATCTGACGAGGGTGCGGTCAGCAGCTCAATATTTGCCGCCACTACGACATCGCCGGCGCCGCTGCCGTTAAAGGTGGCATAACGGAGATCGTTTTTGGTTCCCGGTCGATAGTGGTTGGTATAAAGTGCGAAACCCTGGTGCCATGATGGCTGGGCCAGCACAACCGTATTTCGGTCTGTAAGACCTAGCCCTTTGAATGTCATGCCGCCGTAGCTGTTGCCTCTATAGGTCAACGTGGATTCTCGGATAAAGGCCTTCTGTCGATCACTGAGCCGGGCCCAGCTGATCCTGGCAGACTGACCCATGTCCAGCTCCTTCCATTGCCATGGATTGGACCGGGTTACACCACCTCGGGAATCATCCGGGAAAAATGAATTGGTCACCACCAGTTCATCGTAGGAATAACCAAGGTAGGCGTATTGTCGACTCTTTTTATCGTAGCGGTTGTCACGAACCTCGGACGGTCTGCCGTAAACCAAAAGTCGATAATCACGCCAGGTCTCATAACAAGCCGGATAGCCGCGATAGCGGCTGGTAATCGGCCAACCGGTCGCCTTGAGCCAATGAATAAATGTGGCTTGATTCGATGGTGGTTTTGGGATACCGTCTGAGCCGGGAAAAACCGCAGCCAGCGCCGGTGCGTTGATGATGATGACAGTCAGGACAACCGTCAACAAAGCTATTGCCGGGCGACCCTTCGATCGCGCGAAACCAAACGGTACTGATAATGGAATCCTCATAGGTCACCTCAATATGTTTCCAAACAAATTGCCGCGTTCTAAATGTGGGCGCATTGCCGATGAGTCGGCGAGCATAATCTTCACGATAGCTGGTCAAAACAAAGTCTAATATAGCCTGAACGTCTGTAACGCCAAGGATCTGACTCAGGCTTTGAGTTAATAACCCAACCACCCGCGGATCGCTATACGATTTGTTTGCCAGAGCAGCCGGCCGCGATTTTTCATCAAACAATCGGTCGATGCACAATGACAGGCCGGGATCTTGTTGTGACACCGCTTCGGGATCAAGCAGCCAAAAGAAAAAACCATTCATTCTTTCGGCGGCCGCATGGTCCGGCGCGACAACCAGAAATTGTTGCCGGCTTTGCTGATCCGGATAAACACAGGCGGCTGCAAATCCCAGTTTTTCTGCCGCTCCGGCCAAAACCTCCAAGGGTTTTTCGAAAGATTCAATCCCGACATAGCCGGCGGCATCAGTTGTTGGCAGAATTTCTGTAACGGCCTCAGGTGCGGGCGTTGTTTCTTGCCGATGCACGCCGGACTCTAAATCCGCAGCATCAAAGGCCGATGGCGTGGGCCCGCGGCAGCCTGATATGAGCAGGAGCAAGGACAGAATCAAAAACAACGCAAACGGACGATAAGATCGGACATGGATCGACTGCACCATAAAAAATCACCTCGATGATTAGATTACAATCAAAATCGAGGTGACTAAATGCGCCAACGACGACAAAAATCGTCAATAAAAACCGTGACAATCAGCGAAAATAGGCGACGCCGCCGGCAAAGAGACGCTGATCTTTTTCACCGGGTATATTTTTGGCCAAATATCGACCCTGACGTTCAGAATGGCCCATTTTGCCGAACACACGGCCGTCCGGGCTGATGATGCCTTCAACCGCAGCCAGTGATCCACTGGGATTGAAGGCCGTCCGGTAGGAAGGTTGACCATTCAGATCGACATAGCGGGTGGCGATCTGACCACCTTTAGCCAGGTCAATGATTTGCTGCTCCGAGGCGACAAAACGCCCCTCTCCGTGTGAAACCGGAATCCGGTGCAGATCGCCCGGATTGGTAAATTGCAGCCAAGGCGAGCGGTTGGAGTCCACCCTAGTGGTGACATAGCAGGAGACATGGCGGCCGATCCGATTCAAAGCAAGCGTAGGACTGTCGGCGGTCGGTTCGCTAATTTCACCCCAAGGTAATAACCCCAGCTTGATCAAGGCCTGAAATCCGTTGCAGATGCCCAGCATCAGACCGTCACGTTGATACAACAGCTGATGGACCGCCTCGGCAAGCACAGGATTACGGAAGGCGGCGGCAATAAGCTTGCCTGATCCTTCCGGTTCATCACCGCCGCTCAAACCTCCGGGCAACATAATGATCTGTGCGGTTGCGATGCGTCTTTCCATTTCCGCGATCGATTGCCTGATGCCATCAGGCGTCAGGTTGCGTACAACCAGAATGTCGGGCTCCGCCCCGGCTTCGATAAAGGCTTGCGCAGTATCATATTCGCAGCTGGTTCCGGGAAAGACCGGAATAAAGACCCGAGGGCGGGCCACCCGGCTGGCCGACTGCCAAGGAGCTTTTTGCGTCGGTCTGACGGTGGCCAGCTCCAGCATATCTTGATTGACATCAGCGGTGCTGGGAAAAACTTTTTCCAGTGGTTGACGCCAAGCCTGCAACGCTTCGGCATGGGTCAAGCCTGCCGATCCGCATCCGCAGGTAAAACGGCCGTCGGCTACGGTTTTGCCTAGGGAAACAGCCCCGGCATCGGTAAGGTCAACGATTGCGGCAGGGTCTTCCACCGCCAGCAATAAAGCTGCCGGTTGCGGACGGAACAAATCATAGGACTCGGCCTCGAAAGCAAATCCAAGTTGGTTGCCAAAGCACATTCGAGCCACGGCAACCGCAGCTCCGCCTTGACCAACAGTGGCAGCCGCCCGGATTCTACCGGTTTGGGCAAGTTTATGAACCAGCGCCAAATGATGCATAAAATCCTCGGCCTGCGGCAATCCGTCTCGATCAAGGGGAACCGGTAACAGCCAGATCCTCTGTTCCGGCTCGGTCAGGGTTGCGCTGACCACATCATCCGCCCGCCCGACCGCCACAGCAAAAGAAACCAGCGTGGGAGGTACATGCAGATTGTTAAATGTGCCGGACATGCTGTCTTTCCCTCCAACGGCCGGCACCCCGAAATCCAATTGGGCTTGGTAGGCTCCCAGCAAGGCCGCCAAAGGCTTGCCCCATTTTTCCGCCGTGGTTAAACGCTCATAGTATTCCTGAAAGGTCAGCCGCGCCCGGGAAGCGTCGCCGCCCATCGCGGCAATTTTGGCCAGCGAGTGGGCCACGGCGAAATAAGCGCCATGATAGGGGCTCCAACTGGCCAAATCAGGGTCAAACCCAAAAGTCATCAAAGTGCAGGCATCGGTTTGTCCGGAAGGAGTTGGAATCAGGCAGGCCATGCCTTCCTCAGGGGTCAGCTGCAGACCACCTCCCAGAGGCATCAGCACGGTACCGGAACCAGCGCTGGCATCAAAACGTTCAACAAGTCCTTTGCGGGAACAAGATTTCAGCGACGACAAACCGGCGCGCAGACGGGCGGCAAAATCACCTGCCGGAAGCGGCTCGGCCCATTCACAGCCGGTGGGAGGCAGGACACGAATACGTGTGTGCTGCGGCGCGCCACTGGTATCAATAAAGGATCGTGGAAGATCCACAATGGTCCGGTCTCGCCAAGTCATCACCAAGCGCGGTTCCGAAGTGACCTGAGCCACAACAACCGCCTCTAGGTTTTCCTGATCGGCCGCCGCGATAAAAGCCGGGGCGTCATCCGCCGAAACCACGACCGCCATCCGTTCCTGCGATTCGGAGATCGCCAGCTCGGTACCATCCAAGCCCTCATATTTAATCGGTACTTTGTCCAGATCAATCAACAAACCATCGGCCAGTTCGCCAATTGCCACCGAAACACCACCGGCGCCAAAGTCATTGCAGCGGCGAATCAAACGGGAGACGGCGGGATCACGGAAAAGACGCTGTATCTTGCGTTCGGTCAACGGATCACCTTTTTGAACCTCCGCTCCGCTCCGGAAAATCGATTGCTCATCATGGATTTTGGACGATCCGGTGGCACCGCCACAGCCGTCACGCCCGGTTCTTCCGCCAAGTAAAATAACCAGATCGCCGGGCCGGGGAATTTCCCGTCTTACCTGATCGGCCGGGGCGGCGGCAATAACCGCGCCAAGCTCCATGCGTTTGGCAATATAGCCCGGATGATAGAGTTCCTCGACCTGGCCGGCGGCCAGACCGATTTGGTTGCCGTAAGAACTATATCCGGCGGCGGCCGCGGTGGTGATCTTTCGTTGGGGCAGTTTACCGGGCAATGTGGCGGACACCGGTGTGGTCGGGTCGCCGCTGCCGGTCACCCGCATGGCCTGATAAACATAGGAGCGACCTGACAATGGATCCCGGATGGCTCCGCCAAGACAGGTCGCCGCACCGCCAAATGGTTCGATCTCGGTTGGATGGTTGTGCGTTTCATTTTTGAACATAATCAGATAATCTTCATCGCGCCCGTCAACGGGAATGCGGACTTTGATGCTGCATGCGTTGATCTCCGGCGAAACATCCAAATCATCAAGTCTGCCCTGACGGCGAAATTCTTTCATGGCCAAGGTGGCCAAATCCATCAGGCAGGGTGGTTTTTCCTGCAGAAGGTCGCCATAAAATTTGGCCCGATTGGCCTGATAAAGTTGCCAAGAGGCACGGATCCGGTTGCTGGTCGGATCGGTACCGGCTATGTCGACAGCCTCAATGCGGGTGTGAAAGGTGGTGTGTCGACAGTGGTCGGACCAATAGGTGTCGAGAACTCGAAGTTCGGTCCAGCTTGGATCACGCTCCTCCGACCGGAAAAAGTCGCGGATGAAAACCAGATCATCCAGCGACATGGCCAGACCGGCCTGATCCGACAACATTTGCAAGGCGGCGCCATCCATTGCGATGAGGCCGGTCACCGGCTCAATGTCGGCCGGAACATCGGGTTGGTCTGCCAGACTCTCCGGCTTGGCCATATCGGCTTCCCGCGATTCCACCGGATTGATCAGCCAATCCTTGATCCGCCCCGGTCCTCCCGGAGCCAGGTCCCCGAAAATAGCATAAACACGGGCGGTTTTGCACAATGGTCGTTCTTCGCAGGTCAGAATCTGGATGCATTGCTCCACCGAATCCGCCCGCTGGTCGTACTGGCCGGGCAAGGGCTCCACGGCCAAGAGAGCATCGGGCCGGCCGAAATCACACCGCTCGTCGAATATTTCATCCACCGGCGGTTCGGCGAAAACCTTCGTGCGAGCCTGAATGTACTGGTCATCGGTAATACCAGACACATCGTATCGATTGTATATCCGAACCGCCCGGATGCCGGTCAGGCCGAGGATCTCCCGGAGATCACGCAAAAGGCCGGCGGCTTCGGTCTCGTATCCCGGTTTTTTGACGACATAGACGCGTCGGACCTGATCCTTCTGGTTCATATTGCACCAACTTTCTATTGTGGGATGCTCGGTTGATGAGCGGCTTTTCGAGCTCCATTAATCGGCCAGTTTGTCCAACAGGGCAGCACTGCGTTTGAGGAAAGAGGCCATGTCATCGGACGAAAGAGAGCCGTGTCCCAGACGGGCAAGATCGTAAATCTGGCGAACCAGAAGCTCAATCTGCTCATCTTTACCGGGAATGTCAGACAGCGCCAAAAGACGTGACACCAGCGGCTGGTCTTGGTTCAGGACCAAGGTTTGCCGCAAGGGGAAAAGACTGTCCATGTCCATGGCCTCGTCGTCGCTTCCCTGCATCCGCTCGAATTGTTTGCGCATTTCCTGCATGCGACGGGATTCCTCCGATTCGACAATCATAGCAGGCAGGGCATCTTCGCCCAGCGACTGAACCTTGAGCTCAAGCTTGTCGTCATTAAGTTTGGTTCGAAACAATCCGGTCAATTTTTCGGTCTTGTCGGCGTCGCCTTCACTGCCGCCGATCTCGGCATCAACCCGTTTAAAACGTTTACCGCTGTTTTTATATTCGATAAAGGACATATAGTGATTGTCCAGTTCGTGATCCATCACCAAGACATCCAAACCGCGGGCGCGGGCCATCTGCACATAGGCAATCTGCTGGCCGGCGTCCGGCGTATAAAGCAAGGTGTCCCCCAGGTCCGAAAGTACCTTATAGTCGTTTTCAACGGTCTTATAAAGCGCGATATCCTTGACTCTGTCATAGAATTTCTCATCACGCATCATTCCATATTTGACAAAGACACCGATATCCTGCCAGTATTTTTCGTAATCCTCCCGTTGATTGTTGAAAAGCGCGCTCAGCTTGTCGGCGACTTTGCGAATAATGTGGCCGGACAGCTTGCCGACGTAGGCATCGTTTTGCAAAAAACTTCGCGATACATTCAGCGGCAGATCAGGACAGTCGATGCAGCCCTTGAGCAGGAAAAGAAATTCCGGAATGATCTCCTTAATGTTGTCGGCGACAAAAACCTGGTTGTAATAGATTTTGATGCGTCCCTCCAAGCTTTCGTAGATATTATCGGTACGGGGAAAATAAAGAATGCCCTTGAGGTTGAACGGATAATCCATATTAAGATGGATCCAGAACAGAGGCTCGCGAAAATCACGAAAGGTCTTGCGGAAAAAATCCTTGTACTCTTCATCGGTGCATTCCGATGGTTTTTTCAGCCAGAGCGGCTCGACATCATTGATTGGTTGTTTCGTCAAATCAACCGAAGCGTCAGCCGTCGCGTCCAATGCCTCGGGAGCATCCGGATCGGCCGTCTCGGCGACTTCTTTCTTAGAGGCTTTGCGCGCACGCTCGGCCCGTTCACGATCAGCCACGACATCGTTGAAATAGATCGGGTAAGGCATGAAACCACAGTATTTTTCAAGGATCTCACGGACCTTTTCACCGTTTAAGAATTCCTTGCCTTCCTCGGATAACGTAACGGTAATCAGGGTGCCGCGGTCGACGCGTTCCGACGTGCCCATCTCGTAGGCCATACCGTCTTGGCTCTGCCAACTGGCCGGCTGAGCATCGGATTGCCAAGAACGCGTATCAATACGCACTTGGTCGGCCACCATAAAAGCCGAATAAAAACCCAATCCGAAATGCCCGATGATGCCGTCGGTCTCTGCGCCTTTGTCTTTATATTTTTCAACAAAATCCATGACCCCGGAAAAGGCGATCTGATTGATATAACGGCGGATTTCATCGATCGTCATGCCAATGCCGTTATCTTCGACCGTCAGGGTGCCGGACTCCGAATCATAAGCCACACGAATCCATAATTGTTCGTCTTCCGGCAGATTGATCTCGCCAAGATCGCGCAGACGCCTTAACTTGGAATTGGCATCAGCAGCATTGGAAACCAGTTCGCGAAGAAAAATATCCCGATCGGAATAAAGCCATTTCCGAATGATCGGAAAAATATTTTCAGTGCTGACAGATACATTGCCCTTTTCAAGAATCATGTTTTGTTCCTCCTTGGAATCTGGTTATTGTTGACCGACCGACAGCCGATGTCGGGCGGGTTTTGTTGGTTACGAACGCCTGAGGGACAGTTTTTCTTCGATGTACTGATCGACAATGTCTTGGTAGGCCGCATTGATCCGGTGAAAAAGCGGGTTTTCGGCCGAGTTGAGCTCCAAATCTTCGATGGTCCGTATCGGCAACATATCAAACGGTGAGCTGGAAAGGAAAGCCGCATCACAGTGGCCTTGACGGACAACATCCACGGTGAACATTTCGGTCCGCAGGACTCCACCGGCCAAAGCGACAGCCGCAAGGATGTGCTTGCGGGTGATCCCCTCGAGAATGCGGTCATCGGGTGCTGTCAGGACTTGATCGCCACGAATAAAAAACAGATTGGATCGTGAACCCTCGGTCAGATATCCGTCGTTATCGGCCAGCAACAGCTCGTAATAGCCGCCAAAAGGGCCCGGCTTGGCAAAACGGGCAGCAATGGCGGCTTTGTAACCGACGTCAATCAATTTGATGTTGGGGTTGGGGCGCTCCCAGTTGAGAATACCGGTTACGACTCCCTGCGCAAAGAGGTCGGATGTCGGATAGTTGGACGGCGTCAAGTGGATGACCGTTTGATTTTCAAGCAAAACCAAGCGCAGATTGGCGGCTTCAAGGCCATTGGCCGCGATCAGATTAAGACATTCTTCATAAAGACCTGCCGGTATAACAACCGGCGCCTGGACGGATCGGCGCAGCCTGGCCAGGTGGTCTTCCCAAAAAAGAGGTATGCCGCGTGTCACGCGGACCACTTCATAAAACATGGTCCGGTCGGTCGGGCGGAAAAGATCCGCCGCAGCCGCGCTGTTGGCTGCCAGCAGACGACCACGATCAATTATGAAAGAACCTGCCAGATCATCAATGATCGGATAACGCAACTCCGCGCCCTCCTGTGCAAAAAGCTATTTTATTATTATATCACGAACCCTTTGAT
>LSQX01029208.1_pt1 | contig 13456 bp, 14 predicted proteins | sample 654561 | NCBI WGS metagenome assembly LSQX01 (sample SAMN04489861, study PRJNA283612) | anaerobic digester metagenome | isolation source: 4 biogas reactors fed with cattle manure at either 37C or 55C with and... | place: Denmark: Kongens Lyngby | collected 2014 | reverse complement strand
ACCGTTTCCAGGTTCCCGCGCCCGTTTCTCTGCAGTTCTCCGCGCAGGTCAATTATCCGGCCGTTGATTTGAAGTAGATCGACAGCCTGCTGCACCAGCGCCGCCCGGTTGCCGATTACGCCACGAATAACCCTCATCAAATCCTGCAGGCTGCTCACCCTCCCTGAATAGAGACGGGTCTGAAAGTAGCTGTAAAGATAGCTGTGCGGGGAGACCCTGCTGATCTTGATTACCTCCCTGCCTCTCCTGCCGGTCAGGGCTTTCACATAGACCTGATTGTAAGCCCGCAACATATCCCGAAGATCCGCTTCACTCTCCAGCAGCCTGGTCTGCGGCAGGTAAGACGATAAAGAGGGGTGCTTCGAAATGATCTTGTAGAGCTCATACTTATCAAAATAGTGGCGGGCATTAAGCTTAATCACACCCCTTCGATTCAGCTCCTGGCGCACATATGTGCCCCGTTTTTTTTGATTGGTGAAACTCCCCACACCGCGGTCATATAGGACATCGGGGCAGGGCAGGGTTACCGTTTCCCAGCGTTTCCGCCCTTGATTATAAACGAGCCCGTTTAACCTGTCCGGGTTAAAGGAAATATCCTTCGGCGAAAAAACGGCCAGGGTAACATTGGCCTTGGCGGCGGCTTGCGCATTTTTATTTAACTTGTAGAGGGCCTCTTGAAAATGGCTCTTTAATGCATTTACAGCAAAGTTGTTCAGAAGCAGGCCGATAATCGGCCTTTTAAAAGCTTTTTTCATCGTACCCATCCCCTTGACAGTAATACTTACATACTACTATATGCCGGCGATTACCAGAGTGTAGCAGCGGCGGTATAGATCTGGGGTAAGAACATCGGGCAACTTTCTGAATATATTAAAGCAGGTACGATTTTTTTTACCCATGCGGTAATGGAGGAAGGGGTGCATCAATGGAAGAGCAGGTTACCAGCGAGCTTCAGAACGGGGAAAATCAAGAGGCTGCTTCAAAAAGGAAAAAGGTTTGGCTGACCTTCAGGGAGGCCGGCCCGCAGCATTATCCCTATATCAAAGACCTGGCGCAGCGTGAAATCGGCATTACCTTGCGCCGTTTACCCCAGCATAAATCGCTGTTAATTTACCAGGGCAGGAAACGGATCGGCTTTATTTCATATCGCCGGATGGGAGAAAACTATCTCTATATCTATGTCCTGGCTTTTGAGAAAGAAGCCCAGAATCAGGGCTTTGCCCGTACGGCGGCCGTTAACATGATCAAGCGGGAACGGAAACTGGGACCGGTTGACGGTATCTTTGCGCGGATCCATAAAACCAATCAAGTGGCCCTTCATGCGGCCATGGAAAAGTACGGCTACAAGGTCGTCGATGAGCTGCCGCGCTATTACGTGCTGTTTTTGAAAAGTAAAAGTGAATAAAGGGTGAATACGGTGACTGAGAGCAAGCAGAATCATCACCCGAGGCCGATTATCGGCGTCCTGGTCAATAAAAAATTTTTTTCCAGTGACAAAGGGGCACTCTTTGCCAGCAAACTGCTCCAGGCCAATACCAAAGTACACTGCCTGATATATTTTTTTACCCCGGGAGATATCGATTGGAATAGCCGCCATATCCACGGCTATGTCCCGGGACCAGGGAATCAATGGGTGCGCGATTCATTTCCTTTACCCGACTTTTTGTACGACCGGATTGTTCCCTTCAGTAGTGTCGAGAAGGCAATCCTGGAGGATATTCGCGAACGGTTGCGCGCCTTGCCAAATCTTCAATTTTACAACAGTTGCAACCTCGAAAAGTGGAAATTACACCGGGCCCTGGCGCGCTACCGGGCGGTGAATAAATATCTGCCGGCGACCATTCTCTTGCGCAGTTTTGCCGATATTGCCGCCATGCTTGCCCAGTACGGATTAATTTTCATTAAAAAGTCCGATGGGCGCGGCGGCCGCAGCGTCTTCTCCGTTGAAAGGCAGGAAGAAGGATTTTGCCTGCGCTTTTACCGCAGAGGGCACTTGAAAAAAGTGGTTGCCGACATAAACGAACTGCAGTCACTGCTCCAGCAATTAATCGACCCTGAGCAGGAATATGTGATCCAGCAAGGGGTGCGCCTGATGAGATTCAGAGGCCGTCTCTTTGATCTGCGCATCCTCCTGGTCAAAGATAAACATGGAAAATGGAATGCGATCTATAACCAGGCGCGGTTAGCCCAAAAGGGAGCGGTGATCACGAACCTTGCTCTGGGTGGAGATGTGTTTGACTACAGCACCCTTTATCCCGAATTAAAGGCGTGTTACCTATCGGTGCCAACGGATGAGGAGATCCGGAAAGCAGCGATTATCATTGCCCGGCATATTGAAAAGGGATTTGGCCTTTTCGGAGAAATCGGGATGGATCTGGGCATCGATGAAGACGGCAAACTATGGTTCTTTGAAGGGAACTCCAAGCCCAGCAAGCTCCCGGAACAGGCGATCGAAGATACCGTGGGGATTTCGCCCCAGTTCCTGATGACGCTTCAGTATGCCCGGACCCTTTACAACAGGCGTTTCGGCCGCCGGCCGATAACATCGAGAAGAGACGGGAGAAATAACTACATACCTGCAAGGTAAAGGAGAATGTACAAGTTGCATTCTAAAAAAGGAATCTTATCGCAGCCAGTGATGGCGGTGATGGTCAGCAGGCAGACCATTTCAAACCTGGAAAAAGGAATAGTTCATCCGCGCATCAAGCTTTTGGTGGAAGCCAACCAAAAAGTAGGCTTAACTTTGTACCATTTTTCCATGGACCAGGTCCATTTAAGGGAACGCTGCATCATGGGCTATTACTGGTCAGCCCGGGATAATGCCTGGTTAAGAAGGAAGTTTCCCTTCCCTGATATCCTCTATCTCAGGGGGGGAATTACGAAAGCGTATACCCCGGTTTTTAAGGAGTTACTTAAAGATATTTATTTCAATAATGGGCGGGCTATCAATTACCCGCGTTTTAACAAATGGCATCTTTATCAAACCATAGCCCAATATGAGGCGATCAGGCCTTACCTGCCAGTAACCATTACGGTGAATGAACCGGACGATATCAGGCGGATGCTTCAAAAGTTTGGGAAGATTTACCTCAAGTCGCATAACGGCAGAAAAGGAGAGGGCGTTTTCAAGGTGGAGACCCTGCCCAGGGGTGCATACCGGTATAGTTTTTTTGATCATTACAGCAGTCGGTTGACCTATCAGTACGTATCCGGCTTCCCGGCGCTGCTCAGGGTGATCTACCAGTTTTTTTCCGGGAGAAGGTTTTTGGCCCAGCAGGCCATCGAGCTGATTAGTTTCCATGACCGTTTGATCGATATGCGAGCCGAGATGCAGCGCAACGGTTCCGGCAATTTGGAGATCGTGGGAATATCAGTCCGGTTGGGGCAACCGCATTCGCCCATTGCCACCCATGGCGATGCGTATAGCTTTGATCATTTTTTCACCCAGATATTGCCTTACCCCAGGGATAGATTGGAGATGCTGCGCTCCGCAATAGAAAAGTTTTTATTCACCGTATACCATTGTATTGAGGCGCATTACGGCGAATACGTGGAAATCGGGATCGATTTTGGTTTGGATATTAACGGGAGACTCTGGCTCATCGAACCGAACTCCCAATCAACCCGGATCTCCCTGGAAAAAGCTTATGGCGATGAAGTTGTAGCCAGGGCTAATCTCAACATCTTGAAATATGCCCGCCATGTGGCCGCCAGGGCAGCCGCCGCCCCGGTACGGGTATCGGTTTAACCCCTTTCCTAATTATATCTACCGGTTAATTAACCAGGTAAAACCCCATACAATCAGGCCAAGGAGTATGGGGTTTTTCATGTACAGGAATGACTTTCCATCCCGAAAATAACCTAATCTCACTGTTATTCCTGCCATGGAGACTTCTGCCCCATTTGAAGAAATTACCACGTTAAATAGAGAGGATTAGTTAAAAAATTGTCGAAAATTATTAAGCAAAATTAACAAAAGGGGTAATGCAATCGTGACAAAGGCTAGAGTCAGAAGGATAACTTCCTCCGCAGCATTAATTTTGTTACTGGTTGTTTGCTTCTCCCTTGCTCCGGCCTTATGTGGACAAGCACTATCAGTCAGCGCATACGAAACGGCAACCGATTTTCAATATCCCCTGAAGCCGGGTGGTTGGTTCTTGGGCCAGGATTTTAAGAACTGGAGAACTGCCCGCGACGCCTACCATCTTGGCGAGGATTATATGCCGAGTGATTACAAGACCGAGCTGCCGGTATATGCCCCCGCCAATGGCGAGGTGAAGGGAAGCGGCTATATATCGGGTTACGGGTATACAGTAATCATCGAACACCGCCTGTCCAGCGGCAGCTATGTTTGCTCGGTGCTCGGGCACTTGAAGCCGAATGTAGTTACGCGCGGGACCAGCGTTAAAAAAGGCCAACTGGTCGGCTATATTTCTAACGATCCGCGCGAAAACGGCGGCTACAACTTTGCTCACCTGCATTTCGGCATCCGCAGCGGGGTTTACAGCACGGCCAGGGATGCGGACGGCGGCTACCGCTACCGCGGCTACACCCCTTATCAATCCATTGCGAATCTCTGGTATGATCCCACGGATTTTATCAAGGTGGTCAACGGCTCCCAGGGCGGTTCCAGCGGCAGCAAGAATGAAAATGCGAAGATCGTTCTCAGCACCCTGGAGCTGAATTTTAAGTATGTCAAGCGGAACACTCCTACCGTAAAGGCGCTGACCTTCAAGGGGACCAACCTGAACGGTTATGTGACCGTGGAGGCGCCCGCGGGATATTACATCTCCACCAAATTAAACGATCCAGGCGCCTATAAAAAGACCTTAACCTTCAAGCCGAGCAACGGCACCGTAAAAGAAACTATTTACGTGGCCTTTAAACCCACGCAGCGGGATTACTATATTTCCAATCTCAAGATTTCTTCGCCGGGCGCGGCAACCAGGTATATCAAGGTTAAAGGCGCTGGCGTGTAGCAGGATAGGAAGTCAGAAGCGGGAAGTCAGAAGCCGGAAAGGGGCAGGCGACAGGATTCCAGACCCTGGTTCGCCTGCCCTTAGCGTCATCCTGAGCGCCTCCTTTCCTCTTCCCTTAACTTGCGCTTAAAGAGCTTGTCGGTGACCGTGAGCGGCAGATCATCCCTGAATTCCACATACTTCGGCACAGCATAAGGCGGGCATTTTTCCTTGCAAAACTCGATAATCTCTGCCGCGCTTATTTTGCCTCGATACTCATCCTTAAGTTTAATAAAGGCCTTGATCCTTTCGCTGCCGGGCCTTTCCGGATCGGGCACCCCGATGGTGACGGCCATTAAAACGGCCGGATGCTTAAATAATAAGTCATCGAGGATACCGGTATAGACTTTGTAGCCGGAAACATTGGCCATATCCTTGATGCGGTCTACCAGGTAGAAATAACCGCGCTCATCCATGCGCACCACATCACCGGTGGGCAGCCAGCCGTCTACCAGGCCGCTGCCCGGCTCAGGCCAGTAGCCGAGCATGACCTGCGGACCCTTGATATACATATGCCCTGCTTCACCGATCCCGCATGGCGCCCCGGTTTCTTCGTTAATCAATTTTATTTCCGTATCCGGCACGGGAACGCCGATACTGTTGGCCTGGGCCAGCCCGCATAAATCGATATGCGTGGTCGGGCCGGCTTCCGTTAAGCCGTAACCGCCGGATATTGGTTTGCTGGTCTTTTTCGAAACCGTTTCCCGTACCGCAGCGGGGAGAAAAGAAGAACCGGAGACCATCTTTACCGGCCGCAGCGGGGTATCTTTGGCTGACAGCTTCATCAGTTGGGTCGGTACTATGCCCACCAGGTCCGGGTGCTTGGAGACGATCAGAGAGCAAATAGTATCGATGTCGCGGGGATCTGGGGCCAGGATGATCTTTAAACCAAGATAGATCGCCGAGAGCATCAACCAATCCCCATACGAGTGGAATAGAGGCACTGTGATGAGCATGGAAACGCGCCCATGGAAAGCAGCGGCGCTGCCGCCCATGGTCCAGACGAGCCCTTGCAACACATTGGCCAGGCGGTTAAAGTGCGTCAGCATTACCCCTTTGGGCCGGCCTGTGGCCCCGCCGGTAAAGGCGAGGTAGGCCAGGTCTTTTTTCGGATCGATTTTTACGGCCGGCAGCCGGGGTTCGTGCCCGGCGATGAGCTCCGTAAAGCGCATGGCACCGTGAAGCTGCGGCGGGTTTTCCGGCGCCGCCGCACCGTAATCCTGGCGCGCAGTGATGATTACGTTTTTAACCCCGGCGGCGCCAAACATGGGGCGCAGGCGTTCAAAATGATCGGCCGGGCAGATCACCGTTTGCGCGCCGCAGGCGCTGATTTCCTCCTGCAGCTCTCTCTCTGGATGGAGGATGCTGCATGGGACATGGACCGCCCCGGCCTTGAGGATGGCAAAGGCCGAAATGATATATTGCGGGCAGTTGGGAAGGATGTTGACCACCCGGTCTCCTTTTTTTACCCCGAGGGCGGAGAGGGCGGCGGCGAGGCGCTCGCTTAAGTCTTTAAGCTGCCCATAAGAGAGCTCGCACCCGCAGTAATCAATGGCGATGGAGGCGGGATTGCGTAAAGCCGCCTGGTCCAGGATTGTATCCAGCGGCAGTTCAGGGTAAGGCTCCAGGCTGTGCGCCAGCTCATGGCGGCCAAACCTGTAGTTATCCAGCCATATTTTTTCCAGAGACACTCCGGCATTCCTTTCTTTACATTTTTACGATAATCAGCAAGCCCCTTCAACACCAGGCGCGGGCATGGTTGAAAAGGCGGTTGATTGTTTAATACACTATTATATGCGCCCGGCGCTATATCGTGCCGCCTTCTGCCACTCGTTCACAGTCGCTCCGCACTTAAGCGTCAGAGGTACAAGTGTTTCTTGCCCTGGATGCTGCGCTGTAACATTTGTTAACAATTCTGCAATAAATGTTAAATAAACCGTAAAATTGGCTTCATAACCATGCTTTATAATTGCTCTCAACGGGAGGGAAGAGCTTATGAACAAAAGTCAAAAGATCCGCTTGCTGGTAACGTTGTTGCTGGAGGAACTGGCTGAAGATGCAAGCTGTGTTACAATTGACGAGGCCGATAAAATGGTATATGACGAAGCAGTGCTAGTAAGGCTCTCCGACGGAAAAAAGTACCACTATACGCTAAATCAATCATAAACCCGGTGTTTAAAAGGGAATAGAGAACGATTAAAGCTGAGCGATTGTCTCGCCTCAGCTTTTTCTTGCTGCTGGATAGAATTTGGTGTATATTAATATTATGTAAACTAATGGAGGTAATGATGCCCTATTCAGGCAAAGTGCTGGTTGTTGACGATGATCAAAACGTGCTTGAACTGGTGAAGTTATTCGGGGAAAGGGAAGGCTTTTACCGGGTAAAAAACTTTTCCAGGCAGGGGCAAGAAAAAGGAAGCGGCCTGGGACTGGTCATTGTAAAAAAACTGGTGCAACTGCAGGGCGGCAAGATCAGCGTTGCCAGCGAATTGGGTAAGGGCACCGTTTTCAACATTACTTTTCCCTGTTTCAAGAAAAGCTAGCCTGTTTTTTTTCTCTCAAACCGGGGCGCCTATGGTTGCCGGGCTTTGCGCTGGCCGCTTTTCCCGGTCTGTGCTACTATAGCTTATGCAAATCGATTATTAACCCAAATTTACTTGACTCCCGCAAAATATACAGGGTTGCAAACTTGTGATGCCGGACATTTTGGGATACAATAGCAGGGTAATATCATGTCAAACTTGTTGAAGGAGCTGTAAAACTTTGCGTAAAATTGGGATATTGGCCTTGATCCTGTTTATCCTGGGCTTGGCTTACCTGGCGGTAGAAAACGATTGGATCACCCTCCCGACCGCAAATGGCGAAAATACAGGAGAAAACGGCAATCCGGATCCCGGCCCGATAACTTCCCCTGAACCTGACCCTGGAACGGAACCCAATCCTGAACCCGAGATCAGAACCGCCACCCTGGCAGCAGCAGGCGGCGCCTACCCCCATGACGTGGTTATCAACGAAGCCCATGTGGGCGGCGGGGTTTACGATTTCACTCCCAGTTTTGAATTCATCGCCCCCTACTTCAAGGCGGCCGACCTGGCCATGATCAATCTGGAAACGATGCAGGCCGGGCCCGATTTGCAATTCTGGGGGGTTTCCGGCTATACCGGCCACGAGGTGGCAGGCATCTATACTTTTAATGCCCCCCTTTCGCTTTCCGAAGCACTTAAAGACGCCGGTGTCAACATGTATGTGATGGCCAATAACCATTCCATGGACCGGGGCCTTGAAGGCTTAAAGGTTACCCTGGAAAACGTGCGTTCCCTCGGCTTCTTTACCGCTGGCGCCTACCTCAACCAGGAGGAGCGCGATACTCCCGATCTACTGGATCTAAACGGGATCAAGGTGGGCTTTGTCTCGTATACTTTCAGCACCAACGGGCTTCCCATTCCCGAAGGCCACGAATACGCGGTTAACTTTTCGCCTTTCTTTGAAGATTTAAGCCCGTTTATCGCCGATGTGAAAAGAACACGGGAAGCCGGGGCCGATATCGTGGTCGCCATGCCCCACTGGGGTGAGGAATACAATCACGAACCATCCCCGCAGCAGCGGGATATTGCCCGCAGGCTGGCCGAAGCCGGGGCTGACATCGTCCTGGGCGGGCACCCCCATGTGCTGCAGCCCATGGAGTGGATTTATACCGAAGAAGAGGACGGCACAAAGCGTCCGACAATGGTGGTCTATTCGACGGGGAATTTCTATTCGAACCAGTATTACCCGCGCCTGGATACCGACATGGTCGAATACGGCCTGCTGGTGAACATCGAACTATCCAAAAATATGAGCGACGGTACCGCCTGGATCAGCGACGCCGGTTACGAAATCTACTGGTCGCATTTTGCCTGGCGCCACCGCCTCCTGGTCGTTTCCGAAGTGCTCGCCAACGGGCCGGAAGGCTACAACATTGACTCCTCCCGTTATCAAATTCTCCAGCAAAGATACCAGGATAACAAGGATATCATCGAGCGCTACGGCTTCTCCGAGAACAAGCCGTTCTAGCGCCTGCTACGGCATTGCGCGAATAAGCCAAATAGGGGCCGCCCCGATACCGGGGACGGCCCTTTTAGTTCGCATTTTTGGTTTTCAACCTTTTTATATTGACTGTAAACTTCTTCGATACTCCATCTTCCCGGTTTCTGGGTTTTAAAACCGGTTGTTGCCGAATCGCTTATTATTGCCCCTACTGGGACAAGGATGAAATGGTGCCGTTCATAATACCCTCTCCACCCCTTGGGGGAGGGGGGTTAATCCGGCTACCTATTTATAGGCTACCTATTTATATGTAGAGTAGTCTTACTCCTCAACTGTGATGAACAGATAGAATTCCGGCGGGTCGAAGCGGATCTCGCCGCTGGCTTCGTTTTCCACGCCGCTGATCCATTTAAAGAGATAGACCACTTTTAATTTGCCCTGCTGATCGCTAAAGGTCAGCTCTTCCGGCGCCAGCTCCGGATCGCTGTTTTCCCGGTGCAGCCGGGTCATGATCTCGGCAACATCGCGGCGGTAGAGCACGGCACCGCCAACGCTGATATGAAGCTCGTGATCTTCCGAAGAGTAGACCACTGTGATCGGCCCCTCTCCCGCCGCCGGTGCTGCCGTTTCTCCAGGCCAGATGGGCGATATTACGGCGAAATAGTCGAAATCAGCGATCGGCAGGACTACCTCCTCCCGCCGGAGACTGTATCTGAAAAAATTCTCTTCGCGCCCGGGGTAATCGGGGTATGGCTGCAGCGGGAACCCGAGGAGCTCTTCCATGTCATCGACATCGCTGCCCTGGGGCAGTGCCCGCAGCTCATCAAGGCCGTGGTTGCGCTCAAAATAGAGGATGATCGAGCTGATCTCCCGCTGGCCGGTTTCAGGAATGGTGCCGGTTGGTGCGATCAAAGCGCCGTCCTTAAGCAGATCATGTTCGGCGAGGATTTTTTCAAAGCGGAGATTCTGGCTCCATACTGAAACGGAGTAGCTGCTCCAGGGGCCGAAAACCGCCAAAATGGCGATGATGGATAATGAAACGGGCAGGACGATATTCCGGGACCGCTTGGCGGCAATTAAGTAGATCATGCAACCGGTGATCCATAGCCCCGCCGCCAGGACAAAGTACCTGTTCTCGGTAAACCCGTAAGCATTGATCCGGACCCCCATGGCCGTAAACATCATGGCCAAAAGGGGCAGGTTCAACCAGGGCACGATGGTGGTGGTTGCCCTGATCCACTGGTTTGCCCTGCGCAGAGGGTAGAGGCAGAAGATAACCAGGGTGGCCAATATGGCATACCACAGCACCAGGTGTGAAACCATCAGCTCAGGCCATTGGGCGGTAATCAGGATGAGTGCGAAATAGGCATAGAGCATCAAGGAGTAAGCCAGGATCAGCGGCATCACGATATAGCTTAAAAGAACCTGGAGCACTTTGGGGTAGCCTTTGGGAAGAGGATCGTGCTCCCCGCCGGGAATATCCGCCAGGAAGAAGGCCGGGGCCAGAACGCCCGCAACAATAAACCAGAGATCAAAATAAAGCTCCTCGGGAATGTCTACCGGGAAAAGGTAATCGGTGGACAGCAGGATCGCCGCTACGCCGCCGTAGAGGATGGAGGCATAGAGATAGGTAACCAGGAAACTGAGCAGCAGCCTGATCACATAGAGCTCAAAATTTTCCCTGCGGTAAAAATAGGGAATATAGGCAAAGGCCAAATAGAGGGCGAGGCTTACGGCCATGTACCTGGAGATGGCGACCACGCCGAAATCTTGCAACAGGAAGAGGTAGTAAAGGATCAGGCCGGCCAGCGCGGCCAGGTAAATCAAGACTCTGATTGCCCGCCGGAAAGGTGTCCTTTCGCATAAAACCTTGATGCAGAGCGAGAGCGGAATCCCCAGAGCCGAAACCAGGGCCAGCCGGATCAGAAAATCCCTTGGCGCTGCGTCCAGGTACGCCTGGGTATGGTTGAAGATGATCAGCTCCGCTGCCGTGATCGCGCAGATCAGCACCGTTACCGGGAAGCGCCGCAGCGAGGCCAATAGCTTTTGTGACAGGGTCCTACACCATAAGATTAATTTATTTTTTGCCTTCATGGGATGATTATAACATGGGAAGCAGAGCGCTGCCAGCACAAAATTCCATGTTTCATTCCGTGTTTCACGTCAGATCGCCCAGAAACAAATAAATAGAACCGGCCGGCAGCTATTGCTTCTTTAGAAAGATGCAAGTATAATATGCCCATGCCTTTTATATGTCAGCAACATATATAGGGAAGTAGCAGATAAGCAGGAAAAGAGGTGTAAGAGATAGATGAGTTGCTCTAAAGATCCCGGTATCAATACCTGTATTTGCGGCTTTAAAATGGAACGGTTTATTCAACCCTGCTTGCTGTTGCTGCTTTATGAGAAAGAAGCCCATGGTTATGAGCTGCTGGAAGATCTTGTTGATTTTGGCTTTGAACAGGGCCCGGATCCGGGGATGGTATACCGCAACTTAAGAAAATTGGAGGAAGAAGAGGCTGTCTCTTCGCAGTGGGAAACAGGCGGCCCCGGACCGGCCCGAAGAGTATATACCCTGACGCCCCGCGGGAAGGAACTTATCCACCGGTGGGCGCGCCATATTCAAGAAAAGCGGCAACGGTTGGCGTATTTTTTAAAACGTTATGAAAACAATTTTCCTAAGGGGAGTGAAAACGGTGTTTGAAATTGTACTCTACATTTTGGCCATCACATTTCTGGTAATTTCATTCGTAAAAGACAGGCAAAAAACCCGCGCCGCCCTGCTCAAAGCGTGGAAGGCTTTTGCCGGTATTATTCCGGCCCTCGCCGGGATTCTCGCCCTGATCGGTTTGCTTCTTTCTATTTTGTCACCGGAAATCATCACCAGCGTTCTCGGGCAAAACACCGGTTTTTGGGGCATGATTTTAACTTCGGTAATCGGGGCAATAACTCTTATTCCGGCCTTTATCGCTTTTCCCCTGGCTTCTTCGCTCTTACAAAGCGGCGCCGGGATCATGCAGATCGCTGTTTTCGTTTCTACTTTGATGATGGTCGGCATTGTTACCGCGCCCCTGGAAGCGAAATACTTCGGCTGGAAGACAGCCCTGCTGCGAAACGGTTTCGGTTACCTTTTTTCGTTTGCGGCAGCCATGATCATCGGGGTGGTGCTGGCATGATCAGGATAAAACCGTACCTGTTATTCCTGGCCGTAATTGTCGCCGACCTGCTTATTTTCTTTTTCAATCCTGCGCTGGCTGCAGACATCGTAGCGGGCACCAGCCGCCATTTCTTGCAGATGCTGGCCATCTTGCCTCCCATATTTTTATTGATCGGGCTGCTGGATGTGTGGGTGCCCCGGGAGAAGTTTATGCGTTTCATGGGTGAGAGCTCGGGGGTAACGGGCATAGCCTTAAGCATTTTACTGGGTGCGGCGGCTGCGGGACCGCTATACGCCGCTTTTCCCCTGGCTGCGATCATGATTAAAAAGGGGGTTAAATTCAGGAATATTCTAATTTTCCTGGGCGCCTGGTCCACCATGAAAATACCGATGCTGCTATTTGAAATATCCTCCCTGGGAAGGGAGTTTGCCCTGACGCGCTATTTCTTAAGCCTGATCGGAATCCTGCTCATGGCCTTTCTGATCGACCGGTTCGTTCAGCCGGCTTATGACCGGCGCGCTGCCGGTTAGACTGGCCTGGTGCCGGCCAGGGTGGAACTTGTTTGATTTTTAAGAACATGGGTGATAAGATTTCCATAGCATACTTGCTTGAATCAGATGATTAACAATACATTAATCGTAGCGATTAGCATGGAGGACTATACGGATGACTGTTATGAACAAGTTTATGCAGGCTGCTTATGAAGAGGCTTTGAAGAATATCAGCGGAGGCGAGGGAGGCCCTTTTGGCGCGGTCATTGAAAGGAACGGCGAAATCATCGCCGCCGCGCATAACCAGGTGCTGGCTACCAATGATCCGACCATGCATGCCGAAATTGCCGCCATTCGCATAGCGACCCGGAAGCTTAACCGCTTCAATCTATCCGACTGTACGCTCTATAGCACCTGCGAACCCTGTCCCATGTGCCTGGCGGCAATCATCTGGGCCGGGATACCGAAAGTCTATTACGGGGCAAACCGGAAGGATGCGGAGTCAATCGGTTTTGCCGACAACTACATTTACGAGTATATCAAGGGCACTGCCACAGAAAAAAAGGTTTCTGTCCGCTCCTTGCACCGCCGGGAATGCCTGCAATTGTTTGAGCAATGGATGAAGAAAGAAGATAAGGTCATGTATTAACCCTGGAGGCAATTTTCATTGTTCATCATCTAGTTTCGTGTACGCTAGAGAGGAGAAGAAAAGGGTGATAAACTCCTCCATGCGTTCCGTTAGCGAGTAGCTGCCATTCCGGCG
>LSQX01403035.1_pt3 | contig 13457 bp, 16 predicted proteins | sample 654561 | NCBI WGS metagenome assembly LSQX01 (sample SAMN04489861, study PRJNA283612) | anaerobic digester metagenome | isolation source: 4 biogas reactors fed with cattle manure at either 37C or 55C with and... | place: Denmark: Kongens Lyngby | collected 2014 | reverse complement strand
GAACGTCCCGCATGCCCGGAGGCAAAGGGAGTGTGTACTCTTCCTCTACTTGAAAGTATCCCTCTCCTGCCTCCGGTGAAAGAAGCTGGAGGAAAACACATGAATGGAAAAATTGGAATGCGGGCATTTTCTACACTCCTGGCAGTAATGCTGATGAGTGTGATGCTGGTGCCGGTTATGGCCGTCGAAGAGGTGTGGCCGTCTCCGGGTAATGAACAAAATGTGCAATATGATCTGGAAAAATACACTGTACGTCTTGTTGATTCTGAAATACCCAAGGAATTGATCAGCGCCAGGACTCAAGCAGCAATGAGTTCCTTTGAGGAAGAATTTAAGAATGTCCCACCGAGGTATATCGGCACAGCTGAAGTTGATATATCTGAAGGTGAGAAAGTAGTTGCTTACGTGTTTCGGGTTCTTCCAAATGGAGAGAGTGTCTCCTATGCGGAGGTAGTTTCATCCAAAGATAACCCCTCGTTGGAGGAAATATCTTCTCGTGCAGATGCCTGGATCGATGGGCTGCTGAAGAACAAAACGGAGGAGTCCCTCAAAGAGGGTGATATTGGGCTTCTTTCATATGGACCGACCCCGATTCACACGGCGACGATAAGCAGAACTTACACCGGTGTCGGGCGTGCGTACCTTACAACGACATGGTACTGGGATAATCAAGAAGCTAACTCGAATCAGGATTATTTCTTCACAAAGACGACCTTCAGAACCGATCCGGGCATTGATATATCTGGTTATGAGCCGTATAGAAACGCGCAGTTTGACGTGGAAATAGATTCTGACTATTCAGTCCCGGGTTATTATCAGCACTTGCCGAATGTTCAGGTAAGCCAGAATAATCCGCAGACCACAAATGGGTATACAACAGTTGGGCTCTCTCTTGGTACTGGTGGGTGCGCTCTCCAGTGGTCAACAGCCATTCCTGATACACATGTTGAGCTCCACAATCTGGGTGGCAACACCCTTTATTGGCACGAAGAATTTTTCCTCTTTGCTGGTTGCGCAGCCACTACATTTGAGTTCACCCCGGGTCAGCACTCATACTGTTCGCAGTCGTCTGCACGGGATGGCAGCACATATGTTGTCTCCCGGGTGATGGCCGACGTTTCAGACGGGTGGGTGAAAATCATGGATGGTATCGCCTATTTCGCTCCTTCCGGAACGAACTCCTGGGGTCATCTCTGTAAGGTTAAGTGGAGTGGGGGGTACGTTCATACCTAACTGGAGATAGTCTGTGTCGACATCACTAACATTTCTCTTTTTGACGCCTGAACCGAAGGAGCAGGTTCGGATCGAATGCTTGTCTTTCATAGCGCTACTTTGTTTCTTCGTTGCAGTGATCGATGTGGCCTATGCGCTTCCCGGGAACTCATCTTATGAATATTTCGATGGTTTGAATACCGGTTCGCTCTACCTCTCTCATGAAAATCTCTCGCCATGTGAGGTAACTGGTTGGAGGGACCGCGTGCCAGGTATCCCCTCCGTCCCTTCGAACCCGGCTCGCTCTTTCCGGTATGAGGCGATCTTCTTCCCGGATATCCCCCCTGACGCAGAGCTCGCCGGATACTACGCTCGTGTCCTCCCTGATGAAGTCATCGCGTCTTATGCCGAGGTGGCCGATAGAGCAGCCCCGGCACCGGACGGTTTTCTAACCCGAGCGGAAGACTACATATCCGGCAAGGATGCCCTGGCGGTGCGTGAACGTCTCCGTGATGCGGCCGGTTTGTCCGATGAGTATGTCGAGGTTGCACGCCACACAACCACCCGAAGATACCCGGGTGTCGGGCAGATGATCGCAACAACGGTACTTTACCAGCGTTCTAATGACTACGATCCGGAACACGAGTATTTCTGTCTCGGGTCTCACTTCTCCATGACACCAGAGGATGACTGGAGAAACTCGGGGTTTTGCGCGAGTTACGACCTGGACACGGCGTACTACTCCTTGATGCCATTTGGTGGGTTCTTCGGCCAATCCAGCCCCCAGACCTCCTCGCGATACCCGGTGTCCCCGGGAGACGTTATCGGTAAATTCCTGAACACCTTCGATATCTGTGGCATATTCTCCGGGTTGTTCGGCCACCCGGTCGAGTTTCACGCTCACGACACTACAGGCGTCGCTTGGACTACTGAATGCGGATACTTTACCTCAAAAGCCACCGGTTCGCTCAACCTGACTCCGATCTCGGAGGTCGTAGGAAAACAGCCCACTGTGGATGACACCACGTGGCACGTTCTGGCGGACATCGGGATCGATACTAAATCCGGCTGGTCACGGCCCGGGGAGCAACCGTCGTCGTCCCTCCCCTGGGGTCACCTCGTCCTCATTCGTAAAGCAGCGGGAGCGGCCTGATGTCGGAGGGCCGTGCGGCGACTCCTCTCCTTCGGTGCGGGTCCTATTATCTGGAGTTGGCCTACGGTCCGCCCCGTTTCCCGAGAACGAAAACCTGGAAAAAACGGCATGAGGCGGACTACACAGGAGGCACCACCCTCCTGACATACTTACCCGTCAAGAGGTCCCGGTTGCTCCCCGGAAAATGCATCCGTCATCCACCTGATGGACCGGGGCTTAATGCAGCACCCGACGCCTGCTTCTGCGATCCGGGACGCTGACAGGCATGGATCGCAGCCCCGGCTCTCCGCCTACCCGGTCCTTCTCCTGATGGGCTGCGGTGACTCATCCGGAGCAAAACGGGCGGATCCGTCTCGACGTGTAGAGAGGCCGGACAGAAATCGTTTATAGGGGAACGTCGATTTTTCATGCATGATTCCGGATCACGGGACCCACCAGGCCGGCCGATGGCGAGAAGATGGACAGTAACAATACCCGAAAAACCCTGCTGAACCTGCTCGTAGCGGTTGTCATCCTTGTCGTGGTGATTTTCCTGCTCTTCCTTGGCCCTGCGTTCGTCTCGACGACCATGCCGACCAACTCCTACCTGATCGAGATCACCGGTCTCTCCGGTCTTGCCGTGAACGGCACCGCCACGGTCATGATCCCGGTTCCGGCGAACGCGGAGGGGGTTCTCGCGATCTCAGAAGAGGTGCTCATCGGTGACCGCCACCTCTCCGGATGGCAGACGGCGGTCCGGGAGACATCATACGGGAAGATGCTTGCGTTCACGACGACGGAGGGGTATGTGTCCGACATCTTCATACCATTCAGCGAATCCGAGAAGAGAGATGAGCCCCGACTGCTCATGCCCGTGCTTGCGACGCCCGAGAACGTGAGCGTCGAAGAGTTCAGCCGGGGATCGGGCGGGACCTATACCACGGTTGTCTTCCTCGACGGTTTTGTTCCGCCGGAGAATGCCACGCCGATCTCGTTCGACCTCAACTACCGGGGTGGCGGAAGCAGGAAACATCTGGTCAATGGGGATCTCTGGGCGACGACGGTGAAGACGCTCGTCCCGAGCACGGAGTCGGGCTTTGTCCCGGTTCCGGCCGGTTACCATGTTACTGCCGGAGGAATCTATCTCTGATGGATGGGATCCGTAACCGGGCGATTCTCTTTGCTCTTTTATTCCTCATCGCCCTTGTTTTTGCATCGGGATGCCTCTCAAGCGACTTCGTCGTCGATCGCCATGATCTCACCGTCACCCGAACCGATGCTGACGGTATCGAGATCTGGCACACTGTCTTTGATGAAGGGGGCGACGAATACGGCACCATCCTTTTGCCGGTTTCAGATGGTGGTCTGCTTGTCGGAGGATCGGTCAAACAGTCTCCTGAAAGCGATGAACAGGCCCTGCTGCTCAAGATCGCGGAGGATGGTCGCATTGAATGGAACCGGTCCTACCCGACACGGCGTGCGGTTCAGGTGGTCGTCTCCCATTTCGACGGCAGTTTCACCATTGGGACAGGTGACGGGTTTCTATTTCGGGTTACCGGCGATGGAACGCCGATTTGGACCCACCACATGTCGGAATCCGTGCTTGGAATTTCCGGTCTGCCGGACGGAGGCATCGTGGCTGCAGGGAGCAAGCACGGTGACGATGTCTGGGTGGCGGTCGTGAACGATATCGGGTCGCTACTCTGGGAACGGACCTACCCGGCTCTCGGATTGGGACGGGTTCTGGGGGTTGCTTCGGCATCAGACGGGGGGTACATCGTTGCAGGGACGATGGATCGGCATCCGCTCTGGGTGATGCGGCTTGATAGGGAGGGCGAGGTTGTCTGGAACCGCACCTTCGAAAAAGAACCTGTGTTCACCGAAGTCACGCTATACTGGGTATACTTGCTACGGGGGAGGCCGGACGGCAGCGTGGAGCTGCTCTACAAGGTCGGCAGAACCCTGGAAGGGGAGGTCGTCGGAAGATCGGTCACGGTCGATCGAGTCCTTGGCCGGGGTGGTGCGGATATGAGTGTAACGGAACTGGATATACCCTGCCCCGTTGCCCGGACCTCTGATGGAGGTTATGCCAGTGCCTGCCTTGAAAGCTCCCAGAGCGGCGGTTACACCTTCGGAAACAACCTCAGATCGCCTATCCATATCGTGAAATTCGATGATCGCGGTGAGATTGCCTGGAATCAAACAGGCACGGAGGCGGAGGTGAATATCGTTGCAGATGTCGTGCAGCTCTCAGATGGAGGATTTGCGGTGCTGGGCATGTATGCGAAGACCTGAGCCCGCAAAAGTTCAGGGATACGTCGCGTCATCATCGGCTCATATCGGCCAGCATTGACACGGGGCGCTTGCGCGGTGAAGATCCCTGTCCGGCCGATACAGCACAATCTCCGGTCGGTTGCAGCATTTCTCCTGGAGCAAAACGGATCGAACCGCCCCGACGTGTAGAGAGGTTCGACAGAAATCGTTTATAGAGGGACGTTGATTTCTCATCCGTGGGTACCGGAACCGGTATCCCGAAGCGCGGGGGGTCCACCCGGCCAAGAGCGAATCGGATGGGTGAACGTCCCGCATGTCCGGGGGCATGAACCGGCTAACTTCACGCGAATGTTTGGGTCATGCCTCTGTAATCTCAAATGAAAGGACAGAGGTAAACCGATGAAAACGCTGGATCTTGATGCCATCCTACTTTCAATGTTGCTTGTAACGATGGCAATGGTATCGGTAGTGAGCGCGACGGGACAAGGATTTAACGAACAAAATTCTGTTAATGTAAGTAACGCACTAAATGTGCCTGATCATTATATTCCCCCGGAGTACTTCATGGGCGCAAAACCTGCAACCCCTTTGCTGGAATCAGAGATGATAACAATTATCCTCTCTGAAAAAACCCACAGTATATTGGGTCCAGATAAAGAAACTGGAGTCCTTGCATTTCCTGTATCACCTCAGGATTTAAATGCCCGATTCATGAAATGGGAAGCACATCAGAGCGTGTTCATTGAAAAAAGTATCAATCCAAGTGATGCCGTTGTTCTGGTACGCATGCCGGAGGCAATGTATGGAAGGTTCCTTGCTGTCTCTCAAAATAATACGTTGATGCTGCCCACATCGCACTTCTGTAGATTTTATGAGAACCTCACCGACCTCAATTCTCATATTAGTCTTAAAGATGGTATTTTAATGGTAACTCCCGGTGAATATGATACTCAGTTACTTGAGGGACTTAGCTCGGCTCCCCCGGTAGTAGATATTCAAGAAGTCTCCAGAGAGCATGCTGATGTGAATAGTATCGACCAAGCGACAACTTTAGATGATGGCATCTGGTTCAATGAATGGGTTCATTTTGACCGGATATACTGGTGGACTACTTATGATTACTGTATTGGCCAGATAACACCAAATTATTGGTATCGCTCAGGCCAGAACAATCAATACTACGCCCCACAGGAAAGGGAATATTACCTCAATAGTGGTCAGGAGGCCATAGAGATTGTCGTGAACTATGATCGCTTTACGGCAGATGGTGCAGTTTACCTATTCCCGGTCATCTATGATAGTTATTCCCCGACAGCAACACCCCTGGAGCAGTGGGAAAACAGTGGTGCCGGGATTATCGAACTTGATCCATCGTCCTTTCCCCATGCATATGGGTACCACGTCCAGATCTTCAATGGAAAATATTACATAGACTTTGAAGATATGAACACACTACAGTGGTTCGCAGGATACGTATATAATGATCAGGACAATCCGGGTACCACCTTTACAAGGGCAAGTGGATCTTCTGAGCACTATCAGGCAAATCAGCCGATCACTGACCAATTCGTTGCTTATACGAATCCTGTAATCGATGAGTGGGCCCGCGAAACAAGTGGCACCTGGCGCAAACCGCGCGAAGTATGGAGTCATAGTGGACAGACCCCCGATAAACAATTTGTCCACATAGACTGGGCATGGGGCGGATCGAACAATCAGGATCTGATTACCCGGTCTTATCTGGATTATCGGTGGGCTTGATCCCTCCTTTATCCCTTTACCCTTTATGAATGAAAACGATGTGTTCGGTGCATGAAAATGCTATCTGTAAAAGGTGTACGAGCAAGGTTGTGATTCCAGTTCATGAAACTAGTTAATGGCGATAGAAAATGGGTTGTACTGGTGTGCATCCTTATATGTATTGGGATAATCAGCATGTACCTGCTCTATGAGGCGGTTACCCCGCACATGACCAGGATTCCGGGAAAGGGTCAGCCGACAAACGAGGCACCCGAGACGATATTTCGGTGCTTCATTATCGAATATAACCAGAGTTTCGTAAAAGATGCCCTTGTATTTCATCTTACTGACGCAGACCTGGAGGACTATCCGGAATATCGGCGAGGAATGGAGGAGGCAAATACCAGTACAATGGAATGGCGTGAAGGTAAACGGTACATCTCCGAGGTGCAGGATTATTCAGAACGGCTCTGGTCGTTCGATCTCTGCCTGCAGGAATATTCCAGATCGGACTGTTTGTCCCATTTGAAATTATACGAATATCAGGGAAGGTACTTTGAGATTCGATGTATCCCCTCGCAGGTGCGATCTTGATATGGGCTAGACCTAAGTGGATCGTTCCTGCCTGCAGTCTCGCCGGCGTTGTTGCTGGTGCCCGTTTTCGTGCTTTTGCTGCCAACGTCCTCATTCTCTATGCCTGCGAAAGTTTGAGTGGGCAGCCGATATTCTATGTTATGGAAAGGATGGGGGAGAACCCGGGGGGCGTGATTGTTCCGCTGATCGAGCAGGATTTTGCCGACCATCCTGGCGCTCGACGTGGTCATCCGGGGTGAAGAGCGGAATCCATCGGCGTAGGAGTGAGGTTCCCGGGGCCGGCGTGTCATTGCGGGTGCTAGAGTTTCCTACGCGGAGAGTAAGGCGTTTCACGATACCTACGGCCCGACCGGGAGACGGGGCTGTATCCGCTCATGGAGTACGAAGGGGCGTACTACGTGGTGCTGACGGTGTGACCCTGAGGGGACACTTCGTACGAAGGTACCTCCAGATATAGGGTTGTCCTCGGCGATAAGATACTTACCCTCCGCCGCCCGGTGCTTCCCCGGTTCCCTGACTGTGACAGCCACATTTGGGTTCAGGGATACTCTCGCGGACCCGACACACAGATGCATGTCACCGGGATCGTTACAGCGAAATCCAAATTTCGATCGGGAGTATGGCACTCAGCGCACGCCTCTCTCTGGACCGTGCGCTACTGCTAGGAGGGTGTCGGTTGCAGCATGCCTCCGGGAGCAAAACGGATCGAACCGCCTCAACGTGTAGAGAGGTTCGCCAGAAATCGTTTATAGAGGGACGTTGATTTCTCATCCGTGGGTACCGGAACCGGTATCCCGAGGCGCGGGGGGTCCACCCGGCCAAGAGCGAATCGGATGGGTGAACGTCCTGCATGCCCGGAGGCAAAGGGAGTGTATGCTCTTCCTGTACTTGAAGGTGTGCCTCTTCTGCTTCCAGGGAAAGAAACTGGAGGAAAAAACACATGAAACCTGACATCGACAGACGTTTGATCATTGTCGGAGCTCTGGCGTTCATCGGCGTTATCCTCCTCGTTGCGACGATTGTACTCACGTGCACGGCTATTTTTACCTGGGTCGAAACAAGTAGTGGCTTTCCAACGTTGTACGTCTCGGAGGTCAGGGGGGAACACCTGCAGAACGCATCGATCATCCACTTGACTGAGAAGGACTTCGAGCAGTACCCGGCGCTCGACTCCGTGGTCCGGGGCGATAATAGGGACTCCCGTCCATGGAAGCTTGAAGTACCCTCCGACGACCCTGACGAACGCATGATAGGGAGTGTTACGGTGACGTATGTGGAACGTGACGTGCTCATTGAGTCATCCGGCATAGACCTTGAGACGAGGAAACGACCGTATCTCGAATATGAAGGTGCGTATTACTATACCCTCGTCTCGACTCCCTGACATGGTCGAAGAGGTGTAATCAAAATGGCAGAAGATGTGAAAACAGAGCCCAAGAACCGGCTCAAAACGGCGGGGATCATCGTCGTCTGCGGTCTCGCGGGCGTCGTCGCCGTTGGACTTGGCCTCATGCTCGCCGACGCCCTCATCCTCTACGCCCACGAGAGTTCGGGCGGGCAGCCGATGCTCTACGTCATGGAGTGGGCGGAGCCGGGAGAGAGCATGGTCGTCCCCCTGACCGAGCAGGACTTCGACCAGCATCCTGCGCTCGCTGCAGTGATCCGGGGAGAAGAACGGAACCCTACGGCGTGGGAGTGGGGCTACCGGGACCAGCGTGTCATCGGGGGAACTAAGGTCTCGTACCGGGAGAGCAAGGCGCTCCACGATGCCTACGGTCCCGGAGGGGAGAGGGGGCTGTTGGAGTACGAGGGTGCGTACTACATGGTCCTGACGACATGGCCCTGAGTGTCGACCAAACCCTCTTTTGGTGAGAAAATGGACGAACAACGTACGAAAACCCGGAAACCCATGCTGAACCTGCTTATAGCGATCGCCATCCTCGCCGTGGTGGTCTTCCTGCTCTTCCTTGGTCCTGCATTCGTCTCGACGACCATGCCGAACGACTCCTACCTGATCGAGATCACCGGTCTCTCCGGTCTTGCCGTGAACGGCACCGCGATGATCATGATCCCGGTTCCGGCGAACGCGGAGGGCGAGCTGGTGATCTTCGAGTCGTCCAGCGTTCGCCAACCCGCCGGGTGGTGGGCGGGAATCCGGGAGACACCGTACGGGAAGATGCTCGCGTTCACGACGACGGAAGGCTACGCGCAGGACATCTCCATACCGTCCGGCGAGTTTGAGACGAAGGAAGAGCCCCGACTGCTCATGCCCGTGCTTGCGACCCCGGACAACGCGAGCGTCGCCGAGTTTACCCGGGCTATGAGCGGAACCTACACCACCGTCGTCTTTCTCGACGGCTTCGTCTCGCCGTCGGAGGATGCGGCCCCGATCTCGTTCGACCTCAGATACCGGGGCGGCGAGGGTATGAAACACCTGATCAAGGAGGACACCTGGACGACGACGGTGAATACAGCCGTTCCGAGCACAGCATCGGGATTCGTTCCGGTGCCGGCCGATTACTATGTCATTCCCGGGGGTCTCATGCCATTATGATGGACGATCTCATGCGGAGAATCCCACGGCGGATCGTGAAGGTCACTCTCCCTGGACTGCTTATATTCGTCATCTGTCTGGGGTTTTTCGTATCCATGCATTCTGCAGGGGCCCGGGACGATACTCAATTGCCGTTGAATGACGACCCATCCCCGCTGTTTGGATGCTGGTCTCTTACATCCTATTGGACGGAGGAAGGAGGGGCTCCCGTCATCGAGGGAACAGATGTCATCATCGCGTTCGCCGGCGACGGGTGGGTCAGCGGTTCTTCCGGGTGCAACCTCTTCATCGGAGATCACGACTTTGTTGACGGCAGGCTCACGATCCATAAGATCGAATCGACAAATATGACCTCGACTCCAGAGGTGCTCAATCAGGAGGAGGCGTTTTTCACACTGCTCCTGAAAACGGGGGCTTACGGAGTAGACGGAGACCGTCTCCGGTTGTTCGACGCATCGGGAATGGAGTTCCTCTCCTTCACAAGCCAGCCGCAATTGCTCTCGGGAAGAGCGTGGTCTCTCTGGTATTCATGGAACGATGCGGAAGAATCCGTTCGAAACCATGGTTCCGACCTGATCGCCCTACAGATCTCCTTACAGTTTCCGGACGAGACTCAGTTCCGGGGAACCATCGCGGGCAGCGATTACTGTGGAACGTATGAATCCGACGAGGATCGTATCCGGTTCGAGTCGGTGGAGAAATGCTCCAAGGCACCGGGCGAGAAAATCGACCTGTACGAATGGTATTACTCGCTCCTGAACCGGGCGCGCGGGTATCGGATAACCGGGACTCAACTTGATATCATGGACGAGAAAGGTCACTCGTTCCTCTCGTTTACTCGGATGCCGCTTTCGCTGATCTCGGCCGACTGGTATCCGCAACAGTACCGGGCGGCGGATGGGTTCGCCCTCCTGTCACCAGAGGAGACGTTCGAAATGGTATACTTTACCCCGGATGGCAACGTCTTTGGAACCATCCGCGGAATCCAGTTCTCCGCACGGTATGATGCAGACAACTCATCGATATCGTTCGGTCCCGTATCCCTGCTTATTCCGGAAAGCGACGATCCCGGAGAGGCGAGTGAATCGCGGGAGACAATCGAGTCGATCTTCAGAGAAACGAGAGCATATCGGGTCCAGAATGGCACGCTGGAATTCTCTTCCGGCGATGGAGAAGCTCTGATGGTAATGACGGAGGGGTCTATATGGATGTGAAAACCGTTGTCGATATTGTACAGATCTCAGATGAAGAATTTGTAGTGTTTAGTATCTGTGAAGATCTGAAGCTTACGTATACAAGAAATGGTATACGAGAGGGCACGAAATACAACCGGGTCTTATGAATTACATTACGAGGCGAATTTCTGGAAGTGAATGGAAGATAGTTCCTCAGATCCCTCTTTAAGCAAAGTCATCGGTGTTTCACTTCTCGCGATCGCCGTTGTCACTGTCGGTTCTCGCTCTGCGGTGTGAGTTTTTCCATTGACCGGTATAGGAGAGGTTTCTGGTCGGTTGCAGCATCTCTCCTGGAGCAAAATGGATCGAACAGCCTCAACGTGTAGAGAGGTTCGACAGGAATCGTTTATAGGGGGACGTTGATTCTCATCCGTGGGTACCGGAACCGGTATCCCGAAGCGCGGGGGGTCCACCCGGCCAAGAGCGAATCGGATGGGTGAACGTCCCGCATGCCCGGAGGCATGGTAACACTCGTTACTCAAGCAGATATAGATTGTGCCGTAGCTTCTGGAATTCAATTGATGAAGGAGGAAACAGATGAAACTGTTCAGATGGAATGTCATCCTGCTGGCAATGGTATTAGCAGGGATGGCAATGGTACCGTGCGTGAGTGCGGAAGAAAGCGGCGAAAAAATTGTTGATACGCAAACTGCAGTCATCAATCAATTAATAGGACAGAACATGACTGTTGGCGAGTACTACGAAAAAACTTCGCCAGAATTTTTGATGGAAATGCCAGAAACCTTAAGGGAACATCTCTATCAAACGAAAAAGGAATGGCCGACACCATTGAATGAACAGAGTAACAGGCAGAGTACCGCTTCCCAAAGTGCGGCGCAAAGAAAAGTAGAAATTGCGGTCTGTACTCAGTCAGGATGGGGATTAGTAGGAAGTACTCTGAGTTACGGGTCAGAATCGTGGTCATTACCAGACGGTAATCTATTTCCATCTATGTACGATAAATCAACGTTATTTAAGTGGAATTGGGATTCGAGCCAGTGGGAATGTGTTACTTCTACATCACGTACATCGTATCTAACTAGCTATAACCGAGCAGCGAGCACAACTATAGCGCAACCTGGAACTTACATTGTTTTCGGGCAACATCACGGTCTATTTCCGCCGTTTTCTTACCCTCAGTCATATAGTCTCGCTACCGAAAGTTCAATATTTGATATAAGTTAATTTCAGTATCTTTAAAGAAGTACCAACCAGAATCATTTTTTGTGAAAGTGCAATCTCCGGCAAAACAGCTGATACGTGCAGAACAGGTAATTTCCATGAAGCTGAGAAAAAGAGCAAACGTGAAACAAAACCTCGTTTTAACGATCATAGTGCTGGCCACGCTCTGTAGTTGTGGATGTACGCAGCAAAACGCCGCGATGGAATGGTACAATCAGGGATTGCACTTCAACTCCTATGATAACCAGTTCGAACAGGCATTGGAATGTTTTAACAAATCTCTCGAACTCGATCCCCAATTTGAAGATGCCTGGCTGGGTAAAAGTGTCGCATTCTACAATCTGGGGAGGTATCCGGATGCGCTCCAGGCCGTAGATAGAGCTCTTGATCTTAATCCAGACTATGCTATGGCCTGGTACATGAAGGGAGAGATACTATCGAGTCTGGGCAAACCCGATGAGGCGGATTATTGTTACGCCCGGGCTCAGGAGATAAACCCACGTCTTTCCAGAGTTTAGGGCAGCGCAACAAAGTTCTGTAAAGTAATTATTCAGACCCGTTGATGAACAGCGGCCGGGATGAACGGTGTTCCACTGAATGTACCTACAATTGAATGCAGTACTGACTGCTCTTTACCGGACATTCTCTGGGAATGCTACGTGTGCGGTTTTCTCATCCCTGTTGTTATAGGGTTCCCCAAACCGGCTGCGGCACGTCCGCGGTTAAATCGAGTGGATGAGCGGCGGGGGCGTGAAATACCTGATAAGAGAGAACGTCTGGACGGCAACGGTGGATACGCCCGTCCCGAGCACGGAGTCGGGTTTTGTCCCGGTTCCGGCAGGATACTATGTTACTGCCGGAGGGCTCATGCCATTATTATGGGAGGATCCGTAACCGGACGATCTCTTTTGCTTTTTTACATTCCTCACCGTGTTACCCGGATCATCTCTTCCCGGTACCTATCATCACAACCTTTATAGTTAGGCCTACCCAAACTAATGGGTATCAACCATGGCGGCGAGACGTGAGCACCTGTTCGAAGTGTTTGATCGCCTGATCGCCATCAAGAACGAGTGTTCCTCCGAGATCATATCCGAATGCGGGGTCACCGACGTGACGGTGAAGCAGGTTGCCTACCTGAAAGTCATCGACGGGCACCGCGACATGACGTTCAGCGAACTTGCCGGGATCACAGGAACCTCGAAGCCCACCGTGACGGAGATGGTCAACAGGTTCACCCGGATGGAGTGCGCCTACCGGCAGAAGTGCCCCGACGATGGACGGGTCACCTACATCCGGCTGACCGAGAAGGGGCGGATGCTCGCGAACGCCGAAGAGTATGCGCTCCATCGGATGATCGAGAGGATGGTGCAGATGCTCGATGAGAACGAAGTGGATCTCCTTGTGGAGATCCTGAGAAAGGTCGGATGATTTTTTTGGCCGGCCATACTGTTAGGTAAATACGAACTAAACAACCCGGAGACATCATGAACTCACCACAACCAGACACCAGTCGAGACTACATCGTCATACC
>LSQX01321884.1_pt1 | contig 13457 bp, 9 predicted proteins | sample 654561 | NCBI WGS metagenome assembly LSQX01 (sample SAMN04489861, study PRJNA283612) | anaerobic digester metagenome | isolation source: 4 biogas reactors fed with cattle manure at either 37C or 55C with and... | place: Denmark: Kongens Lyngby | collected 2014 | reverse complement strand
GTGTTTAAGAGTGCCGCTATAGGCGTCGGCAGGCCATCGGGCTACCTTGTGTTGTAGTCGAGCCTCAAACGCAGCCCGACATGCGGGGCAAAAGCAGGTATCTCGTCCGCCGTAGCGCAAATAATCGAATTGGAGGCCTGTTACGTCGTACGCTGTGACGATTTCACAAGAGGCGGCCACCTGTTCGCGTCGGTTCTGTGCATTGGTAGGACACAGCCAGGTGCCTGACTTCCCCTGGTTGGTGATGACAAGTCGGCCCTGGGATCTAAGACGCTTGCGTGTTGCCTCCGAGCTAAACAATGTGCTCAAATTGAGCATGCGAGGATGGAGCGCCAGACCATGTTTCTTGCATGCTGCTGAGGCCTGGGCCAGCCAATCTCCTTTAGTTGCCACAGACGCGTGCTGAGGCAGAACTCGGCTTGCATAGAAGGCAACGCCTCCACTGCATACGTATGGGAAGACTGCGTTGAGATTCGCCTGACTCATGGCTGCTGCAGCCTGATCCCATGAAGGTTCAGCATAGTAGTGAGCCCACACTCCGCGCATTTCGCCCTCGACATGGGCGTAGCTTTCCCACAAAGCACGACGTGCCAGTCCGTCGGCTTGCCGCACCTGTTGGAGCGCTTCGTCAAAATGTCCGGCGTGCTTCAGATTTGCTGCACTGTCAAGCAATGACATAGCCTGGTCCACAGTAGCTACTGCAGGTGTAACATCCTGACCTCTCGCACTCTTGTCGCTCACGCCTTTGGCAAGAGCACTAAGTGTGGGATAGGATCCATAGGGGCCCAGGCGGTCGGGAGAGGATGGTATCGACTGCTCCCATACTTGCGGCACAAGCTGTCCCATCAGTGCCCTTAGAAGCTGGGCAGTCTCCGGGATGTGGTCAGTGGTCAGACCACTGGTTATAAAAGCGCCGCTGGGGCTTAATACTGCCGCTGGGGCTATCCTAACCCCGTTACTTTCCCACCATGCTATCGTGGCAGCCTTCGGGAGCGGTTGACACTTCATCATATGCGTCGCAGGCTGGCGCACTCGCGCAGGCATGCCGGCAATTCTGTCATCGTCAGGGACTATACTGGCATCCGATAAGCCCAGATCAGCCGATGGGAATACTCCTTTGGGATCAACACCGAGTGCGTACAGTAAATCGTTGCGCCCCAGCAGGCACGCGACAACCTTCCCACCCTCGTAGATGAAATGCAACAGGTGCCCCAGTTGTACTTCGCCCACGGCACGGTTGTATGGCAGTATCAGAAGCTCCACATCCGGGGGCACACCGTTGCATTCGATCAGACTGTCGCTAGTCACCGTGTACGGTATGCGCACCGCGTCCAAAGCCTTGGTGACTGCCTGGAAATGCCTGTCGGAAGTGGCGGCCATACTCTCGCCACCGACACCGAGTTGATCGCCACGTACTACCGCTACTACCGGGGGTGAATCTTTCGAATCTGGCATGATAGTTGAATCATCGTTCCCGACTGCGATCGGGGCGACACTTAGATGTGCCACGAGAAGAGTCAGGAGGCACAGAGGCCCTGCTATCAGAAGCAAAGAGCATCGGCGAAGAGTACCGATTGCAGACAGTGAAGGGATTACACACAACCGAGGTGGCCGTCTCATGAGGTTGCTACAAGCTCCACGCCAAAAGCCAGACGCAAGTCCACCTCGAAGAGCCGGCCCCAGGGCAGGGTGATTCGTGTCTCTTCCAGCTCGGCCACAGCCACGCTGGCAGCGTTGTCATCTGGTCCAATGCGTACTGATTCCTTGCCCAGGAAATGTGTGGTCCATAGGTCGGCTATGGAACGTGTGAGCATGTCACTGACCATGTTCTGAACGCGCTGACTGCTATCGGCCAGGTCGAATATCGAAGCACGCAGCAGGTTGACGACATGGTCCGTCACCTGCGGGCGAATTTGCGTCTGATATAGCCAGTCGTCGGCAAGGTGTGAAAACAGCAGGCTGATATGAGCTGTCTCTGAATCGATTAGTGTGTCGAGCAACTGGAGATAGCGCATGGGTGAGAGGTCTACAAGTAGACTGGCCAGGTCGAATGCGCCCTTATCCTGCAACGCTATCAAACGCAGGCTTGCATGTGCAAGGGACGAACCGACGGAGTTGGCAGCGGTGTTCCAGGCTGAGAAGCTTAGCATCTGTCGCAATGGCACCTGGTTATCTAGTAAAGCCTGTGTGAAGCAGTCCTCGGCACCATTTGCAAAAGCAACGTCACAGATTGCCATCCGGCGTTCGCCCGCCGTCTCGAGCAGCCGGTCGAAAAACACGCGAGCTTGTTTGTTTCGGGCTTCTTGTGCAGCCTCCTGCTGGTAGTCGCCTCGAGCACCGGGGGCAGGTGGGTTGATTGCGAGGATGAAATCGGCTTCCGCCGGATCTTCAGCCACCGTGACTCCTACAGTCTGCAGCTGCCCTTTAAGAGTCTCGGAAAACGGTCGGTCCTCGAACTCAGCGACATTGTCCGCATGTGCGGGTTGAGAATACAGGACATATGTCGAGGGTGTCTTCTCCATGTGCTTGTGCACGAAACGTGCGAAGAGAGTCTGGCCCAACTCGTCGGCGCCAGGATGGATGGTAATTCGGTCGGACAAGTCGTGTTGCTCAGCCAAAGCTGCAAGTTGCTGCTGCTCCTGGACGTGAGGTCCATAGGGCGCAGCATCTTCCTGGGCAAGAATCAAGTAATCCAGGTTGCCCTGGGCAGTCTCTTCGACTGCACGACGGTTGATCACATGGTTGCGTTCTCGGCAAGCCTGGTACTTGCCCAGTATTGACAGAGGGATGAGTGTCTCTAGCTCGGCCAGTCGCTGTCGATCGTGGTCCTGTCCAAGCGCTTCCACGCGCCCTTGGGTTTCTGAATACTCGTGCAAGAGTTGCCAGTGGGTTGCTGCTTCGTCGGAGGTAGCAGTGAGCGACAGGCGCATGATGGCGTTATGCGCGTAGATCGGCGTGTTGGGGAGCATCTGGCGCAGGGCGTGCAGTACCTCAAAACGTTGCAGAGCGAGCTGAGTGCGTACGTCGGCCGCTCGAGAACCTACGAGACCGCCGTAGGCCAACATGTCCAGAGAGAGTATGGCACAGTCGACGCTGCCCGACGAGGCTTCTCGTAGCATCCAATTGGCGATTGCGTCAGCATTACCGGCCGTAGTGTACCGCCCTAGCATCTCTATTGGAGGAACGACGAGTTCATAGTCTACCATTCGCGCGAGCAGTTGCACATGAACCACGTTGCAGGGCCTGTCATCAAGAGGCACATATATGACCCGGTGGACACGATGTCGTATGCTCACGTAAATCCTCCTGTCGGGAACCCACCTACACCGGACGGCAAAGGAGCCCGTCCAGCGCTTGACGAAAATTGCCAGTGGCCTGTGCGATGGTTTGCGCAGTGTTGCCGGTAACGATCGCACCAATTAGAATGCCACGAATACCGACTTTATGCAAGCTAGCGACATCGCCGGCCTCTATTGCGCGTTGTGTGGGGACAATCACTGGTAGCGGTTGTAGCATGCTCACCAGCCATGCATAACTTTTCAGGTCAGCCACACACAAAGGTCTACCATAGCCTTGATGGGGGATGATTGATGCTTCGATCATACGAATTTGTGGCAGTGCGGTCAGGCCCTCAGGGGTGCCACTGGGCGGCATGTCGCGGTGGCCGACGGCCGCCATCACGTGAAGATTTGCGGAGTTGTCCAGCATCCATGCAGGCATATCGGAGAGATAAGCATCAGTGAAGTCCATGCCTGCTTCAGCCATCTCGCGCAGATCATTGCGAGAACACATGCTTTCCGCAGTACCAGGTACGATTCCCACGGGCACGCCCAGAGCGATGATCTCTGCGATTGCATCGCGTTCCTGCTGCCATGTGCCGAAGCCTCGGTCTGCTGCTGCATGGTGCAGGTTGATGTGTACCTTTAGGCCCTCGGCTCCGGAATCGACTGCTGCACGTGCCAATGTGATGTTGTTTTGTGGGAGACTGACTAGCAAAAGTGGCCGGTCTGCTACGGCAATACGCTCTATCAGTCGGCCTCGTTTCTCATCCGAGATGATGGTCATCATAACTCTCTCTGTCTTCATGCGACGCGTTCGAAGCGAAGCACCCTGATCGCTGCATTCACGCAATCTACGTATAGCCTTGTGTGAACGCTCTATTCCGAGGCTATGCCGTCGTCACACTTGGCGCAGAACGTTATCTGTTCTCTATCAAGATCTATGGGGCATGGGGCCAGTAGTCAGCCATAGGGAAGCATATCCGCAGATGGCTTACATCTCGGAGGGCCGTTGCAGCGGTAGCAGTCAGCGGAGTTGAAGGGTTGAGGCTGGCTGGGATGTGCCACAGATGTACTCTTCCTCTGCGACTGTTGTGTGCGTTATCTGATTCTGCTTGTGGGTCAAGGACAATCCAAGGCATGTTTTCCCACTCACCATGGTCGAACCTCACTTGCACCATCAGGCGTGAGAGTGTACGCTTCATCCAATCGTTGTGAATGCCAGTGATGTCATCAGGACGATAGCTAGGTGCCAGATAGCTGGAGAAAAGCGGAGCCACACCTTCCCATGAAGGGTCTCTAACGTCACATGGGCCTACCACCATCCACTGGGTGTTTTCGCGGATGTAGCCTACTTCGGGGCTGGCAGCGTGTTCACGTGGGACGATCTGAAAGCCACCGATCTGACCGAGAGGGGATGTAGAGATATCCACAACACCGCAGTGATTAGCCCGCAGCCTGCCAGGAGCTGCGTACAGCCCTCCTTCAAACCTTCCTATGCCCACCACCGGTCGCAACACCTGGCCGATCAGCCGAGCCTCTTGATTGCGATAGTGTAGCTCGATACGGCCACCAAAGCGGTTTTCAAATGTACAGTACAAGGGGCGCTGTTCAGGCTCTAAGCGAATGATGCAGATTACATCGCCCTCGGAGGGCACGTAGTCGCTGGGAAGTCGCGAGAGGCTGTCGCCTTGCGCCAGGTACACCGGTGAGTTGACATATGGCCCATAGCCGCCGAAAATACCGGTTCCGCCAGATATGTCTGTCTGAATTGACGCACTGGGATGACCTTCAGCAGCCCCAATTGCAGAAAGCGCTGGGATGATGCTAAAGATTATTCCTCTACCAGTTTGCGGATTGGCCGCTATCTTGATGTGCAAAGCGTTCACGGCTGTGGCGGCTATTGCGCTGTCTTCTGCCCATCGGCTGGCGGTGTAGCCAGCCGGGTTGACCTGTAGCGCGGGACGCACTACCTCTCCGATGGTGCGCCAACTCTGCCCGGCGTCAGGACTGATCTGGATCGATCCGCCAGCTCTGTTTTCGATCCGAATTCGTCTCGTCTCATGTCTGGGCTGCTCCGTCTCGAAGCGTGTTTCCTGGCTAGGACCACGCGCGATGTCTTCAGCCCACAGTTGAGCGCATGCTGTGAGGCAGACTAGGGCCACACACAGTAGATGGCGGGCTTGTGTCATGCGCCGAACTTCTCCCTGCTGCCTGAGTAGTTGGTCAGGATGTTCATCACGTCGGCGCCAATAAAATGTCCCATGTAACCACCTGCGCACGCGCGCTCGCCGTAGCTTTGCACCTGATCGGGTGTTACACCATGTCCGTAGAAAACTGCGGGGATTGGGTCTCCGGAATGGTCGCCAACTGTTACTGGAGTGCAGTGGTCGGCGGCCAACATCATAACGGTGGAATTAAAGTCAAGCCTGTCTAGCAGGTATGCCACTGCACTATCCACTTTTTTGACTGCGCCTATTTTTTGTTCTATATCATGATCGTGGCCACCAAGATCGGGGGCTTTGATATTTGCCAGCACGAAATCGTGGTCTGTCAGTGCTAGCTCCACGGTTTCAGCGATGGATATCTCGTCGGTGTCGCGTCCGCCACTAGCGCCTGGGGCGTTAATTACCGTCATGCCCAGATACATCGCAAGGCCTCTCACCAGGTCTACTTCTACGACCATTGCACCATTCAAACCGTATTTGGTGGCGAATGGCTCCAGATGCACTGCAGTGCCGACGCCCCGTGGTAACGCAATGTTCGCAGGCAACTTGCCTTCAGCTACTCTCTGGCGGTTCACCTCGTGGTCATTTAGGACTTCAAAGCAACGTCGTACAAACTTGTTTACCACCTCAGCGGTAAAACGTGCTGCGGGGTCCTCTTCATGGCCCGGCAAAGGCCGGCAATCGTGGTATGGTTCACCGGCTTCACCAGGTGCCGGATCGCTATGAGGATCTACTTCTGTTACGAATTCGTTGATCCCCTCACCGCGGAGTACGAGTGCGCAGCGGTGTTCTACCGATTCGCGGAATAGGATTTGGACACCGTCAATCTCTGCTATCTGCTCGTTTATGGCCTGGCGCAATTGATCGGTGCCGGAGTTGATCCTGCCGGCGCGCCGGTCCAGCACCGTACGGCCGTCTGTGGCGTCAACAGTGGAGAAGTTACACCGAAAGGCGACATCTCCGGGGTTTACGTCCAGACCCACACCTTTTGCCTCGAAGGGGCCACGTCCTCTGTAGAACTCGTATGGATTGTAGCCCAATACGGCCATGTGGGCGGTGTCAGAGCCGGGAGGTACTCCAAGGCTTATGGGGCTAAGCATTCCGCACGCACCATCTCGGGCCAGTAGGTCCAGGGCCGGAGTGGTGGCCGCTTCTATCACCGTCAGTCCATCGAGCTCTGGCACGGGACGTCCACCCATGCCGTCGCCAAGTAGTATTAGAATCTTATTATTGCGGGCCATCTTGCGCATCTCCCACGATGTGTTAGCACCATCGAATTGTACCTTGTGGTGAGTGGGAGGTCAAGAAAGCAGAATATTCACTTCACGTGCAACGCCCCTGTTTCAAGCAGCCGGATTGAGGCTGTAACCCACCCCGCAGATAGTTTTGATGAATGTGGGAAAGCTGCTGTCACTTTCTATTTTTGAACGTAATCGGTTAATATGAACATCTAGCGTACGGGTGCGAATACTGTCGTCGTAGCCCCAGACGTTCAGCAAGAGCCATTCAGATGATACAACGCGCTCATGGTTTTGCGCCAACGCCAACAGCAAATCAAATTCTTTTGGTGTCAGATGCACTGGTTTGTCGGCCACTGTAACCTCTCGAGTATCGGAACGAATTACCAGTGAACCGAACTGCAGTGAGGGGCTGTTGCCGCTGCTGGAAGAAGTCGAGTACGAAGTGCGGATAAGAGTCTTGATCCGCCAGGCCATTTCGTCGGGACGAAATGGTTTGCTGACAAAATCATCAGCTCCCAGTTCAAAAGCGCAGATACGGTCCACTTCGGAAGTCCGGACGGTTACCACAATTATGGGGATGGTGCTTTGCTGGCGCACCTGACGGCACAGGTCGAACCCATCCATATCTGCCAGCATTAACTCAAGCAGCACCATGGCGGCATTTGTCCGCCTCACTTCTGCCAGGGCATCGGCTCCGCCGGCAGTGCAGCATACATGGTAGCCGCAGTCGACAACCACGTTTTCCAATTCAGCTTGATCTGTTTCGTCCGGCTCTACAACAAGTACAGTGTATGGCACATTCTTCACCTCCACCAACGGATTGACGTGGTGGGAGACGACGTCACAAACCCAATAGCAGGTGACGTTTATCCCGTTGTGTCCAGGTAGAAGTGAAATATGCACCGTGTGACGCTTGCTTACGGTGTGGCCATATTACCGTGGGTAATGTTTGTTGCCGTCATTCACCTCTACCCACCCAGTGTAGTTGTTATCGGCGGCATAGAGGTCAAATTTAGCGACATGAGTAAATATGGTGTGTCATTACGTGGAACGCGTGCTGTTGTTTCCGTCTTATGGCGACTACACACAGTGCCTTAGGCGTATTAATCGACTTCCGAAGGTCTTACTGCCTTTATGTTGACAGAGAATTGATGAATTGAGGCTCCAACAAAGCTATGACTGCTGCCCCTTTGAGAGTTGCATATGTAGACCACGCCTGCGACATAGGTGGAGGTGCTCAGGAAGCACTGCTGGACATCCTGCGGTACGCTGATCGACGGATAATTCAGCCTGTACTTCTCCATGCCGAAGGCGCCCAATGGCTGCGCGGAGTGGATTTGCGTCAATGCGAAACACGGGTCGTTTTTCCGGCGGCCGAGGCATTTCCAGGTCACAGTCGCGAAGATCTGGCCAGGTTGTGGGACAGAGTGTCGGGTGCGGTGCAGAGCTTGCAACCAGTCAGGCGCATCCGTCGCGCGCTGCTGGAGTGCAAAGTGGATGTTGTGCACACTAACACTCTCAAGTGCCACATCCTGGGTGGGCTTGCCGCCCGATGGGTCAATAAACCCCTGATTTGGGATGTCCGCGACATCTTGGAGCCAGGCGCTGCCCGGTCTGTGCTGCTCGCAGTGGCCAGGCAGACGCGCCCTCACGTGGTGGCCATGTCGTCGGCAATATCCGAATGGCTGGCGCCAGCCGGTTGCGACACTACAGTGGTGCTAGGGGCGCGTCCAGTCGTGAAATACTCACCTGGCGCTCCTGACGAGCAATTGCGTGCTGCAATTGGTCTTGAACATGGCGACAAAGTGCTGTCCGTCATCGCCCGACTCACTCCGTGGAAAGGCCACAAGACTCTATTAGAGGCCTTTGCCACAGTCTTGTCGCAAGAGCCTCAGGCGCGATTGTTAGTTATCGGCGACACAGGCTTTTGGGAGAGCGACTATCGTGATACGCTTAGGCAGATGGCCGAAGAGCTGGGCTGTGCCGACGGTGTCCGGTGGTTGGGCTTTCGTGAGGATATTCCCGAGCTACTCGCGTTGACGGATGTAATTGTTTTGCCATCGCACAACGAACCATTTGGAATGGTTCTGATCGAGGCGATGGCCGCGAGCAAGCCGGTGATAGCAACTGATACCGCGGGCCCTCTGGAGATTGTTGACCCTGCTGTCACTGGCCTGTTGGTGAAACATGGAAACGCCGAGCAGTTGGCTGACGCAATGCTAACTCTCCTCGGTGACCCCAACCGGGCGCAAGCTATGGGGCACGCAGGTCGCAAACGAGCTGAGGAAATGTTTGACATCAGTCGGTTGATGAAACAACTCTATCAGGTGTACCAGGCTGTGAGCAAGCAATCCAAGTAAGACATACTAACACAGCCCATTAGGCCATATGGCTTGCAGATTGCTCGTGAAAAGGCCGGAAGCATGTAAAGCAACAAAGGTAGCAGGGTGCGCCATGCTAGTTGAGCTGCTGCGAGTTGGCGTTCGTAGTGGAGCGCAGCAGGTATGCTATATGTGTCTGAGAGATCGCAGCGCCCTCTGTGTTACGTCTCGCACCAGTATCTTACCCCGTCTTAGAGTGCCAGCCGGTTGATTAGAAACGCGACACAGTCTCCCGCATGGCAATCAGCCTCGTAATTCCGGGCGTAGTATAGATGCCTTGATTCGGGTCGATATGCCTGGTAAACGGCATCGAATATCGCCCATTCTGTTTATACTTCGTGGCGTTCCGCTGGCAAGTTTGAGCCAATAGTGCGAGAATGCTGTCCTGCACCTCGAGCATAAGCACGGGAAGCATACCAACAGGCGAACAGCGGACTGGGGACGGCCGTTGCTATAGCGGGGACTACTCGGCCCCGGTTGACACCTATTGTAGGCACACACCGGGGCCGATTGATCGACTAACTGGAGCAGGTGCTCCTCAGCCGTCAGGGTCTTACCTAGTTGCCGCCAAACCCTCTTGTGGCGTGACATCCTGTGTAAGCGGTTGGTCTACGAGTGTCTGGTCGCCCTCGGCGATTCGGATATGACCGCCAACGTCGCCAGCGGTCGGCAGGAGCAAAGTTACGGTGCGGCCCGAAGCGTCAAAAGTGAGGTTCACTGTGCCATCGTCAGCACTACTCACCTGCGCATCCGACATACTCTGCAGGCTCTGGTCGCCCACTTGTATGAGGTGCAGGAAGACGTCGTTGGTGCGTGCTGAGCCCGGTTTGACTTCTACGCGCCAGCGGCCCATCAGTTCCGGCACCTCTTCATATTGGAGAGTGGCCACATGTGAACCGGTATCTGCAGCCCATGCAGCCGGACCGGCCGTCAGAGAGTAGTTGGTGCCCTCGACCAGGAACTCTTTGCCTGGTCCGCCCACCGGTTCGATGCTAGCATTTTCAGGCAGCAGAGTGCGGCAGAAGAGCCGGCCGCGATCCTGGTCTGAGTGCCAGGTGTTGCCATCGAAGACTGGCTCGTTTGCATGATGTAGCAGCCAGGTTTTGGCATAGTCAGCCTGAGTAGAGACGACGCGGTCGAAGACGACGAAGTGATCTGGCGGCAGGAAGATGAACTGGCGCACCATCATCTCGCATTTGTCAGGGTTGTACACTGGTGTGGCATCTCCGGCGACATAGCTGTAGTAGGGGCCGGTTTCGAAAGCCATGACCTCAGAGCCGATCAGCTTGTATTGGCCACCGGCCTGCTGATATACCTCTCCGTTCCAGTAGGGACTGGGCTTCTCATCAGGCATTTTAATCAGGATGCAGTTGTGAGCTATCGTCTGGGCATAGTAATTTTGCAGCCCGTCGGTGTTGCCCTGTCGTGTGCCGGTATCCAGTGCCAGAAAGCCTTGTTTGTAGATAGTGAAGTGAGTGGCGTCGTAATGGTGATGGCCGGAAGTACGTCCACCTGCGGCAAACAGTGCATACGTGTCATCTAGTTCCGTGCCCGAACGGATGAACACTTGGCCCATCGCCTCAAAGTGGCGGGCCATCGGCAGACTGAACTGCTCAAATGGCATGGGTTCAGGCGCCATCTCCAAATCGAAAGTCAATAGCGGATACGGGATCTTGCCACCCCGGGCACGGGCCGCGTAGTTGCCGCCTAGCATCGCGCGGACACTGGCTGCGAACGCCGACCACTCAGGCTCAGAACGGGCGTACAGGTTCATGATGTTGGTCATGTCCATATAGAGCGAGGATCGGGTGAAGCTGTTGCTTACATGGGGGACATCGCCGAAGCCGAACTCTAATCCTGGTGGGATGAAATTCCATAGTACATAGTTGGGCATTTTGGCGATATATGGCCATTGTGCAGTGATATCCACATCGGCAGCCGAGCGCATAGCGTATATGAGATTCCACTCTGCCTCTGAGTAATCGCCGAATGAGTAGGTGATAGTCGGTGAAGCGGCGCCCCCATCATCGTCGGCCATCATCGCACGGTGTTCGAGTAGCTTCTGATACACTCCCCAGCCTTCGAGCATGTATTCGAGTGCGGCCTCGTCATCTATGCCTTCGTTGTGAAAAAGTAGCCCGGCGTAGAGCGTCATGTTGCGCCCTCCGTAGTAACCTCCGGAGTAAGTGCCGCCGTTGCGTCGGGCAACATTCGGCTTGTGCAGCACTTCATCTACGTGCCGAAGCATACTGCGGCCTAGCTCGGCACGCTCCTGGGGGTCTATATCGTTCCAGACCCAATCCAGAGCCGCCAACCAGCCCAGGCGCGAATACGAGTACCAGTCTACTGCCTTGTTGTCATCATAGCAGGCGTGGTAGAAATCCAGGCAGGCCCACAACATGTCCCGGATCCGCTTTAACCGTTCGGGTGTAGGCTCCATTCGATATACGAGGGCGTTGCTCAATGCCTGGCGCCCCCAGTCGCGGACATCAACAACGCTACCCTCCCGGGGAAGGGGCAGCGGCAGACCATCAGTATCACTTCCCCGATGTGCCCACCAGCCGCGAGCTGGTTCAGATTCGTCGGCGTGCTTTATGACAAGATCATAGTATTCGCGCTCTACAGTGAGGGCGCGTTCTCGCACCTGTGGCCACATATCGGAGTTGAAAAATAGACGTGGATGATCTGGACGAATCTGGGCCACCCAATCGGGAACATTCTGCTGGGCGAGACATTTGGCCGTCCCTCCAGCCATGATAGATGTCGTTACGGCACATGCAAAAGCGACGATTAACCTATTCATGGTATGCTTCGCCTCCATTAGCTAATCCGATTCTGTTGCGAGACCTTCCTGGGGCATGATCTGATCTGTCAACGGCCGATCTGCCAGCACCTCCTCACCTTCAACAATTCGGATGTGCCCACCGCTCTCCCCGCTGGTTGGCAACAGCAGTGTGACGGTGCGTCCTGACGCGTCGAAAGTCAGCGTCACCACCCCATCGGCATCAGTGCGTACCTGCGCATCCGACATACTCTGCAGGCTCTGGTCGCCCACTTGTATGAGGTGCAGGAAGACGTCATCGGTGCGCGCCGAGCCGGGTCTCACCTCCACGCGCCACCGGCCCATAAGCTCCGGCACCTCTTCGTATGTCAGCACAGGGATGCCCTGGCCATCACGCGCAGCCGAGGGGCCGGCAGTCAGTGAATAGTTGACGCCTTCGACCATGAATTCCTTCCCCGGGCCACCGATTGCCTCTAACTGAGCATCTTCTGGCAACAGGGTGCGACAGAATATCCGTCCCCTATCCTGGTCTGAATGCCATATATTGCCTTCGAACACAGGTTCATTTGCGTGGTGCAATACCCAGGTTTTCGGGTAGTCGGCTCGTGTTGATATCACGCGATCAAATACCACGAAGTGATCGGGCGGCAGGAAGAAAAACTGACGCACCATCAGTTCACATTTCTCAGCGTTGTACACCGCAGTGGCATCTCCAGCAACATAGCTGAAGTATGGTCCGGTCTCGAACGCCAGGGCTTCAGATCCAATCTGCTTATTTTGGCCACCAGCCTGTCCAAACACTTCTCCGTTCCAGTACTTGGTAGGCTCTTCATCGGGCATTTTGATGAGAATGCAGTNNTGCTTATAGATCGTGAAATGGGTGGCATCGTAGTGTTGGTGACCGCCGGTTCGCGCTCCGATTGCGAACAGTGCGTAGGTATCGTCCAGTCCGGATCCGGAGCGCATGAATATCTGGCCGACAGCCTCAAAATGCCGTGCCATGGGGAGCTGGTATTCGTCGAGTTCGATGGCTTTAGGCGCTTGCTCCAATTCTGTCTGCAGAAGCGGATAAGGTATGTACCCACTGTTGGCCAGCCAGTCAGAATCCCCTCCGGCCATACGAATGACGGTAGCAGCCAACTGTGCCCACTGTGGGCGCGAGTGAGCATATAGGTTCTGGATGTTGGACATATGGGTATGCAGCCACTTGGAAGGGAAAAGATTAGTCGTATGCGGCATATCGCCATATCCGAACTCTAGCCCCGGAGGTATCCAATTCCAAAGCACGTAGTTGGGCATCATAGCCAGATGTTTGCATTCGGCTGCCAAGTCTACGCCTGCCGCCGCGCGCAAAGCATATATCAGGTTCCATTCCGTGTTCGGGTAGTCAGCGATTGAGTAACCGAGGGTAGCGGAAGCGGTGGCCCCATCATCTCCAGCGATTTGGCTGCGGAAGGCTAGCAATTTTGTGTAGACTCCCCAGCCTTCGAGCAGGAGTTCTAATGCTGCGTCGTCGTCCACGCCTTCGTTGTGCAGGAGTAAACCGG
>LSQX01104185.1_pt3 | contig 13458 bp, 6 predicted proteins | sample 654561 | NCBI WGS metagenome assembly LSQX01 (sample SAMN04489861, study PRJNA283612) | anaerobic digester metagenome | isolation source: 4 biogas reactors fed with cattle manure at either 37C or 55C with and... | place: Denmark: Kongens Lyngby | collected 2014 | reverse complement strand
ATTCAAAATTTCGGCTTGCCGGAATGGAAAGTGCATGAAATGGCAAACTGCCGCAAGGGTACTTGGCGGGCGGCAAGCATGCTAAATAGTGTACTTACAAATAAAGAAATGGTCAGCCTTGCCTATATGTCCATGGCTGACTACTATCTGAAAATATGTGAAAACTAGAGAACCGCCGTGTACCGAACGGTACGCACGGTGGTGGTGCGCAGTGCAAAGCTGCGTCAGAGATGGAGGAGGGCCCTCCGGCAAAGACCGATCAGGCGGATTTGTCAAACGGACCTGTGCTGCTGCAGTCAAAAGCTGCGGTGAGTGAGCGACAGGAGAAAAGGCTGCCCAAGCAGTCACGTAAGTCATATGAAGATGAATGAGAATGAACCTTCGGTGAGGTATCGATAGCGTAAGAAGTTGTCAAAACCCGGAATCCACCACTTTCCGGGGACAAGGGCAGAAGCAGACCTGAAAAGCGGTCGGCCCGGCAACCGGTATAAAGAAGGCATGAGCATATGACAGGCTCTGACGTGGAACACTGGAACCTGACGGATGATGAGAAGTGAAAAGACACAAGCTAAAGAAAAGTGAGGTCGAAATAGCGATGCATCCGGTCAGGGGCGGAACGGCCCCGTAGTAGTGAGGAAACCGCTGTAATGGCGGCGGAGCAAAGGGGGCCGTATCATTCAGCTGCATTCTTGAACAACTGGCAACAGGAGGATTTATGAAGAACAGCAAACCCTATGAGATACCAAAACAGATCGTGATGGAAGCCTACCGAAGGGTAAAAACGAAGAAAGGCAGTGCGGGAGCCGATGGGGTCAACTTCGAGAAGTTCGAAGAGGATCTCAAGGGCAACCTCTACAGGATATGGAACCGGATGAGTTCGGGAAGCTATTTTCCTACTCCTGTGAAGGCCGTGGATATCCCCAAAAAGTCGGGAGGGACCCGAACACTCGGCATCCCGACAATCGAGGATCGGACGGCACAGATGGTAGCGAAGTTTTATCTTGAAAAAGAAGCAGAATCGCTCTTTCATCCGGACTCCTATGGCTATCGTCCAAATAGATCGGCTATCGATGCGGTGGGACAGGCCAGACAAAGATGCTGGAAATACGACTATGTCGTTGAATTCGACATCAAAGGCCTGTTTGACAACATCGACCATGATCTGCTGATGAGAGCCGTGCGGAAACACGCCAAAGAACCCTGGGTGGTCCTGTATGTGGAACGGTGGCTTAAAGCTCCGTTCCTTGACCGAAACGGTAACCTGGTGGAGCGGAAAAGCGGAACACCGCAAGGCGGAGTGATCAGCCCTGTGCTTGCCAACCTCTTTATGCACTATGCATTCGACCGGTGGATGCAGAAAGAACATCCGGGCGCTCCCTTTGAGCGCTATGCGGATGACGCCGTCATCCACTGCAGGAGTGAACGGCACGCGAAGAAGCTCCTTGTCCAGCTGGGTCACCGGCTGCGGGAGTGCAAATTGGAACTTCACCCGGAGAAAACCAAGATCGTTTACTGTCAGGACAGGGACCGGAAAAGGTCCTATGACGTGACTGAGTTTGACTTTCTCGGCTATACATTCCGTAAGCGGTTCATCAAGGATAAACTGGGTCGACTGATGTTCAACTTCCTGCCGGCGGTCAGCCATAAGGCAGCGAAGAGTTTTCGTGAGAAGATCAAAGAGATGCAAATCCACAATCTGTCCGGGTCTACTCTGACCATGGTGGCTGAAACTATCAACTCCAAAGTCAGGGGATGGCTCAACTACTTCCAGAAATTTTGTCCGTCCGAGGTGAAGTTTACCATGGAGTGCCTGAACCGAAGGCTGGTCATTTGGGCCATGCGAAAGTACAAACGGTTTCGTGGTCATCGAGGAAGGGCACAGTACTGGCTGAAGACCATCGCAAAAAGAGAACCCAGGCTGTTCGCGCACTGGGCTCTCGGGTGGTTGCCATAGGGGAATGATAAGAGCCGTATGAATCGANNTCGAGAGGTTCACGTACGGTTCTGTGAGAGCATCAAGGTGAAACTCCTTCTTGCTACTCGACTGAGAGGTCGACTAGTCAGCTAATGACTAGTCTCCTACTCGATGTAGAAATTCTGCTGTCATCTCAGGTGACTGTAATCTCAGGTGACTTGAATTGCAGGTGACATGAATCGCAGGTGGCATGAATTGCGGGTGACGTCATGAATGGCAGGTGGCATGAATGGCAGGTGGTTTGAGTAACATTTTTCTGTGAGGATACTTAATCATGTGATGTTTAAGTTGGGAAATATTAATCGTGAGATATTTTCATTACAGCCTAAGGCAGCTATAAGAAGACTTAGAGGGGGCCGCTTAAAAAGGCGAATGGAAAGACTAGCCGAAAGGGGTAGGGTAAAACTTAGATAAAAAGACGATAATTAGTCTAGATAAATGTGGTTTTTCTATTCAAGGGCAATGATTAAAACTCAGGAAAGTGGACAGAATTATTTAACTCTTTACAGGAGGATATTATGTTGAACAAGTCAAAAAAAATAATGGCAGTTCTGATTGCGGTAACCATCTTAATACCAGGCGTAGCACAGAAAGCTTTGGCCGCTGAATCTGGAGAAGTGGTGAGGTTACAGGGGGCCACTCGAGTTCAAACTGCCATTGCAGTTAGCAGGGAAGTGTATTCTCAATCAAATTTTGTGATATTGGCTGGAGCTAATGGCGGTGAAGTCGATGCCTTGGCGGGCACTCTTCTGGCAAAGGCTCGAAATGCACCTTTACTGTTAACCTTAAAAGATCGTGTGGATCCAGCTCTAAAAGCTGAGCTATCTCGCTTAAAGGCGAAAACTATTTATATTCTGGGTGGGGAATTAGCTGTCAATAAGGTAGTAGAAACAGAGTTGAAAAAAATCTTTAGCGTAAAAAGAATTTCAGGAAGCAATCGAGAGGCAACCGCTGTAGCCATCGCTAGAGAAGTGAATGGTCAAACAGACCATATATTCTTAGCCAAAGGTTACGGTATCCTAGCCGATGCTTTAGCCATTGGTCCAGTATCAGCAGTCAATGATATTCCAGTTCTTTTAACAAAAGGAGATGTTTTATCCCAGACCACATTAAATGCCTTGACAGAATTCAACGTTAAAAAAATTACAATATTAGGCGGCGAACAGGCCATTAGTAAGGCGGTTGAAAACCAACTTTTTAATTTTAAAGTAAACCGAATCAGTGGTGCGCGACGAGAAGACACAGCGCTTTTAATTGCCAAGAGGTATTTCCCGCAGGCTACAGAAGTTGTTATGACTAGTGGTTATGTGTTTGCTGACGCTTTAGTTGGCGGTTATTTGGGAGCTCGTTACCATGATCCCATCCTTCTCACTAATGTGTATGAAATCACAAAGGAAACGGTGGATTATTTAAAGAAAAAAACCAGTCGAGCCTTTGTTCTAGGTGGGAAATTGGCAATCGGTGACTATGTTTACAATGAAATTAAACAGGCGGTTGAGTATAAAAATCCCCTTCTTGAAGTAAACATAATGGGTGAAGCCACTGAAGGGTCTTTACTGAAGGCCCAGGTGGAACCTGCAGATGCCACGGTTACTTATCAATGGAAACGAGTACTAAGCCCTCCCCGTGAAATCACAATCCAGATTCCAGGTGAAACATCAAATCAATATACCGTCTCAGCTGATGATGTGTCATATAGTATCATGGTTGAAGTAACGGGAACCGGTAAATATGAGGGTACCGTAACGGACAGGTTATTCATTAAAGAACCTATGTTTGCTGGTGGCTCAGGTACGGTGGGAGATCCTTATCAGGTTTCTACGGCGAAACATTTGGACAACGTTAGACATTATGACAACAAACACTTTATCCAGACTGCTAATATTGAGCTGGGAGTAGCTCCTTGGAATACAGGTGAAGGCTGGGTTCCCATAGGGGTAACTCATCGGGAGTTAAAATTTTTTGGAACCTACAATGGAAACGGGTATAAAATTAACGGACTTACAATCAACCGTCCCAATAAGGATAATCAAGGCCTTTTCAACGAAACAAGTAGTGAGGCGCAACTTAAGAATATTGGATTGACCAATGTAGCAATTAATGGCTCAGAAAAAGTGGGCAGTATCGTTGGAATCAACAAAGGGATTATCAGGGGATGTTATTCCATGGGTTGGGTTAATGGTTGGGTCAATGTAGGTGGGTTAGCAGGTTGGAATGAAGGTGAAATCAGTAGAAGTTTTACCAATGTTTCAGTGAAAGCTGGTTATGAAAATGTAGGTGGCTTGATTGGCTTAAATCAAGGTCGAATCTATGACACTTATTCCCTTGGTTCTGTTACGGGTAAAAACCGAGTGGGTGGTTTGGCCGGATATAATGCTGGCCCTGAAACCGGCTTAGCCAAAGCTACTCTAATTACGAGCTATGCGACGGGACGAACCGTGGCTACAAATGACTTTGGTACGACATATGTAGCTGGAATCGTCGGTTATAATGATGGTTTAGTGCAGCATTGTTACTATGACAAATATACAACAGGGCGCAATGATACAGGGAAAGGTAGTCCGAAGACTACAGCCCAAATGACCACGAGATCAACCTTTGAAAACTGGGACTTTGGTGGCTGCTGGAAAATTAATACTTCGCCTGGATCCTACCCTTATTTCCAATGGCAAGGTAATACAAATGTTCCCATGCCTTAAGATACCTCTTAGAACTTGAATAGAAAACACTGAAAAGTAAAGAGGGTGTGTGTAAGGTAAACTATAAGTAANNAAGCATGATCTTTGTGAAGTCTAAGTATGGGGTTTATGAGGATTAAGCAGGAGCTTTATAAGATCTCAGTATGAAATTTAAGCATGATTCTGTTGCATCTGTCTAGAAGATGAGCTTTGGTTGAAACTTTAAACCTAGGTTTAAGTAAAAGACCCTAATCAGAGTCTTTCATCAGCTTCTAAAGTCATGGTCATAAGTCAGAGTCTAAAGGAAAAGTTATAGCTAGAAGCGTTTAAGTAGGGTTAGTAAAAAATACAATTAAAATGCAGAGTACGTTCTCTGCATTTTTTTGCGTTTGCTAAACGATATGATTAAATTTAAAGGTTGGTGTGCATTAAGTTTACCGAGGAAGGGATGTTAAAAAAGGTTTAAAATTTTAACAGTAACTGTTAGATAAAAGTTAGGATTGAGTTTAAACTTCCCGATTGTCAATTTAAGCTAGAAATTATTTAACCCCGATACATTCTCAAGAAAAACTTCCAATGGAGTTTTATAGTTCAATGATTTTGTGATTTCGATTAGCCTTTCACAGCTTCCATTTGTAAATTGGGACTGATAAACCCTTAAAACTTTTCAATCAAAAACCTTTGTCCCTTACATATCAAAATTTCGAGTGAGAGGGTTTTAGAGGAATTTGGGAACCCGCTGTTTTTTTGTAGTTGTTAGATAAAAGAATTTAACAAATAGTTTTGAAGGCTTTTGGATTAAAGAGGTCTTGTCATTTGCTATAATGAAAGATAGTTTATTGAAAAAAACAAATTCATATAAAATTTAATCTGGAAAAGAAGATAGTTTGATAGTTGAATAGAAGGTTAAATGGTTGAAAGCTTGAAGAGCTTTTTGAAGGGTAGAGTGAATCTATGAAAAAGAAAAAGATTATTATATTAGGTGTTACAGGCTCCATTGGTCAGCAAGCTTTGGATGTGATTCGACAAAGTGAGCATTTGGAATTAGTCGGTGCATCGGTGCATAGCAATGTAGCTGCCTTAGACCAGGTGGTTGAAGAATTTAAGTTGAAAAAAGTTTGTGTGTCTGATGAGGCAGCCGAACTTGATCTAGATTACCCTGGTTTGAAGGTATACAGAGGAGCTCAAGGCTTAGAGGATTTAGCTGCTTCGGATTGTGATATGGTGTTAACCTCGGTGGTCGGTCTCGCCGGTCTTCAAGCTACTGTGGCAGGGATTAAGGCTGGTCATGATATTGCTTTAGCTAACAAGGAAACCTTGGTGGGGGCTGGAGAAATTGTCATGGCTTTAGCCAAAGAGCATGGCGTCGCCATTTATCCGGTGGATTCTGAGCATTCAGCAATCTTCCAAAGCCTGCAGGGCTATAGAAATGAAGATATTAAGCGAATTATTTTGACGGCTTCAGGGGGGCCTTTCCGAGGTAAGAGTCGGGAAGACTTAAAATCTGTGACGGTGAAAGAAGCTTTAAAGCATCCTAACTGGACCATGGGTCAAAAGATAACCATTGATTCAGCCACCTTAATGAATAAGGGCTTGGAAGTAATTGAAGCCCATTGGCTGTTTGATACGCCTGCTGAGGATATTATTGTTCACGTTCATCCCGAGAGTATCCTCCATTCAGGGGTGGAGTTTCAAGATCATTCCGTGATTGCTCAATTAGGCAATCCTGATATGAGATTACCCATCCAATATGCTTTAAATTATCCGGACCGTTTAAAGGCCGTGGTGGAACCATTGGATTTATTTAAGGTGGGCAGATTAACTTTTGAGGAGCCGGATTTAAAGTTGTTCCGCTGCTTAGCTTTAGCCTATGAGTCTCTGGAAAAAGGCGGCTATTATCCTTTGATTGTGAATACTGCCGATGAAGTTGCTGTAGATTTGTTCTTAAAAGAAGAGATTAGCTTTTTAGAAATTGCGGAACTAATTGAATTTGCCATGGACCATTTTGCCAGCCAGGAAGCCTTTACCCTAGATGGGGTTATTAAACTGGATGCACGGATTCGTGAAGAATTGGGCGAAAAGTTTCTGAACCGATAATTCTTTGGAATTTTCACTCCATTTTAATCGGATGTGTCATAATAGAGTGTGGGATGAATGGATTATAATTTAGTTTTAAACAGTTTAAAGCTGGTTCAAGGAACTAGTGCGTAGGCTTATTTATAGATGGCTTATTTATAACAGTTCATTCGGATAAAAAATTTAAACTTAAAATAGGAGATCAATAATTTATGAGTATTATTCTAGCAATTCTGGGCTTTGGCTTTCTGGTCTTAATCCATGAATTTGGTCATTATTTAGTGGCTCGTTTAAATGGCGTGTATGTAGAAGAGTTTTCCATTGGAATGGGGCCTTCGCTACTTTCACGTAAGGGCAAAGACGGAACCGTTTGGAGCATTAAGGCACTACCCATTGGTGGTATGTGTCAAATGAAGGGAGAAGACACTGGGGAAGAGGACTCCTCCGAGGATTCGTTTCAAAGTAAGCATCCCCTGCGGCGGATGAGTATTATTTTTGCCGGTCCTTTGATGAACTTGATCATCGGCTTTATCTTTTTCACCATCCTGGCGCAAAATCTTGGTTTTCAAACCAATGTGGTAGAACAGGTGGTACCTGATTCACCGGCTGCCAGTATCGGACTACAACCTGGTGACGCCATAGTTGAAGTCAATGGCAACAAGGTGACTACGTTTAATGATGTGATTACATTTATGGCACTGGGTGAAGGAAAAGCCACCGAGATTAAAGTGCTCCGTGATGGCGTGGTATCTGATTACGATATTATTCCTCAAGAGTCTGAAACGGGTCAATATATGATTGGCTTTCAAACCCAGGTGGAAACGCAACCCAATATCTTCCAATCCTTCCGTCAGGGTTTAACGGAGGCTAGTTCCATGGTTCGACAAACTTATTTTTCTTTGAAATTGCTCTTTACCGGCAAAGTTGGTTTGGATCAAATGGGTGGACCGGTTGCCATCTTAGGCTTGGCCTCTGAAGTCGCTAAAACCAGCTTTTTAAGCTTTGTACGCTTTTTAGGCTTCCTGTCTATTAACTTGGCTATTTTTAATCTCTTGCCCTTCCCTGCATTGGACGGTGGTTGGCTATTAATCCTTACGGCAGAGTTAGTAACCAGACGGAAAATTCCAGAGAAATTTATGATGGCTTGGAACTTTGCTGGCTTTGCAATTTTGATGACCTTTATGTTGTTTATTACCTTTAAGGATATTTTCTTCCCGGCAGTCTTTTAAAGAGCTACAGATTAAAACAAAGAGTGTTAACTCTTAACTTGAAAGATATTAAATGGTTGAGCTATTGGAATAGCTTAGCCATTACAACAAATGATAATTTCCAGTCATACGAGGTGTTATATGATTCAGCGTAAACTTACTAAAAAGGTCCGAGTCGGACAAATATATGTGGGCGGTGATGCACCCATTGCCGTTCAATCCATGTTAAATACAGATACAAGAGATGTTGAAGCTAGCTTAAGACAAATTCGCGCCTTGCGAACGGCAGGTTGCGATATTGTCCGTTTAGCCGTGCCTGATATGGCAGCGGCAGATGCCTTAGCAGAAATCACCAAAGGGGTGGATATGCCTATGGTGGCAGACATTCACTTTGATTACCGCTTGGCTTTAAGAGCCATTGAACATGGCGTAGCTAAGTTGCGAATTAATCCAGGTAACATTGGCTCCCGGGATCGAGTAGAGGCAGTGGCCAAGGCTTGCCAGGACAAGGGGATTCCCATCCGAATTGGTGTAAACTCAGGATCCTTAGAAAAGGACCTGTTAGAAAAATATGGTGGTCCAGTGCCTGAGGCCCTAGTGGAATCGGCTCTTCGCCATGTGGCGATTTTAGATGAAGTGAATTTTAATGATGTAATTATTTCAATCAAGTCCTCTAATGTGATGCGGACCGTGGAGGCCTATCGTCTCCTATCAAAACAAACCGATTTGCCCCTCCACATTGGTGTCACGGAAGCTGGCACAACCTGGCGGGGGACCATTAAAAGCGCTGTAGGAATTGGAACCCTTTTAGCAGAGGGGATTGGCGATACCTTGCGGGTCTCCTTAACTGGTGACCCCTTGGAAGAAATCAAAGTGGGTCGTGAGATATTAAAATCAGTGGGTTATTTAAAAGAAGGCATTGAATTTGTGTCTTGTCCGACCTGTGGGCGTACTGAAATTGACCTCATTGGCATTGCCACTGAAGTTGAAAAACGCCTGGAAGGTTTAAACAAACCTATCAAAGTAGCAGTAATGGGCTGCGCCGTCAATGGACCGGGGGAAGCCAAGGATGCTGACATCGGTATTGCCGGAGGCAAGGGCGTTGGCATTATCTTTAAAAAAGGAGTTATTGTCCGTCGAGTAGGCGAAGCTGAGTTGGTGGACGCTCTCATGGCTGAAATCGAGTCCATGTAGGGAGGCTAGAATGGAATTTCGCAGAGTGCTGGAAGATAAACTCCAGGACAAAATACAGGAAGAAAATTTCAAGATTTTAAAAGTTGAATATTTTAAAAAACATTGCAAACTGAGGATTTACTGCGTAGCGGATAATCCTCTTTGCATTGAAGACGAACATTTAATTAGTGCCTGCACCGATGAAATTTTAGGGGGGCAAATCCATAAAGATATTGCTGTGCTTCAGCGCAAAGGCGACTCCTTGGAGTCGGATCATGACATGCGAGAGTTTTTAGCCGATATCTTTTGCAAAGACCCCATCGCTAAAAACTTTCTACGAGATGCCACCATGGAGTGGACAGAGCATGAGTTACGGTTTGCTCATTTTAATGTGATTCTGGTTAACCATTTAATTCGTAAAAAAACAGGGCAGCTCATTGCTGAGTTTTTAAAAGAGGCCTTTGCTTTATCCGTAAGAGTTGACTTTGTTCATGATGGGTCCATTGAACCCAAGCAACTGGCAGCAGATGATGTGTTTGCACCCGTCTTGAGAGAAGAGACTTATTGCCCGCCCGTTGAAAGACCCAAGGCGCAGCCAGCAAAGGCTAAACCAGTGAATTTGGCTCCAGCCAGTGGAGACGATCGCGTCTTGTATGGCAAGATGTTTAAAGGCCCACCTACAGCCATAGCTGACATTTCTGAAGGAATGCGCTCAGTTGTGGTGGCCGGTCAAATCTTTAAGGTAGAAGAAAGGGAACTGCGCAATGGAAAAACACTGGTAACCTTATATATTAATGATGAAACCTCCAGTATTATGGGGAAAATCTTTGCTAAGTCAAAAGAAGACATCAAGGTCTTTGTGCCTGGCATGCACGCCATGCTAAAGGGGACCCCTGGCGTTGATCTTTATACCAAGGAAATGACCATTATGGTGAACCATGCCTTACGGATGGAAAGCCCCAAGGTAAAAGACAAGGCTGCTGAAAAGCGGGTTGAACTCCATGCTCACACCACCATGAGTACCATGGATGGGATTGTGTCAGCTAAAAAATTAATTAGCCAAGCCATTGACTGGGGTCATGAGGCTATTGCCATTACAGACCACGGCGTGGTTCAAGCTTTTCCAGAAGCTATGGATGCGGCTGGAGATAAGATTAAGGTGCTCTATGGGGTGGAGGCTTATGTGGTTGATGACATAAGCGGTATTTGTAACGCCCAAGAGCCCATTGACTTTAACGATGAATTTGTTGTTTTTGATATTGAAACCACAGGTTTTTCCCATGTCAATGACAACATCATTGAAATTGGGGCGGTCAAGATTAAAGACCAGTTTGTGGTGGAACGATACTCAGCCTTTGTAGACCCTAAAAGACCCCTGCCGGCTAAGATTATTGAACTCACCGGAATCACTGATTCCATGGTGAAAGGGCAGCGCACCATTGATGCGGTCTTGCCTGAGTTTCTAGATTTTTGTGGCGATGCACCTCTGGTAGCTCATAATGCGAATTTTGACATGGGCTTTATTCGGCAAAACGCGAAGCTTTTAGAAATACCTTTTGAGAACAGCCAGTTTGATACGGTAACTTTGGCTCGCTATCTTTATCCAGCCTTAAAGCGTCACCGCTTAGATAGCATTGCCAAACACTTAAACATCTTTATGGGTAGCCATCACCGGGCGGTGGATGATGCAGAAACCACGGCTAATATCCTATTGCGTTCCTTTGAAAGCTTGGAAGCAGAAGGGATTCATGACACCAGGGCTTTAAATGAAGACTATTGGATCAAGCAAGATATTAAAAAGCCTATGCCAGACCATGTGATTGTCTTGGCTAAAAATCAAGCGGGTTTAAGAACCCTTTATGAATTGGTATCCGATGCGCACATCAAACACTTTCATCGGAATCCGCGTTTGCCCAAATCCTTATTAATAGAAAACAGGGAAAACCTCCTCTTGGGTTCAGCTTGCAGGAATTCAGAACTCTTCCGAGCCATATTAGATGGACGGCGGGATGATGAGATCCAGCGAATTGCTGGCTTCTACGATTATCTGGAGATTCAACCGATTCAAAATAACAGCCATCTGTTTTTTGAAAATCGGGTCACGGAAGGTCAGCTACAAAACATAAACCGTAGGATCTATAAACTGGGGAAACAATTAGGCAAACCAGTGGTAGCCACTGGAGATGTTCATATGCTTCGGCCTGAGGATAAGGAATTCCGTCACATTTTAACCTACTGTCACGGCTTTGCTGGGGCTGGGGTAAATGATTTACCCATGTATTTTATGACCACTGATGAAATGCTTCAGGAATTTGCCTACCTAGGGCCACAAACGGCTCGGGAGGTGGTGGTTGATAATACCAGGCGGGTTGCAGCCATGGTGGAACCCATGCTGCCGGTTCCAAAGGGGACCTTCCCACCTAAAATGGATGGTGCCGAGGAAGAAGTGCGGACTATGACCATGGAAAAAGCTTGGTCCATTTATGGGAAACCTCTGCCAGAATTAGTAGAAAAACGGGTCCAACGGGAATTGGATTCGATTATCGGCAATGGCTATGCTGTGCTTTACTTAGTTGCTCATAAACTGGTTAAAAAGAGCTTAGAAGATGGCTATTTGGTTGGGTCTCGTGGTTCTGTTGGCTCTTCTTTGGTTGCGACCTTTACAGATATCACAGAAGTGAATGGCTTGCCACCCCACTATGTTTGTCCCAGCTGTAAAAAGTCAGAGTTTTTCACCACAGGTCCAGTGTCCTCTGGCGTGGATTTACCAGAGAAAATGTGTCCTGATTGTGGCGTGCTTTATATTCGTGATGGTCATGACATTCCCTTTGAAACCTTCTTAGGCTTTGAAGGTGATAAAGAACCAGATATTGACTTAAACTTCTCAGGCGATAATCAACCAGCCATTCACAAATTCTGTGAAGTCATTTTCGGTAAGGATTATGTGTTCCGGGCGGGGACGATTACAACGGTGGCAGAAAAAACTGCCATGGGTTACGTTCGTAAGTTTTTAGAAGAGAAAGAACTCTTTGCCACCCGGGCAGAGATGGAACGCTTGGCTCAAGGTTGCACGGGTATTAAGCGATCCACTGGCCAGCACCCAGGGGGAATTATGGTTGTTCCTGCCGACAATAACATTCATAACTTTTCACCAGTCCAGCGACCAGCGGATGATACGAAAACAGAAATTGTAACCACTCACTTTGATTACCACTCCATTTCAGGTCGTTTGCTGAAACTAGATATCTTGGGCCATGATGACCCCACAATTCTGCGGATGTTGCAAGATCTGACTGGTGTCGAACCCACGGGGATCCCCTTAACGGATGACAAGGTCTTGTCCTTGTTCTCTTCCACCAAAGCCTTAGGCATTGATGCCAAGAAACTAGGAACTCCAGTTGGAACCATTGGTGTGCCAGAGTTTGGCACAAAGTTTGTTCGTCAGATGCTGGTGGATACCAATCCCAAGACCTTTGCTGATTTGGTTCGCATATCGGGTCTATCCCATGGGACAGACGTGTGGCTTAACAATGCCCAGCACTATATCAAAAATGGCGATACGGACCTTAGTGGTTGTATCTCCCTACGTGATAATATTATGCTCTATTTAATTGAGCGGGGCTTACCTAGTAAAGATGCCTTCTTTATTACGGAAAAAGTACGTAAAGGGAAGGGCTTAAAACCAGAGGAAGAAGACCAAATGCGTAAACACAATGTACCTGAGTGGTATATTGAATCTTGTAAAAAAATTAAATACATGTTCCCGAAAGGTCATGCTGTGGCCTATGTCACCATGGCGGTGCGCATCGCTTGGTTTAAGGTTTATTATCCCTTAGAGTATTATGCAACCTTTTTCTCCGTGCGGGCCAAAGACTTTGATGCTGAACTGGTCTTAATGGGCCAAGAAGCAGTGAAAGCAAAACTTGATTCCATTGCCAGCCTAGGGAATGATGCCTCACCCAAAGAGCAGAACCTGGCCGCCGCTTTAGAGCTGGTGTATGAAATGTTTTTGCGAGGATTTAGTTTTGCACCGGTTGATATCTATAAGAGCCATGGCACTCATTTCAAGGTGGAGGGAAACCAATTGTTGCCACCCTTTGGTTCAGTGAATGGTATTGGTGACAATGCTGGAATGGCTATATATGAAGAAGCCAAGAATGGTGACTTCTTGTCCAAACAAGATTTTAAAAATAGAACCGGTTCCACCCGAACCGTTATGGAAGCTCTAGACCAAATTGGAGCCTTGGACCACTTGGGTGACACCAACCAGATTTCTTTCTTTGGCTAAGGGTAGTTAGGTAGGTGTAGTTAGGTAAGGTTCGTTGGGCTAAGGTTTCCTTGGCTAAAC
>LSQX01145068.1_pt2 | contig 13460 bp, 10 predicted proteins | sample 654561 | NCBI WGS metagenome assembly LSQX01 (sample SAMN04489861, study PRJNA283612) | anaerobic digester metagenome | isolation source: 4 biogas reactors fed with cattle manure at either 37C or 55C with and... | place: Denmark: Kongens Lyngby | collected 2014 | reverse complement strand
TCTCTGCCCATAGTAGTCAATCCCGCCGGCGGCATGAACTCCTACTGGGAGATGCCCTTCAGGAAATCTGCTCGGGTGACCATCGAAAACCGCGGCGATGAAGATGCTGTACTGTATTACCAGATTACCTATGCCCTTACCGAAGTGCCTGATGATGTCGCCTATTTCCATGCCCAGTGGCGGCGCAATAACCCCCTCCCCTATAAGGAAGTACATACCATCGTCGACGGCATTCAGGGCTGGGGACACTATGTAGGCACTTACATCGCCTGGGGTGTCAACAACACCGGCTGGTGGGGAGAAGGGGAAGTGAAGTTCTACATCGATGGCGATGGTGAGTTCCCCACCATCTGCGGTACCGGGACTGAAGACTATTTCGGAGGCGCGTGGAACTGGGAGCATCCGAAGGGTGAGTATGGAGTTTACTCTACACCATTTCTGGGGCTTCCACAGGTGATCAAACCCGACGGCCTCTATCAAAGTCAACAGCGGTTCAGTATGTACCGCTGGCATATCATGGATCCAATTCGCTTTGAGGAAGACTTGCGGGTGACCATCCAAGCACTAGGGTGGCGATCAGGCCGCCGTTACCTGCCGCTGCAGGATGATATCGCCTCGGTGGCTTATTGGTACCAAACCGAACCCCATGCACCCTTCCCCACCCTGCCCGATCGGGATTACCTAGAGATTATCTGATTGGTGGGAAAGGAAACCCCGATCAGAGTAGTGACGCCCATGGGCTGCCAAGCGGCGGCCCATGGGCCAGTTCACAGCCAAGTAGTCTTTTCACCTGCCACGTTGGCACTTGAGTAATGCCGGTGCCAACGCCTTCATCTTTTTCAACACCCGCACACAGCTGCCGATTGGGAGGGACTGATAGAGTGTTAGGCGAGACAATGTCAGAGACCAGCCAAGATAGACAACGCTCCATTCAGATCAGCACGCATGATAGAAATATCCTTCGCCTCCTGGCAGGACGGGTTGCTGAGTTATCTACTCGTCCCATTGAGGAGGAGAAAAAACGACTGTGGTTCAAGCTCAACGCCCTAGAAGCAACCCGGCCCCTGATCTTCTGTGATCCTGAGAATGGCTGGAACGAAATCATCACTGCTGATCAACTGCAATGCCATGGAGACTTAGCCCGAGAATGGGAGATGAGATTGAGGAAGGAAATCTTCTGGGCTGAGTCAATGGGAGATGACCGGGTCACACAAAGACACTTCAATATACCATACACATACACGATGACAGATTGGGGTATGCGTGAAACAAGAATCGGAGGTGCCGATGGAGGCGCTTACCGCTGGGATGCTCCGCTTCAGGATTATGCAGACTTTGATAAGCTTAGGTATCCGACCATATCCATAGACTACGATAGCACTGAGATGATGGTCAACCTTGCCGAGGAGGTGTTTAGAGGCCTTCTCAAAGTGAGGCTAAAGGGAGTCTGGTGGTGGAGTCTTGGGATGACCCGTACACTGGTAGACCTTCGGGGACTAACACAAATCCTGCTAGATATGTATGACTATCCTGACGAGCTTCATCAGCTCATGGCCTTCCTGCGTGATGGGTATCTGGCGATAGTGGACTCTCTTGAGGATAGAGGGCTACTATCTCTAAACAATGACGGCACCTATGTTGGGTCTGGCGGCTTCGGCTGGACTAATGAATTACCGCAGAGTGATTTCCAAGGAAAGGTTCGGACCATTGACATGTGGGGCTTTGCCGAAAGCCAGGAGACCTCAGTTGTCTCGCCAGACATGTTTGGCACTTTCATCTTTCCGTATCAGCTTCCAATACTGGAGCGGTTCGGCTTGAACTGCTATGGATGCTGTGAGCCATTGGACCAAAGATGGGAATATGTTAAACAGATACCAAACTTACGGAGAGTCTCAGTATCTCCATGGGCCAATCTGGAGGATATGTCAGAGAAACTGGGTAGCAGCTACATCTTCTCAATGAAGCCAAACCCAGCATATCTGGCAGTGCCAAGCATCGACGAAGACTTCATTCGTAAGGAACTGCGGAAGGCCATCGAGATAACCAGAGGCTGCAGAGTGGAAATCATTATGAAAGACAACCACACCATAGGCAAGAATCCTGACAACGTCATCCGGTGGTGCCGTATCGCCCAGGAGGAAGCAACGAGGGTCTAGCTCCATCATCATCCCAGGCACAGACAACAGCTCGTTACTCTCGCTCGGCTTTCACGTCTGCTGTGAGACAATGACGCCGGGCAAATATGACCTGAAGGCCTTTGCACACCTAATAGAGGCCGCGGCATTTGTCGCGGCCAGTCAGCAATACGAATATTCCTGTGAGCAGCTCTGAGTGCAGACTTAGATCTCCTTCAGCTAGCCCGAGTAAGGATAGATGGTCACCCCTTGAACCACCCGGTGAATCACCCGCTCCCGGCTGGGAGTATCAGGCATTAGGCCGAGTTCAAGACTCTTGAAGAGGCCGATGATTTGTGCCGGAAGCACCAGCAAGATCGAAAGAAAGCTATTGTGCAGTTGAGGAGCAACGTCTAGTTCGAGAATATGATGGCACAGACCTGCCCATCCTGATTCCGGCTTTGGACCAATGACGATCCGCCTGCGCCCCAAGTTCTTGGCAGCAAGCTCCTTGAGGAGATCGCTTTCGTACTGACGTCGATAGGTATCTCCCGATGAAAACAGAATCACCAATGTGTTTTCGTCTATAGCTGCCATCGGACCATGTCGCAAACCTAAAGTATCCTCCGCCTTGCCAACCACTTTACCATCGGTCATCTCCTGCACCTTAAGATGCGATTCCAAGGCAGCCCCATAGAACGGACTCGCACCGATGAAAAAGATCCTTTCAAAGGGTAAATAGGCAAGGTTCTTAAGCGTCTCCGAATGCTCTTCGAAGAAGAGCTCTGCGGCCTTGGACAAGGCCCCTATGGTTTCCTCATACCCAGCAAAGTCCCCGGGATGGGCCAGGGCAAAGCCTGCCACCACCATGCTGGTGAAGGAGCTGGTCATAGCTAGTCCAGCGTCATTGGTATCAGGTGGAAGTACACAGAGTACGCTCGGTGCCGTGCTGGCTCTCGCTAGCTGTGCCAGCTCTCCCTTGTCGTTGCATGTAATTACCACCTGCTTGACCAACCCCGGCCGCAGAGCCTCTGCTAATTTAAAGACAGCATTACCCTCAGGGCTGTTTCCCGACCTAGCAAACGATACCAGGATAAATCGAGACCGGGGCAATGTTCCTTCAGGGTACATCAGTATGTCAGTAGATGAGATACTTCTGACGAATCCCTGATGTTTCCCGGCCAAAGCAGCCTCAACGCACTGGGCAGCGTAATAAGAACTTCCTGCTCCTGTCAGAATGATTGTCTCATCCTTGTCGATCAACTCTGCCAGGAGCTCCATAGGGTCTTTCATTGTCTCTACAGTCTGATCCCAGACTTTTGGCTGCCGGGCCATCTCCGCAGGAGTATGAACGATCCCTTGCTCCTCTTTGATGGCTTCATCTAGCGAGAGAAGCTGACTAAGCACGTTCGGCAATGGAATTCCCCCTACTCTCAATCAATCGCTCAAAGTCCCGATAGACGCCGGAGTGACTGGCTAAATCTACCTCATCATTGTCCAGATGGGAGGGAAATCTCAACTCCAGTAAACCTCCAAAGGATATAGCGTCTATGTACAGCTTCCAACCACACGAGTGCAATTCCGGAGAAAGTCGGCTTCGCGCTAAGCATTGCACCTAGTACGAAGCCACCAATCAAATCACTCTAACTAGAAAACGGCCCCATCCTCCAGCAGTTTGCTGCGCAGTTGGTCTACATCCAAATCGCGAGGCTGTACACCCATCTGAGCTGCCAAGGCAGCTGCTAATCCACTCGCCTGCGAAATGGCCATCAGTGGTGCCATGGATCTTGCAGACTGGAAGGGAACCTGCTCACAAGAGATACACCTTCCGGCCAGGACCAACCCATCAATGTCTTTCGGAATCAGGGCACGATAGGGAATCCCAAATCCCTCGTGTTTGAAATACAGGCGTTCTCCATAGTAATTGGGAACTGGGTTTGAGCTGATGGCAATCTGATCCGGGAACTGTACACCATCCAGGGCATCTTCTTCCGTTACGACATACTCACCCCGAATTCGCCGGGTCTCTCGCACTCCTACGTGCGATGCCATCTCCAGCAAGAAGCAATTCTCAAAGCCTGGAGTCTTGCGAAGTTCGTCAATCAACTCGAAGGTTTTTTTTCTAGCCTCAATTTCACCCTTTGTCAGATCCTCAGTCTTTGAACAGTCGATGCCCTGAACGCCGGCACCCCAAAGAACAGCCGTGTTCTTGTATACGATGCAGTTGGGTTGACGCTGAAAGTCGAATTTTTCTGGTTCCACATTTCCCACCCTATACATCATGGTGACTCCCATCAGCCTATCTTCATTTAGGGGCAAGACTTCAGCACCGGCGGACGCCGCTATATCAGCATCGCCCGTAGCGTCAACCGTTACTTTCCCCAGGATCGCCTCACGGCCAGATTTACTATAGGTAAATACGCCCTTGACTGCATTGTCCTCAACGATTGCATCAGTGGCATATGTATGTAATCGAATCTCAACACCGGCTTCAATGGCCATTTTGAGCATCACATACTTAAGTACTTCTGGATCGAATCCTACAGTGTACTGAAGCGGACAGCCTTCCTCCAATACCTGAAAGGACCGAGAGTGAGCCGTTCTTTCTGCTATACCATCTTGCCTGATAAGCTCCGTCACAATTTCTTCGGCAATCCCTTTTACTGTCTGCCGCCTCATAGGCGGGATTTCATTCCGAAAACCGTTAAAAGACGCCATGAGACCGGCTGTAGCTGTACCGCCCAAGAAGCCGTACCTTTCAATCAAGACAGTATCGGCTCCAGCTCTGGCTGAAGCGATGGCAGCTACAACACCCCCGGGTCCCCCGCCTGAGATAATGACATCTGCTTCTCCTATGACAGGTACATCCCGTCCCGGTTCCATGATGGTCCTATCTGCCATTCATTATCCTTCCCTTCTAAACATGGTCGTGTTTTTCCATCCCATTTACTCTCCCTCAGTGTTTGCTGGGCTGCGGGTTCGAGGCACAACCACAAGAGCCTCAACTGTCAGCATAATGAGGATTATCAAGCTCAAAGGGTGAGAGGACTCTTAAACTCACCAGCGTGTGATTCAAACGACTAGTACTATCTAATTCCATATTGTCGTACACCCATTGACAGCTAAAAAAGGGGGGGGTAGACAACAGATAACCGTTCTACCCCTCAATTCATCCTACTCTATACGGTTATGTGTTCTCTCTCAACCACTACACCTGTTTAGTCTTGGTCACCGGTTCGGCTAAGTCCAATCCTGCTCAGTCCAGTTCTCAACACAACAGACCGTTCTCAGGAGCAGTAGTGTTATCCATTGCTAGCTGCTGATTGCCCGTTTGAACTCCTCTAGCTCACTATCTTTAATCCTGAAGGTGTTTTCAGCCTTAGGAAATGCCAGGCTTCTTACCTCATCCACATAGGTTGAGAGAGCACCCTCAACCACTTGCATTACATTGCCATACTGCTTCACATGTCTAGGCACAAATGCCTCAAATAGGCCTATGAGGTCGTGGAAAATTAGGCACTGGCCATCACAATCGACGCCACTACCTATACTAATAGTAGGCACACGTACGGCCCGGCTAATAGCCTCTGCGACCGGCGCCGGTATTAGTTCTAGCAGTATGGCAAAGACCCCAGCATCTTCCAATGCTAAAGCCTCGTCATAGAGCCGTTTGGCGACCGCGGCGGTATTGCCTTGGACTTTAAATCCTCCCATCATACTAAGGCTTTGGGGTGTCAAACCTAGATGGCCCATAACAGGTATACCGGCGGCCACTATGGCCTTAATCCGTTCCAGCATCGTGAAACCGCCTTCTAGCTTAACGCCATCAGCACCGGCTTCACCAATCAATCTCCCAGCGTTGCGTACAGCTTCCTCATTGGACACCTGATAGGACATATATGGCATGTCGCCCAGAATGAACGGCCTCTTGGCACCGCGCGCAACGGCTTTTGTGAAAACGAGCATCTCCTCCATGGTAACCGGTAAGGTGTTTTCATATCCCAGCACTGTCATCCCTACCGAATCGCCAACCAGAAGTATGTCTAGCCCGACTCGGTCTGCGATCCTGGCTGTGGGATAGTCGTAAGCCGTAATCATAGAGATCTTTCTGCCTTCCGCTTTCATCCGAGCAAGTTCACCTATGGTCATCTTCGGCAAGTTCTTTTTCTCACTCATCATAGTACCCCCTTGTCGCCAGTCCAGTTCTCACCCGTAGTCTTGACACAACTAACGAGGAAGAACTGCTTAGGGCTCATCAGCTAAGTGTTCGTCAATGAAATCCTGTCTTATCTCCGTACCTAGGCCCGGCAACTTTGGAGCTAGCACACATCCGTCCACAAGCTCTAGCTGCTCCACATGCATTCTATCATTCTTGAGGCTGCCGCTTTCTAGGTAGATGGCGTTAGGCATGGCACATAGCATGTTTACGTTTGCCGCTCCACCACCATGGCTAGCTACCTTTATCCCGTGGGCATCTGCTATAGCAGCTATCTCCATCCATTCAGTCACCCCGCCAGCCCGTCGGTTATCCGGCTGGATAATGTCCACTCCGCCTTTTTGTATCAAGTCCAAAAATGCGTACTTGGTGTAGTCGTTTTCACCTGTAGCGATTGGAATATCCAGTGCAGCAGCCAATCGCCCCAGAGCATTCTTGAACTGTGGAGCGAGAGGCTCCTCAAACCAGAACAAGTCATACTTCTCGTAGGCTCTACCCCGGCGAAGCGCCTCCCTCTCATCAAAGACCTGATTGGCATCCACCATCAGCCGTATCTCCGGTCCCACAGCTTCCCGAGCGACCTTTATTCTCCTCAAATCATCAGACAGAGTGCCCATTCCTACCTTGAGCTTAACCGCGCTAAAGCCCTCTTCCACTGCATCTATACATTGCTGCGCATACTCCTCATCCGAATCGAAATACCAGCCCACCATGGCATAGGCGGGTATACGGTCACGATGGGCTCCTAACAGCTTGTAAACGGGCATCCCCACCGCTTTGCCCATAATATCCCATACAGCTAAATCGATGGCAGATATGCCAAAGTGGGCAAGCCCTACTACTCCATGATATTCCGTAGCCTGCCAGAGTCTTTCTCTAATTAGCTTGGGATAGAAGGGATCTAACCCGGTGATTACTGGAGCCAGCTGTCTCTCAAGCATCAGCTTCAATACCCACGCCGCTTCCCTACTGGTACCAAAGTAAGAGTAACCCCAACCGGTAATGCCCTCATCAGTATGCACCTTAGTCACTACACCACACGGATCTACAAAGCTATGAATAGCATCTCGGATGACCCTGCCGCTCCGAAACTGAAGGACTAAAGCTTCCAAACCTGTAATTTTCATGATTCACCCATCCCTCTATGAGTCTTCATTTCAGAATGCTTAATGCTCGAAGACAATTAGTCCGTATCATTAGGCGATAATTGTCTCTGTCTTCGAATGAGTCCTTAGCATAACAGAGTCACTGGGATAACCAGTTGACCATGTCGACAGGTACAGCTTCCTCCTACGCCAAGCGATCCCATGGATAATTATCCCTTTATGCCCGTCAATGCGATGCCTTCGACAAAATACTTCTGACAGCTGAAGAACAGTATTAGACAAGGTAACACTACCTGAACGCTGGCAGCCATCAAGAGTCCCCACTCTGTTGCATATTCACCCTTAAACATGGCTAGGCCCAATGCGAGGGTCTTCTTCTCCAGCGAGTTGAGATAGATTAGCGGTTGAAAGAAGTCGTTCCAGGTATTCATGAATGAGAAAATCGCCACCGTCACCAGAGCTGGTTTGGAAAGGGGCAAGAACACTGAAGTAAAAACCCTGAAGGAACCACACCCATCAAGAATTGCCGCCTCTTCTAGCTCCACAGGTATTGTGAGAAAGAACTGCCTCATCATAAAAATGAAGAAGGCATTTCCCAGATATGATGGCACTATCAATGGCCTGAAGGTATCGATCCAGCCCAGACTCCTATAAAGAATGAATAGCGGAATCATGGTGACCTGTTGAGGGATCATCATGGTACCCAACAGCAGCAAGAACAACACGTTTTTGCCGAAAAACTCCTTACGGGCAAACCCGTAGGCAACTAGTGTCGATGCAAATAGGTCCCCAACCATGACCAGCGAAGTAACCATTATTGAGTTCTTGAGAAACATTGCAAAGGGTACTGTTGTCCACACGTTCGGGAAGTTTTCCCACATAACCGGGTCTGGTATCCACTCTATAGGGTATCGGAACATCTGCTGCTGCGTCTTGAGAGCACTTGTCACCATCCAGAAGAAGGGTACTAAGAAGACAAATGCTCCCACGCATAGGAGTAGGTAGGTTATGACATTCTTAGCAATTTCCCTAGCTTTGTTGCTGTGGAAAAGATTGATCCTTGTGGCTTCCATATGCTCAAGCATACCGTTACCTCCTAACGCCTTCGTAGTAGACCCAGCGATCTGAGAACTTCACCTGTGCAAGAGTAAGTATAAAGACGATGGCAAAGAGCACCCATGCCAAGGCCGAGGCATAGCCCATGTGGAGCCACTGGAATGCATTGTTGTACAGATACAAAATATACACCAAAGTGGCATTGGCTGGCCCGCCACCGGTCATGATATAAGCATTGGTAAACACTTGGAAAGACTGAATGAGTGTCATGATGAGATTAAAGAAGATGATTGGCGTCATCATTGGCACTGTTACGGTACGAAACTTCGTCCAGGCACCGCCGCCATCAAGTTCAACAACTTCATAGAGGTAGCTGGGCACACTCTGCAGTCCAGCTAGAAAAATGAGCATGGGTCGGCCTACATTCCACACACTCATGATGATCAATGCGGGCATCGCCCATGTAGTGCTCCCCAGCCAGGAGGGACCATTGATACCAATCGTGGCCAGTAAGGCATTCAGTACACCAAACTCCGGTTCAAAAATCCAAGACCAAAGCAACGACACCGCTACGCCCGCGGTCACGGAGGGAAGATAGAAAATCGTTCTGAAAAACCTCATGCCCTTGAGCTGCTGATTGAGCAGCATGGCAAGGAATAGGGCTAACAATAACCGCAGCGGGACACCGACTACTACATAATAGACGGTATTCCATAGTGAGACCCAAAACAGTTCGTCATTCCAAATCCTTTGATAGTTGGCCATACCTATGTAGCGGGGAGGGGTCAATATCTCATACTTAGTCAGACTTAACCCCAACGAAGCTGCCATAGGCCCGAGAGCTAGGAGTAAGACACCAATCAACCATGGCAAGATAAACAAATAGCCTTCCATGTTGCGTTTCAACCATTTACTCATTATGTCACCCCACTTGTCCCAAGGATCATGGGCAAGGGGCTAGATAACCCCAAACCCCTTGCCCATCCTTACGCAAATCTGACTTCCTACTGGTTAAGTGTTTTCAGCAGTTGATTGGCTTCATCCTGAGCTGCCCTCAGAGCCTCTGCCGGACTTACTCTGTTCAAGTAAGCCTTCTGCAGCCAGGCTGCTATCTTATTGTGGATCTCGTTAAACCCAAGTGGATATGGTCTTGGCACCGTATCGTCCCGCATGAACTGCGCCTTAGCCACCATCCAGTTCGGATCGGTAGTGAAAGGAGCAATATCCAGGTTCGAACGCCGGCTAGGCAGATAACCACCCAGAGCATTCCACTCGAAATCGTACTCTGCTCTAAACATGAACTTCAGGAGTTCCCAAGCGGCTTCCTTATTCTTGCTTCCACTCATCATAACTAAGTTGTTCCCGGTAGCGTAGGTTGCCCTGCTCTTATTCTCGGGCATCAGCGCTGCTTTCCACCTCAAGTCAGGGAACTGAGCGGGAAGCGAGTTAAACAGCCAAGGACCTGAATACCACATTGCAATTTTGCCTCGTTCGATAGGCTGTGTCAGTGAAGCAAACTCTGGAGGCATCATCGAGCCGTCTTTGTAGATCATGTCCAGCTGATGAGTCAATGCTTCAACACCAGCCTCGCTGGCAAAAGTAAACTCGGTTGCGTCAGCGTTCATCATGCTGCCGCCAGCCTGCATCAGGAGGATCTCCCAGAACTCAGTCATGGGCGGCCCTACACGGTCATAGGTATAGAGACATGTACCCCACTGCTTATTGTCTACGTCAGTGGTTTTCAAGGCATACAGCCTTAGTTCTTCCCAGGTATCCGGCGGTCCGCCTATACCAGCGTTCTCAAAGAGCTCTTCGTTGTAGAAGAATAGCTGGGTAAAGGTAGTCCATGGGAGGCTGTAAAGCTTGCCCTGATAACTGGACTGCTCCCATCTGACAGGCCAGAACTCTTCTGGGACGATCTCCATGCTTGGGTCTGCGGCAACCCACTTGTCTAGGTCTTCGATAGCACCTCTGGATGCAAACTCCGGTACCCAGAAGTCCTTCGATCTAATGATATCTGGAGGAGTTCCTCCAGCTACAGCGATCAACGTCTTCTGATAGTGGTCCTCCCACTCAGCATTCATGGTAAGTTGGACCTTGATGTTAGGATGCTCCTTAGTGAAGTCACTAAAGATCTTCTCCAGCAGTTCTGCCTGCATCCGATCGCCAATCGCCCAGAATCTTAGGGTGATTTCTTTAGCATAAATGCTAGCGGACAACCCCAAGAGCAAGGATGCGATCAGCACTACAGATAACGCCAAACGATGGGTTCTGGTCATCCTTTGCATCTCCTCTCCTATAATCTTGCCTCATGTACAAACCAATTCAGTTTTGGCTGTCCAAGTTCAGAACGGCCGGTCATCACCTCCTTCTAGTAATAGCTTCTACAGCTCGACCCGCGGCCCTGAGATTCTCCAGCCGCATCTCGCTGTATTTCCTAGAGAGAATTACACCTTGGGCACCACCCTCAAATGCTGCTATCACGCCTTGCTCCACGTCTTCCGGAGTAGAGGTCTTCTCTCCCGGCATCGTAGGCACGTCAATACCAATGCCCGGATAGATGTGTACCTTGCCATTGGTGCCTTGTATTGCCCGCTCTGTTTCCCTGCGCACATAGTCAGCACTAAACCCAGCTTCGGCTAGTTCTTCATAGGGGGCTTCATCAATTTGCAGCATTCGATACAAGAATGGTACCGACTCTTCAGGCGTGGCATCTCGGAAAACGTGTTGGTGCATACCCCTCACCCATCTGGCAAACCTAGGGCCTGCGCAGTGGTGATAAACAGCGATTTTTAGGTAATCGGAGAATCTGCTATATTCTGCATAGTCTTGGGTAGCTCTATAGAAGGGACTGAATGAATTAAGATGCTGCACATGCCATCCCACTTTCTTGGTGGGGTCAATGGCTTTTACAGTCCCATATAGATCCCTATAGAATTGAAACTGACTGTCAGTAAAGAGTTTCTCCCAGGCGAGAATCTCGGGAAACTCTAGCAATATACGCCAGAAAGTGACGAAGAAACCATCAGCCAGAGGGAGCCCCTTCTTCGCGTGCCCGAAATACTCAATGAGCTTCTGGTAGCCACGGACTGCCCTGTCAACGTCTATGCCCTTCTCCTTACCAACAGCTCTACAGTGAGAGCAGAAACAGGTAATATGGTCTTGTTCCCACCCTCCTCCCAAGAGATTCCCTAACGGTCCTTGTCGCTCTGAGCAAAGGGCCAAACCATCAATGTCATATGACTTTACATAGTCCTCATACAAAGACAAGTACCAGTTACGATAATCTGGGTTGTTGAGACATGGCTGCGGTCCAGGGCGGCCATAGACATCCTTCTCCAACACTGCTTTGAAGTTTGGTATCAAGTAAGGCAGCTTGTAGTTAGGTGCCTCGGTGATCCAGCAGTGTACTTCCATGCCCCGCTTTTTAGTCTCAGGCAGTACTTGCGCGAGAATGTCGAAGTTGGGACCGTAGTCCGGGGCTTCAAAATCCTTGATAAACGTGTTAACATAATACTCCTTGTGCGTAGTGGCAAAATTACCGCCAATCAAATCATCGTATTCTTGTACCCCATGATCCGGCAGGGGGTGTCCCTTAATCTGCCGAGAGGCTGTGCCGGGATCAAAGGAATGTGCTGCCAAGAGCAAGGCATTGATCTTTCCCTGCTCCTGCAAGGTGTCTAACAGCGGCACAACTCCCTCATCGACGAAGGAGACTGCCCCAACCTGGATCGCTACAAACGGTCTCGACATAGATATCCCCCCAAGACAAGAAGTCTGCATTCAACTGGCCAGTATTGGTGGTTTAACCTAACTTCTCCGGTTCTGCCCTAACTCAGCTCCCTGACTAATCAACGTCTTCTGCAGCTTCTTCACATCTACATAACGGGGATGTACTTTGTCAGAGACTGCTATAGCTGCAGCTACGCCGGCTGCCTCACCGAGAGACATAACAGGCGCCATGGCCCTGTAGGACTCATAGCTGGCTTGATCAGAAGAGATACACCGTCCCGCAACCAACATGCCCTCTACCTTCTTAGGAAGGAGGCATCTATAGGGTATGTCATAGCCTTCGTGCTCAAGATAGCGACGGTAGCCGTAATAACGAATGATGGGGGAGGAGCATAGCGCAATGACATCATCAAAACGTCTGCCCGAAAGCGCATCCTCCGCAGTCAGCCTATAATCACCCTCAATAAAGCGAGTCTGACGGATCCCAATCAAGGGGCCGGTATCTATTAAGACTGCATCTTTTAGGGCGGGATTCTTGGCTTTTAGTTCTTCAAAATGCTTGTAGATGTTTAGTCTGGTGACAATCTCTTCGTTTGTTAGGTCATCTGCATTTGTGCCATTCATCTTTGGTGCAGGCGGGCCCCAGATTGTCATACACTTATTGGCGATGGATCCCCTCACTGGACCCTCTTCTGTTTCTAAAGGAAAACCAGTGATTCTATACATCAGTTGGTCTTCCATGCGGTGGTCTTCGTCGTACTCAATTTGCCAATAGGGAACACCCGCTTTAAAGGCTACATCAGCATCACCGGAGGCATCTATGAACACCCTGCCAAAAATCGCTTGGCGTCCAGACTTATTCTCCACAATAATTCCTTTGATCTCTTGACCGTCCATGATTACGTCAGAGAAATAGGTGTGGAAAAGTATCTTGACCCCTGCTTCTACCACCAGCTTCAGGGATACGTACTTAAACACCTCCGGATCGATAGCATAGCTGTAAGCTAAGTCTCCTTGCTCCAGGTCGTACTCTTCTTGCTCATAGGAACTCATGCCAAGACCACCAGCTTTGTGCATCTCTCTGATGATCTCCTCACCGATTCCGCGAGTAGTCTGCAGATAATCCGGTTCTTTCTGATTGCGAAAGGCGTTAATGTTTGCCATTAAGGACGCCGTGGCTGTTCCGCCAAAATACCCGAATCGCTCGATGATGAGCGTTTTGGCACCATTTCGACT
>LSQX01078399.1_pt2 | contig 13460 bp, 11 predicted proteins | sample 654561 | NCBI WGS metagenome assembly LSQX01 (sample SAMN04489861, study PRJNA283612) | anaerobic digester metagenome | isolation source: 4 biogas reactors fed with cattle manure at either 37C or 55C with and... | place: Denmark: Kongens Lyngby | collected 2014 | reverse complement strand
CCCCCAGGAGAGGGGACAAACGCCCTCACCCTCTCCCCCAGGAGAGGGGACAAGTGCCGCACTGACAAAAATTGTCAATTAGGTAATTGTACGGGGTTGACTTAGGGGCTAACCTGCGTTATAGTGCAATCAGAGGCCGTGGTTGAGGCTTTTATCTCGTAGGCTTTGCGTTTCTTGGTGCTGAGAGTGAGCAAGAGGCCAGTAGTTATGCGGGTTTGCGTCAGTCTTTTGAGTTTGTGCGGCGGTCTGCCCAAGAGCAGAAGTTAAGTGGCACACTTTATGCACAGTATTAACTAGACGAGAATTGCAAGATTTGCACTCAAAACGCAGAGCCGAAGGATAATAGATTCACCAAGGCTCAACGAGAGATGTTCTTTTCAAAAGGAGGAAGTGAAAGACTATGAAGAAGCTCATCGTTTTAGGAATCATCGCCACAATGGTGATGGGCATGGCCGTCGCAGCAAGCGCTGCTGTTGATGCAACTTGGGCGGTTACGCTAAAAGCCTTCAACGTCGGTGGCCAATCAGGCTCTCAGTGTGTGGCTAATACGAAGCTGGGAGCCATCGACGCTTACACAACAGCGGCTTCGGAAGATGCCGTAGGCAATGTTCAACCCGGCACTCTTGGATTGATTTACTCCGCTATCTGGCCGAATTGTGTCAAAGACACACGCGCCCCTTTAAATGCCGGTGAAGTGAAAGTATGGACATTTAATACGAGCTTGGCCGACGGTACGGAGGGTCCGATCCGTGTCGACATGTGGGTTGCTTCTGAGATTGACCCGTCTACTGACGGCGATCCGGACCTGCTAGTGCAGGTATTTAAGGGTTCGGAACTTATCTGGACCGCCCCGTACGGCGTGAAGAGCAACTCCAAGGCCCCAATGTACACTTACAACGGCATGGCGGGTGATTCTCTAACACTCGTCGCTTCTACGATTGTTCCTGAGCCGGGAAGCATGGTCGCTTTGTTCAGCGGACTTGTTGGCCTGGTTGGGTTCGGCATTCGCCGACGCAAATAAGACAACACAGTCCACTGCTGCTTGATAGCGGCTGTTGAGCTTTCGAATTGAGCCGTCGATCTATCTGCCGGCGGCTCCTCCCTTTTTGGGAGACGACATCCGAAACTACGCCAAGCCGCCGCCGGGCACACGGCGGGGCGACCACAAAGCCAAAGCGCCGACTTTCGGAAAGCAGGCTTGGGTAAAAACACTGAAACGCACTCATTCCGACCGGCGCAGACCGGGGCACAATACAGTAATATTACCGGGTTGACAGCCCCCAGGTCGTGTGCTATATTGCCGTTGAGAGGTCCTTTGGGACTATAACCCAATACAGTGGGAGGTAGAGTTCTATGTTTAAGTCTTTTCCAATTTCACGAATAACGAAAGGAGGTGAAACGATGAAAACATTTGTTCTAGTGCTTGCTCTGATGGTGGTGGCGGCGGGGGTATCCGTGGCAGCCACAGCAACCATCGACATCTACCCGGGGTGGAACCAAATTGCCGCTCCTCTAGTCCCGTTTGATCCGGATCCAATGTCCGCTTTTGCAGAGGCTGCGGATGGGTTGGATGCTATGCTGTATCGCTTCAGCCCCGCTGAAGGTGGAACCATCGCTTATGACGAGTTTGATCCGGATTCGTTTGGTGGAATTCTACTGGGCGACGGTTTCCAGTTGAATGTATTGTCAGGCGATAACACTCTGACCTATGAGGGAGTTGAGGATGGTGTACCGGATGCTCAGGGAGTGAAAACCGATATGTGGATTTCTCTTCCGGGCGAAGGCAGCGGCAACGGTGGATTTCACTTGATTGGTCAGCCGTTTGCTCACAGCACCACTGTTAACGAGACAGAGGGCATTTCGTTTACGGACGGCACCGATGTTAAAGACTGGGCCACCGCCGTGGCGGACGGCTGGGTCTCTGACATATTCCTTGGCCTTGATCCTTCCGTTGGCGGCTCATTTTCAGTGTCTTTGGACGGTTTCGGTGATACGGATTCACTCGAGGCTGGCCACGGATACTGGATTAACACCTTCGTAGACAATCTTGCGATGATCGTCTCAGCTGAGGAATAATCAGCACTGACTGTAGGTTTCCGGCCACAAGAAACTTTACGGGATAATACCCTACAGGGCGGTTGATTGAGAGAGATCTTAATTAACCGCTCTTTTTTCGCATAGACTTGGGAGGGTTTATGAGAGCTTTTGTTTTCGTTTTAATCATCCTCTGCATCTGCATAGCCGCTCAGGCGGCTGTTGGCGTTTATAACATAACCACGCAGCAATCCGCCTCCGACCCGACAACCATCGACATCACCTATCGGCTCAACTGCGTGGCGAATGTTGGGGTGGAGATATTGGACTCGTCGAACGGTGTGGTGGCGGCGCTGGGCGCCGCCGACGTGCTGAAGGGCCTCAACACGCGGCAATGGGACGCGCAGTCCGCCCCGGCGGGAGTCTATAGAGCGCGAATAACCGCAACTTGCGTGACAGGCGGGGAAGTAAAGATCTTGGAGAAGTTGTTCGGCACCGGCGCGGCGACCGACAATCTACGAGGGGTTGCAGTCGATCGCTGCCCGCAAAGCCCGGGGTATGGCACGATTTATCTGGCGGATATTTATTATGGCAAGATTTTCGCCTACAACCCCGACGGCTCCAAGAAAATGTGGCCGGCCAACGGCTATAGCAGCAACGCGCTGGCGCTGGGTTTAAGCAGCTCACAAGGACACCCGTGGGGTTTGGGGGTGGATAACGCCGGTAACATATACACCACCTGCAAAGCTAAAACCGCAAAAACCGGTGTAAAGGTGTTCGATTGGCAGGGCTATGAGCTTTACCACCTGTTCCCGACCGACAAACAAGACATCTCATGGGTGGAGGGCCGCGTGACCTCGGAAGGCCTGGAGGTGTTTGAGACTATCGGCAGCGAGGTGCGAATGAGCAGTATAGTCAACCCGTCGTGGACTACTATCGTCACACTGCCCAGCGAGCTTACCACGCAGCAGATATGCTTTGAAGCCGGCGGGAATGTCTTCTATCTGGTGGCCAACGGCAAAGATATATACGGGCCTGGGGTTTTTAGATATATCGAACAAAGCGACAAGACCTGGGCTATGGATACCAGCTTCGATTGCCCGATACACAATTTCATGGGAACCAACGGTTGGAGTGCGGCCAGGGTGGCAACGGGGGTGAGCTGTAACACCACCGACCCCGACGGAGATGGGCCGCATACCGCAACGTGTCTTTGGATTGGGCTTGCGGGCTTCAACTCAATATTCGGCGGCAATGCGATTCGGATGGCGCTTGACTCGGACTCGGCAGCCCCGGAACTGTTCAGGATGCCGGGGAGATTGCTGCGATTTGTGGCGGCTGATGCTGTCGGAAACGTGGTGGCCGAATTAAACAGCAACGAAGCAGCCATCTACAAAGAATGGGGGCTGCTGTCGCCGTGCGGAGAGGCCAACACCGATGTGCGCGTGAGCAGCCCGTTTGTGATCTCCGGCAGCGTTGCACCCGAGATCGTCTCGGGGATATGCGAATGCAAGCAGTTTGAAGATGGGCAACTGGTGGAATTAGGCTCGGCCAAAACCGTGACCGCCGTGTTTGATGGATGCTTCTATATCCAGGAGTCGCAAGGCCCATGCGGGATTAAAGTGGAAAGCGAAACAGTCGTGGGCGAAGGCTCGGTCGTGAGGGTGAGAGGCACGATGGGGACAAACGCAGGAGAACGGGTGATCTGCGGCGCCCAGGTGCTCTGAGGACAACCCCGGCTGCCCCCTCACCCTCAAAAGAGAGGGGGTGGCCGGTTCTACTATCGTGGAAGGAGAGGGTTAGGATGAGCATTCTGCGTCAACATACATGAAACAGCCTTTCCATTATAATTAAAGAAGAAGCGGGGAGGACTGCGCCTACGATCCGGCCAAACAGTAGATTACTGGTCTCGAACAGAGGGTGGATATGAAAGATTTACTGAATATGATTTGCGATAAGGCTAAAGCCTGTGGGGCGACTTTTGCCGATGCGCGGGTGTTTGAATCCGAAGGTGTCGGAATCAGTCGGCAGGATGGCCGCGCGGATAAGCTCAACTCCGGCGCCTCAAGAGGGCTGGGCGTGCGGGTTCTGAAAGATCACGCTTGGGGATTTGCCTCCGTTTCGGATTTCGACTCGGATAAGGCGTTGGGGGCCTTGGCGACGGCAGTTTCTATGGCGGAAGCCTCATCTGCACGATCGGAAAACGCTGTTGTAGCCGACATACAGGGAGTCGAGCGTGACATCAAAGCCGACGTCGAAATCGACCCGCGAACCGTCCCATTTGAACGCAAAATGGCGGCAATCGAAGGCTGCGAGAAAACTGCAATCAAAATCGTCGGCGATAAACTGGCCAATTCCGTTGTCGGTTACTACGATCGAATAAACGTCGAAACCATCTGCAATACCCAGGGTGCATTTGTGCGCAGTGAGTCGATCAGAACCATGGTGCATACGACGATTGTGGCCAGTGACGGCAAAACCTTGCAAAAAGGCAGTGGCAGAGTCGGTGAGCCGGTCGGATTCGAGTTGATAGAGAGAACCGGCCCAGATGAGTTTGCGGGCAAGGCCGCGAGGACAGCCCTCTCGCTTTTGAGCGCATCGACGCCGCCCGCCGGTAAATTCCCTGTTATATTCCATCCGTCCGTGACGGGATTGCTGACACACGAAGCGATCGGCCATAACGCCGAGGCCGATCACGTTTTGAGCGGCTCATCAATCATCGAAGGCAAACTCGGCGACAAAATCGCCTCGGACTTGGTGACTATCATCGACGACTCCACAATCCCAGGCAAGTGGGGGTCTTTTGAGTATGATTCAGAGGGCACACCCGGCGCACGGCGCGTTATTATCGAAAACGGCGTACTTAAAGGATATATGCACAGCCTGGAGAGCGCAGCCAAGATGGGCGTTTCGCCGAACGGGAGCGCTCGAGCACAAGACTACTCGAACCGGCCGATCATCCGAATGAGCAATACTTTTATCGAGCCAGGCACATCGACGTTTGAAGACCTCCTGTCGGGAATCGATCTCGGCGTATATCTGATGGGCGGAGAATACGGCTACGTTTTTTGTGAGCGAGGCCAGTATACTTGCCACGCGGGCGAAGCATATATGATCAGAAACGGCGAACTCGCCGAGCCGCTGCGGGATGTGTCGGTCGCCGGAATGACCCTGGAGACACTTCTAAACATCGACGCCGTGTGCAGCGACTTCGAGATGAAAATGCCGGGGATGTGCGGCAAAAACGGCCAAGGGATGTATGTCGATAATGGCGGCCCCCATATTCGAGTGAAAGAACTCGTGGTCGGCGGGCAAGCGTAGACTGTGGCTCACCTCTACGTGTGGTATAATGTCGTGTTGTGTAAACGTGATTGAGGAGATCAACTGATGAGCGTAATGCCATGCGATTATTACGTCAAAGATATAGACCTGGCGGAGTTTGGCCGTAAGGAAATAGCTATTGCAGAGAAGGAGATGCCGGGGCTTATGGCCACTCGGGAGAAGTATGGCCCTTCCAAGCCTCTGGCAGGGGCGCGGATCGTCGGCTCACTTCATATGACAATACAGACCGCCGTGCTTATCGAAACCCTAATCGAACTTGGAGCCGATGTGCGCTGGGCGAGTTGCAATATATTCTCCACTCAGGATCACGCCGCAGCGGCGATGGCCGGGCGCGGTGTCCCTGTATTTGCATATAAAGGAGAGACACTCGAGGAGTATTGGTCGTTCACCAAAAAGGCAATGACCTGGCCGGATGGAGGAGGGCCGACTCTGATCGTCGATGACGGAGGAGACGCCACTCTGCTGATACACAGGGGGTATCGAGCGGAGGAGGATGCGTCGATCATAGACGAGCCGACAGACAACAAAGAGTTGGCCGTAGTCAATGATACGATCCGAAAATCCCTCGCCCAAGACCCGACGTTCTTTCATAGGATTGTAAAGAACCTGCGAGGGGTCTCAGAGGAGACTACCACCGGGGTCCATCGGCTATATCAGATGCTCGAAAGAGGGGAATTGCTCTTCCCGGCGATCAACGTCAATGATTCAGTGACGAAAAGCAAGTTCGACAACATCTATGGCTGCCGAGAATCGCTGGTGGACGGGATCAAACGCGCCACCGATGTAATGATTTCCGGCAAGATCGCCCTGGTCTGCGGATACGGCGATGTCGGCAAGGGATCGGCGGAGTCGCTGGCGGGCCAGCGTGCGCGGGTTTGGGTGACGGAGGTCGATCCTATCTGCGCACTTCAGGCGTGTATGGCGGGGCACACGGTGACTACTGTCGAGGATGCGCTTCCGCACGCCGATATTTATGTGACAGCCACGGGAAACTGCAACGTCATCACCGCAGAACACATGTCCAGGATGAAAGATCAGGCGATCGTGTGCAATATCGGCCATTTTGACAATGAGATCGAGGTCGACAGGCTGAAGGAATGGCCGGGAATCAAGCACGTTAATATCAAACCGCAGGTCGATGCTTTTACATTTCCCGATGGGCACACGATATATCTTCTCGCTGAGGGACGACTGATAAACCTCGGTTGCGCCACCGGCCATCCCAGCTTTGTTATGTCCAACTCGTTCACCAATCAGACGCTGGCGCAGATGGATCTGTGGAGCAACAATTATGAGATCGGGGTGTATCTGCTGAGTAAGAAACTCGACGAGGAAGTGGCAAGGCTGCATCTGAGCAAGCTTGGCGCGAAGCTGACACAGATGACCCAGATGCAGGCGGATTATATCGGCGTGCCGAAGGATGGGCCATTTAAGTCGGAGCATTATAGATACTAAATAAGGTCGTGCGAGACCAGGGCGATTTGCCGGATGTGGGAGATGAGGCAGCCGGCCGGTGAACTAACCCCAGGGTTGGGGTGAGGGACAATTCTTTGGAGTGATCGAATGACGCTTTCAATAGCTCAATTGAGAGACCAACTCGCGCAGGGCTGGGTTATTCCGGCCAGCCCTTTAGCGTTAACGGCAAATCGACGCTTGGATGAGCGCAGGCAGCGGGCTTTGTGGCGATACTACAGCACAGCAGGCTCCGGTGGGATTGCAATAGGAGTACACACAACCCAGTTCGCAATCAGGGACCCAAAATTCGGCCTGTTCGAGCCGCTGCTGGCTCTCGGGCAGGATGAAATGGATCGACTTGACGAGTCCGCCGGGCCGGAAAGTCAGCCACTTATTCGTATAGGCGGATGCTGTGGGGCTACAAGCCAGGCGACAGCAGAAGCGGAGATATTGCGTAGATATGGCTACCATGCGGCTCTGCTGAGCCTTGCCGCCCTTCAAAACGAGACTGTTGACGAATTGGTGAGCCATTGCGAAGCGGTCTCCGAGGTCATTCCGATCATCGGGTTTTATCTTCAGCCTGCTGTGGGCGGGCGGGTGCTGCCGTATGAGTTTTGGCGGCGATTCGCTGAGATAGAGAACGTGGTGGCCATCAAGATGGCGCCGTTTAATCGCTACTATACTCTCGATGTGATGCGCGCGATTATAGAATCCGGCCGCGACGATGTCGCGCTATATACTGGAAACGATGACAACATCGTTATGGATCTCCTGACTCCGTTCAAATTTACGCCCGCTGGTGGCGAGCCTATCCAGCGTCGAATCGTTGGTGGGCTTCTCGGGCATTGGTCCGTATGGGTCAAAAAGGCGGTTGAGCTGCTGGATGAATGTCACGATGCGGTCGACAGCGGCGCGGGCGCATCGGAGGAGTTGCTCGTGAGGTCGGTAGAGGTCACAGACTGTAATGCTGCTTTCTTCGATGCGGCCAATTCGTTCGCGGGCTGCATTGCCGGGCTTCACGAAGTTCTTCGTCGGCAGGGGCTGCTTGAGGGCCTTTGGTGTCTGGACCCTGACGAAAATCTTAGCCCTGGTCAGATGGAGGAGATCGACCGCGTGTATGCCGCCTATCCGCATCTCAACGACGATGATTTTGTGGCTGCACATCGCGACCAGTGGTTGAGCGGATAATAGAGGGCGTTTGCCGGTGAAGACAATTACAGCCGTATGGGCACTCTCTTTTGTAGCAATGGGTGCAGCCGTGCTTCCCAGTAAATCCGCTGCGCCTGTGACCGATGGTATATGGGTGCGCCCGTCGGCGAAAATCCCCGCTGAACCGATCATCGGTTTTAAGGATGGCATACGCATTGGGCTTTGGCCATCCCCGAATGGCCCGCGCGGCATAATTAGAATTTACGCCCCCTATATCTTCCCGAAAGACGCGCTGTCAAGGATAAATTTTATTGCCATCGAACCGATAGTCAACGGCCACAGGTCGCTATCGGAGCTTGAGCACAGCAGTCTCGATGGTCTGCCCGGCAAACGGTTGTGGTTTGTCGATGATATCGAAAATATGTCTCCGCCAAAGACGCCGTGGCGCTGCCCCCAGGGCAAAACCGGCACGCTCAAAGTCGGCGAAAAAGACATCCTAACTCTCAGCATAGCCATACGGGTTGAAAAACTCGACAATGGCGCGGAACCGATTATTCTCGCGACTTTTCGAGAAGATCGGCCTCACGAAGTCGCATTCAAGTGTTACTCGGCCAAATCCGGCGCGACGATGGAGTCGTGTGTGCTGACAGCCACTATGGGAAACTTTGCCCGGGCTAGACTGTTGTGGCTGGCGGATGAGGTCGTGGACAGCCGAAAACTTTGGCCGGACCGGTCCGGCCACGGATTTTTCCCGACACCGGACTATCCTGCCGAAAATATTCACAAAACGGAGGACGGCACACTCACAGTTGCGATTACGCCCAACGAATCCGATCCTGCCTTAGTCAAAGTCGCTCGCGACTGGTGGACATGCAAGGCGTCTATCGCGACCCAATATTGGCGCAAATATCCCGAATCCGTCAAGGCTCCCATATCCGTTCGGGTCAATGGCCGGGCCTTATACTACGGTACAAATGTGGCCATTCCCGGCGGTGTATCATATGAAAATTTCGAGCTGATCGAGAAATTTACCCCGGGTGTGGAATCCGCATTCGGAGTGACTCCATTGATCCCTGCAAAAATGGGTTGGAAAACGAGTAAATAATGAGAAAACGATACGATTTGGCTCAGTTGAATTGGACGCTGTCTGGTTGGATGCCTGAGTTATGGCGAGTTGAGCAGAGTATGGAAATAGGAGCATCGCCAAACGCCGAGGTAGCCGCTATTCCCGCCGCGGTTCCAGGTTCGGTGCAGATGAGTTTACTGAAAGCCGGACTGATACCTGATTGGAACATCGGCTTGAATCATCGGGCCTGCGAATGGGTGGAGAATCGGCATTGGGTCTACGAGACGACCATCCCACAAGACTGGATTCAAGCCGGCCAAAAGGTCCGCCTCAACTGCCGGGGACTGGACTATCGCGGGACAATCCTGGTGAATAAAACTGAGGTCGGAACATTTGAAGGCTCCCTTGCGCCGCATGTGTTTGATCTCACAAACCACCTGGCCGAAACTGCGAACAAGCTCAGAATTGTGTTTGATCTTCCGCCGCGATGGCTTGGTCAGTATGGTTATACTTCCCGAATGCGCGAGTGGAAAGCGCGTTTCAATTATACCTGGGATTGGGTTCCCCGACTGGTGCAAACGGGTATTAGCGAATCGATCTATCTCGAGGTCACCGACGGAAAAGAGATCACAGAACTTCGCTGCGTCACAGACCTCGACCTGGAGACCGGCGGCGAGCTTAAAATTAACGGCAAAGTCAACGGCGCGTCTGTTGAGATAAGCCTCAAGCGCGATGGCGGCACCTTACGCAAGGAAACCCTCGCCGCCGAGCAGTTCAACAGCAATGGTATTTTGTGGGATCGGCTGGATGTGGATAAATGGTGGCCGAATTTGTGCGGCGACCAGCCACTATATGACGTCGATGTTGTGCTGCTCGACAAGGCCGGGACTGCTATTGATTCCGCCACTCGTCGAGTCGGGTTCCGAAACGTCTCGTGGCGGCACTGCGAGGGTGGGGAGCACGCCGATCCGTGGATATGTGTTGTGAACGGACGGCCTGTTTTTTTGCAGGGGATCAACTGGACCCCGATTCGACCGAACTACGCCGACGTGACTGAGGCGGACTATCGCAAACGACTGGAGTTGTATAAAGACCTTGGGCTGAATATTATGCGGGTGTGGGGCGGCGCGTTTCTTGAGCGCGAGCGCTTCTACAATCTCTGTGATGAGCTTGGCCTGTTGGTGTGGCAGGAGTTTCCTCTGTCGTCCTCCGGCGTCGAAAACTACCCGCCTGATGATTCCGATGCCATCGAGTCGATGCTGCCTATAGTGAAATCATACATCGAAAGACGCCAACACCATCCGTCGCTGATTATCTGGTGTGGAGGCAACGAGTTGATGGACAAGCAATACAAGCCCGTTGATGATACACATCCTCTAATTGCTCAGATACGAGCGATAGTGGACAGTGATGATCCCACTCGTCGGTTTCTTGCAACATCGGCGAGCGGGCCGGAGTTTTCGGCTGCCGAGCAAAATTATGGAAAAGGAATCCACTGGGACATACACGGGCCGTGGCAGATAGGCGGTGAACTCGATACAGATTGGGTTCGGTATTGGGCGAATGACGATGCATTGTTCAGGTCGGAGATGGGAGCGCCTGCCGCCAGTCCCGCCGATATCATCCAAAACTCCGCTGGAGAGCTTGATCCTCTGCCCGGTAATGCCTCCAATCCCTTGTGGAGGCGCACGTCGCCGTGGTGGATCGAGTGGCATGTAGCATCCCAAGAACTGGGACGAGAACCGGAGAGCCTTCAAGAATATGTCAATTGGAGTCAAAATCGGCAGGCGAGGGCATTGGCGATCGCAGTGAAGGCGTGCAAGGATCGTTTCCCGCGTTGTGGAGGATCTATTATCTGGATGGGCCACGATTGTTTCCCTTGCACGGCCAACACATCCATCGTCGATTTCAATGGTGACCCAAAACCGGCTGCAGTCGCGCTGAAAGCGGTATGGCGGGGCTAATTATTGGGTATATATCCAGCAGATTGTTTTATCAATGGAGGAAATGTTAATGGAAGATTTGGATAAAGTGCGACTCTTGGCGCCCGATTTGCGCGATAACAAAGCTTTTCCCCGCAGTTCGCGGGCTACCCTTGCGGATTATGTGATTGCAGCGCGGGTCGTCGACAAGTGCCGCGCCGATTTGGTTGGCCAAATTGGTGACTACGACACAAATTGCCCACTCGATAAGATATGGCTCGAATTCGCCGGCATCAACTACGATGAACTGAGGGCCTTTTTAGCCACCGGCGCGTCGGATGAACAGGTTGAATCCTGGATTCGCGAACGTGCGAAGCAGCAGACCCGAGAAGAAATCATTCCGTGGAATAATCAGCAGCGCGACCGGCGGCTGAGCGATGTTCCGGTTGATCTGCAAGTATATATGGAGGACTACATCAAACAATACGTCCCCCGCAACAAAGTTGTCTACACCCTGTTCGACATCTACGACTACGAAGAGGAGAGGCTGTAACCTCGTCGGTGTGACAGCTATTAAGGGGATATTGTGGCAATTTAGCATCATTGCGGACAATCTGAGCGATCCATGAAGGTTTGTTGCTCTAAGCCCGCTAAGTTGCCAGTAATGTATCCATCAGGAGGCGGTGCAAATGCCGGATATGTTCGTTAAACTGCTTGATATCCCCGACGATAGTGCGGAAATTGCAAAGTTGAAAGATCAAGGGATCAATATTCGTCGGATTCAGCCTTATGAGCGTTCGATATTGCAGAACTTTGTGACGGAGAATTTCAGCGTGGGCTGGGGAGATGAGATACAAGCTTCTTTTTCGCACCAGCCGGTGGCTTGCTTTGTCGCAACGCACGAGAAGAAAATAGTCGGTTTCGGCTGCTATGAGACGACTTGCAAGAACTATTTTGGCCCCACTGGCGTTTTGAAGGAATACCGGGGCAAAGATATCGGCAAGGTCCTTCTGATCGAGTGCTTGAAGGCGCTGAGAGAGCTTGGTTATGCCTATTGCATCATAGGCGGGGTTGGGCCTGCTGATTTTTATAACAAATGCTGCGGCGCCACCTTGATACCGGACAGCGTGCCCGGTATTTACGGCGATAGCCTGGCGCGGTAGCACGGCTAACTCTTAAGCAGCCGTCTCAGCTTGTAGGCCTGCTGTAGAGAATTTGCGATCTCCCGGAGGGTCATCGGTCGATTCTTGCGCGAGTCGAATCTTGATATTTGAAGGATATTATCGACAAGATGACTCTTCGGGGTTCCTGTGAAAAACGCGTTTCGCCGCTGATAATCGCGCCATCCCATCTTCCCTTTTACGTATAACAGCGATGCGAGGGTTTCCATCAACTCGGCTCGGGTCTGCTTGCGCAGTTCGTCGCGTGTGAAGACGTGGTCGGCGAGATATTCGAACTCCAGCTTGTATGGCGGCTGATCCCCGAATGTCTCTGCCAGAAGAGTCGCGGCACGCCAGTTCAAAATGGTGGATCTGCTGTTGGCTGTGTAGAAGAGCTTGACTTCAGCGTCGTAAATGCTGGCTTTAGCGCCTTCGGAGGTCACTATTTCATATTTTTTGCAGGTGCGAAAAATCGTCGGCTGTCCGGGTTTGGCTTCGGGGTTTTCGATGCCGGCGATATCAGCGTCTGCCACCGAAAGCACCTTCGCGTAGTGGTTGTGCAGATGGTTGACCGCGCCCCGGCGGTCGCCGCGAACTCGAATGTAATCTCCTGTGTTTATCGGCAGTTGAGGCCCTTCGGAGTGCGCTTTGGCCTCGCGTTCCTCTCGCAGAATCATGTCCCGGATGGTGGATTTGAACAAGTCGCCCCTGGCCGGGTTTGAAAGTGCTCGCGCGATCATCTCGGTTAAAGCTCCATCATCAGTCTTTAATCCGACGGACTTGCGAAGCGCTCTGTTGCCCTCTTCGGCTGCAAAAAGCACATTCGACTCCTTGACGCGGCAGGTCTCTCCGTTACGCGAGTTTTGAATGGTATAAACCCAGTGCGGCCTGGGATTTGGGCAGAGGTCTACCTCAAGAACCTGGCCAAGGGTTTTGTCTGGGCCTAGGTGGCCATAGCTTTGGCGGGGAAGTTGGGGGTTGGTGTGCCTGTAAGCCACAAACCGGCCTACACTGAACTTATAATCATCGAGCATCTCGTTGACCTTTCACCACTATTATACTCCACAACTCGCAGTAGTCAACTCATATTCCCACTCACCCAGAGGGTAGCAAAAGAATCCCCTCCCCTGGGGGAGTAGATTGTGCCTGTGTTGTAGGGGCAGGGGGTTGGCACACGAATCCCCTCTCCTGGAGGAGAGGGATAGGGTGAGGGCGAAAACAACTTTCCACACCCGCCCGGCATACCAAGCCAACCTCTTCCCGCGCAATCTTTTATACTTCAACAGCCCGCCCGGTTTGCCAGGCCGACCCCCTCACCCCCGCCCTCTCCCT
>LSQX01336647.1_pt1 | contig 13461 bp, 12 predicted proteins | sample 654561 | NCBI WGS metagenome assembly LSQX01 (sample SAMN04489861, study PRJNA283612) | anaerobic digester metagenome | isolation source: 4 biogas reactors fed with cattle manure at either 37C or 55C with and... | place: Denmark: Kongens Lyngby | collected 2014 | reverse complement strand
GAACAACCCCTTGTATTTCAGTTCTAAGCTGCTTGGACACACTTGAAGACCTTTTCCTTGTCCCTTGACTATTTGATTTTCTTTTGACCGAGCCAGGCCTCTTTTTTGGTTTCCGAGGAGCCACTCCAATACCTCCACAAATAATTACAGTATTATTTTGTAAGTGTTTATGCAGATTTAATATATCACATTAGTTTACCCTTTGACAATGTGAGGTATACATGATATTATTTACGGTAATTTCACAGTTTATTTGTGGAGTACTGACAGAAAACAGAATATAATTTATAGATAGAGGCGCATTTTTCAAAAGTAGCTTAAATGAAGGTAACGGGCCTGTTGATTTTAAGTGAAAGGGAAAAATGCCGAAGGATTAGGTGCCGTTTCATCATAGTCCTGGTTGACTGGTTAACAGCCTTTCAATTGTCGCTATAGCGGAGAGCTATCGGTAGGGTAAAGATTGTCATTTATGACTTAATGTAGTCAGGCTGCCGGTAGCAATATTGGCAGCCTTTGTTTTTATTGTAGTTTTACTGTTTCTAAATTATTAACCGAGAGGAGTGCTCATTATGAAAAGAACTTTATTCACCGGGTCATGCGTTGCTTTAGTAACTCCCTTTAACCAAACAGGCGTCGATTATAGTAAGCTCGAAGAACTTATCGAATGGCATATTAAGGAAGGCACAGATGCAATACTGATATGTGGAACCACCGGCGAAGCTTCAACCATGCCGGACGAGGAACATATGGAGGTAATTCGCTTTGCTGTAGAAAAAATAAATAAGCGTGTTCATGTTATGGCGGGTGCTGGCAGCAATGATACAAATCATGCTATAGAGCTGTCCAAATTTTGCGAGCAGGTCGGAGCTGATTCCATTCTTTAAGTAACCCCTTACTATAACAAAACTACTCAAGAAGGTATATACCAGCATTTTAAGGCCATTGCTCAAAGCATAAGCATTCCGGTAGTTTTATACAATGTTCCTTCTAGAACAAATTTGAACATTAATCCTGCCACTTTGCAGAGACTGGCTCAAATAGATAATATTGTTGCAGTTAAGGAATGTAACCTACTCCAGGTGCCTGAAGTCATGTATTTATGCGGTGATAAGCTGGATATATACTCGGGCGAGGACGGTAATGTTGTTCCTTTGTTGGCTCTAGGAGGTAAAGGTGTTATCTCGGTAATGGCAAACATAATCCCGAAGGATACTCATAATTTGGCCCAGTCCTTCCTGGATGGAGATATTGCCACTAGCCGTGAGCTCCAGATTAAAACCGTGCCTATAGAGAAAGCGCTATTTTGTGAAACAAACCCGATTCCCATTAAAGCAGCAATGAATATGATGGGATTTGATGTGGGCCCCTGCAGGCTGCCATTGGTTGATATGTCAGACAACGGTATGGACCAGCTTAGAAAGGCTCTTATAGAATATGGACTTATATAGTTTAAGTCCCTTGTGGAGGTCATGTAATGATTCAGATACTACTGATAGGATGTAATGGTCATATGGGTCGAGCCATAACCCAGTCATGCAGATACAACGAGAACATGACTATTGTGGCCGGCGTTGATGCTGTGGTTAATGTTGATAATGATTATCCTGTTTACGCAGATATATTTGATGTAAAAGAAACCGTTGATATTATTATTGACTTTTCCCACCCCAAAGTACTTAATGTAATTCTAAAATATGCTCTTGAGAAATCTCTGCCCCTGGTTATTGCAACCACAGGGCATAGCGATGAGCAGAAGGACATGATTGAAAAAGCAGCAAGCTCAATACCAATTCTTCTTTCGGCAAATATGTCATTAGGTATCAACCTTATGGTTGATCTGGTTAAGCGCGCTACCAAGCTGCTTCATGGTTCCTTTGATATTGAAATAATTGAGAAGCATCATAACCAGAAGATAGATGCCCCAAGCGGCACCGCCCTTCTCATTGCCGATGCTGTGAATTCTACCCTTGCCGGTAATGAGATGAAATATGTGTATGACCGGCATTCCTCAATGCAAAAAAGAACCCGCGACGAGATTGGAATACACTCAATCCGAGGTGGAACCATAACCGGAGAGCACACCATTATATTTGCCGGCAATGACGAAATGATTGAAATAAAGCACACTGCTGTTTCAAAAAGTCTGTTTGCAGAAGGTGCGCTAAAGGCTGCATCCTTCTTATATGACAAGACTCCCGGCTACTATAAGATGCAGGACATCTTTGAGTAAGACACGGGGACAGGTACCTTTCCTGCTTTCCTGTAAACAAGTTTAAGTAATATTTAAGGGGCTGGAGGTTAAAATTAAAATCCTCCAGCCTCTTTCTTCTCAATCTCACTTATACTAAACATCGATTTAATTGGAATTGTCGTCTATATCGCTTTTCGCGTTACTAACCATATCTGTCCCGGAATTTTTCTCATCAGCCCTTAAATGCTTGTCAACGATCGGATTTATATACGAGTTTATTACAAGGCCGGGCAGGGCGAATCCCAGAAGCATATAATAAACATATACTAAGCTAAGAGCCAGATAGCTTTCTGTCGCTATTACAATTAGCATAGGCCCAAGCATCAGCACAAACAGGATTATCAATATCATTAAATTTGGTAAGAAGTGTCCTAAGCTTAATAGAAAAGCGTTCTTATAAATGTTTTTAATGCTCAGCTCATAGGAAACCATCATTGGATAGATATACATAGTCATCATTAATATTAATATCAATACAATAAGTATAACAGCATAGGCAAAGGGCATAAAGGACTGATCTAATGCCCCTGCTATATTCTTATACAAATATAAGTCGATAAGTAAAAAAGCTATGGCAACAAAGTTTATCAAGCTTACTATCAGGCTTTGCCTGAAGTTCTCTTTAGCCTTTTGCTTAAAATCATACCAGAAGAAAATCGGTATCCCATAGCAATAAGATTTTAGAACATATGTTAACCCTGCCTGAGCCGGCCCCACTGTAATTACGGGAACAGCCAAGAAAAATATCATAACAGGAAATACCAAAACTAACAGTAACATTAATCCGCTTTCATCTGTCGAAATTGGCAATAGATCCACTACATAATTACATAAGAAGTAGGACAGTATCAGTGCCGGAATATTCAGCAGCAGGAAAACCACATTTGCACTCATGAGTTTCCAAAATTTCCCTTTAAAAGCGCGGAAAAACATTACTAAACTGTTATCATCAACATAAGTTCCATCAACAAAAGGATCTAAATTATCTTTCTCTCTGATCATAAACTTTTGCACCCTTACCTGTTCAATATTGAATTATTGTAATATAAAGTCTCTTCTATTATAATAAACGAGTATACCACAAAGTCAAAGCTTATTATTAAATAATGGAAGGACAGGACTTATAAATTACAGACCTGAGATGTGTGGTTAGTATGAGAAGGCTATATATCAAGCAAAAAGTATTTTCCATAAGAGATCGGTATAGTATTTTTGACGAGCAGGGACAGCCTGTATTCAATGTTGAAGGCAAGATCTTTTCATTTGGTGCAAAGATTCATCTCTATGATGCCGCCGGAATGGAGCTGCTTTATATTGAACAGAAGCTTTTCAGGTTTCTGCCCGAATATCATATATACAGCGGCAATACATTAATTGCCGTAATAAAAAAAGAATTCTCCTTATTTAAGCCAAAGCTGAACATTCAAAGTCAATTTGGGGATTATTCTTTCATCGGCAATCTGTTTGGTATGGACTTTTCAATAGTCCGAGATAATATGGTAATCGGAGAGCTCCATAAAGTCTGGCTTTCATGGGGTGATAGCTATGAACTTATAGTTGAAAATGAAAATGATGTTCCTCTGTTTTGCGCCCTTTCTATCGCTATAGACCATTGTATTCATAATGAAAGTGATCGGTAATACAAATTAAGAACAGCAACTTTTATGTATTGACAGAGACAAAATCAATATGTATAATAAGTCTTGCTGTTAAAATTGTATTTGCAGCATGTAAAGACCACGATATGCGGCCGTGGTGGAATTGGCAGACACGTACGTTTGAGGGGCGTATGCGCGAGCATACCGGTTCAAGTCCGGTCGGCCGCACCAGAGTAAACTCCATCGAGAATTCGATGGGGTTTTTTAGTACAAAGCATCATTTATCCCGGGAATGCTGTGCAAAGCTTTTGTTAAAGCTGAATTATTCCGGGACTATGCTGATCTCAATGTGATGGGGTGCGTTGTTAATGGATTCTATACAGCCCGGCTATAAAGACGGCATAAAGGATGGTATACCAATAGCATTAGGTTATTTGTCTGTTTCTTTTACATTCGGTATTATGGCTGTTAATGCCGGTCTGCCTGTTTGGTTGACTGTCCTTATCTCAATGACAAACCTTACATCTGCCGGTCAATTTTCTGGAGTAGGCACCATAATTTCGGGTGCACCATATATTGAAATGGCTCTCACACAGCTAGTGATAAACCTGAGATATTCTCTGATGTCGCTTTCACTTTCGCAAAAACTAGACAAATCCTTTACCAATCGTCAAAGACTGATCCTCTCATTTGGTGTTACAGACGAAATATTTGCGGTAGCCAGTCAAAAAAGTAATGAGATAAATATAAAATATATGTATGGGCTGATTACCCTTCCCTATTGGGGCTGGGCTATTGGCACATTAATAGGTGCTGTGGCAGGCAGCATTCTCCCAGAATCCCTGTCATCTGCCCTTAACATAGCAATCTACGGAATGTTTATAGCCATTATCGTCCCCCCCGCCAGAAAATCAAGACCTGTACTTGGCGTTATTCTATTATCAGTTGCAATAAGCTTTCTTTTCAAATATATGCCCTACCTTAATAATTTGTCCGGAGGCCTGGCAATTATAATATGTGCCATTGTTGCATCAAGTCTAGGAGCAATATTGTCACCTGTAAAGGAGGAGACCTAAATGAAGCATTTGATTTACATTATAATCATGGCAGGCGTGACTTATTTAACACGAATGCTTCCAATGGTAATATTCAAGAAAAAAATAGAAAGCACTTTTATCAAGTCCTTTCTATACTATATCCCTTATGCTGTTTTAGGTGCCATGACCTTTCCGGCCATACTTTCATCAACCTCATCAGTCTATTCTGCAATAGCCGGAGCAGCTGTGGCCATTATTCTGGCTCTAAAGGAAAAAAGCCTTATAACTGTGGCCATATCAGCCTCTCTTACCGTCTATATTGTAGAACTGATACTTTTTTAATGTAGGACTGGGTAAGATAAGGAACCGTCCCCTGTCTCATTGTCTCACTCTTACTTGTGATAAAGCTTCTTTGACTGATATTGGGGTTCGCAAGTAATATGAACTCCAAGCTTATGGAATACATTCTCGTCTATCCCAGATAAAATAACAGAAGAGTGTGCCTGGCTACCGCGTAATTTAGGCAGCTGCTGCATGGCAAGAGCTGCAGTAGGATTTGTAGCAGCACATATGGATAGAGCAATGAGTATTTTATCAGTGTGAAGCCTGGGGTTTCTGTTCCCCATGTGTTCGGTCTTAAGTACCTGAATAGGTTCAATAACAATGGGTGAAATCAAATGGATATCATGGTGGATTCCACCAAGCTCCTTGAGCGTATTTAACAAGAGAGCAGCTGAAGCCCCTAATAAAGGGGTAGTCTTTCCTGTAATAATTCTGCCGTCATTTAGCTGCAAGGCAACTGCGGGACCTCCCGTTTCCTCTGCCCGTTTAAGGGCAGCATCAACCACAGGGCGGTTTTTGGGTGATATTCCTAGCTGCTTCATCAAAAGCTCAAGCCTGTAAACTTCAGCTTTTTCGGCTAATCCACGCTTTACAGAGCAGAAGGTGTTGTAATATCTTCTGATTACTTCCTGCTTTGAAGCCTCACATACAACATCGTCATCAGTAATACAGAAGCCTACCATATTAACCCCCATATCGGTGGGGCTCTTATATGGCGATTTACCCTCTATCCTTTCAAAGGTAGCATTCAGTACAGGGAAAATCTCAATATCCCTGTTATAATTAACTGACGTTTCTCCATATGCCTCCAGATGGAAGGGATCTATCATGTTCACATCGTTTAAATCGGTTGTAGCCGCCTCATAAGCGAGATTAACAGGATGCTTCAGTGGCAGATTCCATATGGGAAAGGTCTCAAACTTAGCATATCCTGCGCGGATTCCCCTGTTATAATCATGGTAAAGCTGAGACAGGCAAACAGACATTTTTCCGCTTCCCGGCCCTGGTGCAGTAATTATTATAAGCGAATGTTTTGTTTCGATATAGTCATTTTTCCCGCATCCTTCATCGCTTACTATAAGAGAAACATTTGAGGGATAATCAGGAATAGGATAGTGCTTATATACCTTCATCCCAAGATTCTGGAGCCTTTTTTGGAAGGCATCGGCGGTCTGTTGCGAACGATACTGTGTTATAACAACGCTTCCCACATATAGCCCTATATCACGGAAGGCATCAATTAATCTTAATACATCAAGATCATAGGTTATTCCCAGGTCACCCCTGAGCTTATTCTTTTCTATATCGTCAGCACTAATAGTGATAACAATTTCGGCTTGATCCTTAAGCTGCAGAAGCATCTTAACCTTACTGTCAGGCTTAAAACCAGGAAGCACCCTAGATGCATGGTAGTCATCAAATAGCTTCCCGCCAAACTCAAGGTATAACTTACCCCCGAAATATTCTATCCTTTCAAGAATCTTTTGAGATTGCAATTCTATATATTTGTCATTATCAAATCCAATTTTCTGCATGATAAACTCCCGGCACAATTACATTTTTCTATGAATAAAAATTCTTTTTCTTTCTCAACGATAACACAATGAATTATTCTTTTCAATCATAGGAAACCACAGCAATAATTAACGGGGGTTAATCCGATTCCCCTAATAGTCTTTCAACACCACTCATAAAATCATACCAGTTAACATCCTCCATATAAATACAGAAGACCACTTCGTTAATTTCATTATCCTCCACAAAATCAATAATATTACCTGTTATACTTCTGTTATAGAATCTTGAGTCTACAACATAGATTTCTTCATAGTGGGGAACTAAGAATGGCACAAAAGCATTTCCGAAGGAATCCTTTATAACAAGAATCCTTTTGCCGTTATTAACATCAGTAGTTACTTTGCTCCAGCTTGCACCGCCTGAGCTTATGAATGTAAGATATTTCTTGGTTATATCATCCTTATATTTCAGGTCAATAATATCAGCCTTCTGAGCCTCAGCTCCTCTATAGGTTATAAATTCATGGCTGTTACGGGGCTTGTAGGCTATGAGGTTGTCAGGGTTAGCCTCTAAGCTCTTATCCAATGTTTTGGTGTAGGAGCTACCTAAAAAATCTCCCAGATCTATCTTTTCATACTGGTCAAGGCCTAATGGTCTCTCCCCCCTATTTTCCATAAATGAGGCATAAGCGTAATAAGCACCCAGCGCGGTCCAGTGATGGTCAGTTCTGAAATAAATATACTCATCACTGTGCTCATTAAGGGCATGGAAAACATCTACCGATGATATACTCCTGTCCATTTTACTTTTCAGATAATCCAGTGCATCATTCTGAGAGTCTGTCATTCCTTTATACTTTCGAAGCTGCATAAACTCTGAATTTGTAGGCGGAATCATTGAATATATTTTTACATCATCCCCAAGCCTCTGCTTGTATTTATTTAATATCTCTGCATAGTAATCAAAGCTTTCCTTGTTAAATTTAAACAGCTGAACGGCCTTGCCATCTATCACCATCCAGTATCCCACATTAGGTCCGTCTCCAAAATCTTTTTCCACATCAGGTTCCGGGGTTGGTGTAGGAGTGCTTTCCTTATCTCCCTGAGAAGGAGTATTCTCTCCGGGATTAGGTGTATCAGTGTTATCTATGGGGTCCTTTGTCTCAGGCTGAGGATCTGATGGCTCCGTTTCTTCAGGCGGCTTTTGCACATCTTCATAGGATTTTACGAGAGTAATATCAGGCCCCAATATAGCCAGAGCCTTGTCAATGTCCTTACTTACCATAACTAGATTATCCCTCAAGATGAAGGTGTCGCTGTAGTATTCCTCATAATCCCTTTGGTATTGACCTTCAATTATGCTGGAAAAGAGTAATTGTGGCTTTTCCTTAAGGGCTCTGTTTTCCAAAGCTGATTCTGTCGGCTTATTAAAGTTTAAAAAATTAATAATGCCAAGGACAGTAATAAACAATATAAAAAACAATGTGTCAATTCTTAGCTTCTTCACAGTAAAACCTCCTCGTAAAAATGCCACAAAATTAAAACTTAAAGTACATAAACGGACTATAGGATTGTCCTACAAGATATATTACTGAAATAATAAGTACTATTACATTGAGTATTGGCATTCCATACCGTCTAAGTAAAACAAAGAACTTTGATTTCCGTTCCTTAGCCTTATTGGTGATATATTTAGCTATTGGCGTACATGCAATTAAGGCAATTATAATGAAAATAGCATTATTCCAGAAATAAATGCTTAATTCGGGGCTGGAGAGTGCATGATTCTTTAATCCAAACATTATTCCCAAAAATTCAGCTCCCTGGCTCATATCGGTATGATAAAAGAATACCCAGCCTACCAGCACAGCCACCGCGAGATATATTCTTGAAATAAATGTTGGTATTTTCTCAAACAACTTTAACAAAAATGTTTTTTCAATAAAAATCAGAACGAAATAATATAGTCCCCACAATACAAAGTTCCAGCTGGCTCCATGCCAAAGTCCTGTCAAGGCCCAGACAATGAGTAAATTCCTGAAGTGATGCCTTCTGTTTCCACCAAGAGGAATGTATACATATTCCCTGAAAAAGCTGCCCAGAGAAATATGCCATCTGCGCCAGAATTCTGTTGCTGATTTGGAGATATAAGGGTAGTTAAAATTCTCTTCATATTTAAAACCAAACATACGGCCAAGTCCTATAGCCATATCCGAATAGCCCGAAAAATCGAAATATAACTGCATGCTATACATGAAAATGCCAAACCATGCTCCTAAAACCGGTAGCCTTGAATAGTCCACACCTATAAAGGCCTCCCCGGTCTTTGCTGCAAGTCCTGATAATATGACCTTTTTGCCAAGACCTATAATAAAACGGCTCACACCGTAGTTGAAATCCTTAAGATTTTCGACTCTATTATCAAGTTGCTCAGCAATGTCCTTATACCTTGTAATAGGACCCGACATAACCTGATGAAAAATAGAAACATAAAGTAAAAGCTTGAAGGGAGACTTTTGAGCCTCTGCCTCTCCCCTGTACACATCCACAAGATAAGTAATAATTTTGAATGTGTAAAATGATATTCCTATTGGTAAAGCAATCTTGCTAAGCTGAATATTGGCTCCGGTAATAAGATTAATATTATCAACTAAAAATCCCGAATACTTAAAGAAGCTTAACACTAGAATATTAAGTGTAATTCCAAGTGCCATAAAGGCCTTACCTTTAGAAGTTTTGCTGTGGTTTTCAACCATTAATGCAAAAAAATAGCTGATAAATGTAGAAACCAGCAGCAATAAAATCCATACAGGCTCGCCCCAGGCATAGAAAAACAATGATGAAATAATTAAAATCCAATTCCGGTATGTCCTGTTATTTACTATATAATACAATCCTAAACATATAGGCAAGAAATTGCATAAGAATAATAAGCTTGAAAATACCACCCGATATTCCCCCTTGGCTAACGATTCATTTAAACAATATAAAGCTATCACACATAAGAATACTTTTCAATTGCAATTACGGGCTTATTTTTTGTTTGCAAAAATCCTTCTCTTATTATTGACAAAAGCCGCTTAACAGTATAAACTTACTAGAAATATAGTTATTTGCGTTGATCGGGAAAAATATCACATGAAGAACTCCAGAAAACTTATCATATGCTGAGAGATAAGGTTTAAAGTGTGAGAATAGCTCGCCCGGGAGCTATCTGGCTGAAAAACAATTATTGTAATTGATTATTAGGCTAGGTCGGATGACAACCGTTATCATGTCTGCACATACAAAGTATTATTGACTCATTTATTCTTTGATGTGCTGGTGAGGGGCTGTTTTCACAGCAAAAAGAGTGGTACCACAGAACACGAAAGTTTTGTCTCTTAATATTATGTTAAGGAGCAAGGCTTTTTTTGTATTATTTTAAGTACAGCCAAAGATATTTCCACAAACCGGAAATACTTATTATAACAATAAAAAAATAAGGAGAGAGGAATATGAAAAAAACTTTAGCTATTATACTCATTTTGACACTTACAATGACTATCATGGCAGGCTGTGGAGCCTCCCAAAATGAGAACGAAATTAGAATTGGTATCAACTATGAGCTTACCGGCGATGTTGCTTCTTATGGTCAGGCTTCAGTTGAAGGTATTGAGCTTGCTCTTGAGGAAGTCAACAATGCAGGCGGAATCAATGGCAAAACGATCAGATGGATCAAATATGACAACAAATCAGATAAGTCACAAGCCACCACCCTTGCAACAAAGCTTATGACTCAGGACAAGGTTATTGCAGTACTTGGCCCAGCTACATCAGGAGCTTTTAAGGCTACTATTCCTGAGGCTATGAAGAATAAGATAGTTGTTGCTTCAGGCTCTGCAACAGACGATTCAGTTACTATTGATGATAACGGAGTAAAGGAATATGCTTTCCGTATCTGCTTTACAGACTCTTATCAGGGAACAGCTATGGCGAATTTTGCTCTGAATAACCTGTCAGCAACAAAGGCGGTTGTTATCCTTGATAACAGTAGCGACTACGCTAAGGGACTAGCTACAAACTTTACTTCTACATTTGAAGCTGGCGGCGGCAAGGTTGTTGCTACAGAAGCATTCGTGTCCGGTGACACCGATTTCAACGCTATTATTACAAAGATTAAGGGCGAATCCTTTGATGTTGTCTTTATTCCCGGCTACTATAACGAAGCTGGCCTTATAATCAAACAGGCTCGTAATCAGGGTATCGATGCACCAATCCTCGGCCCTGACGGATTCGGAGCTCCAGAGCTTACCGAGCTTGCCGGTGCAGATGCATTGAATGATGTATACTTCTCCAGCCACTTCTCATCCCTTGACAAGGATCCCAGCGTTATGGGCTTTATCGAGAGTTACAAAGCTAAATACGGTAAGGAACCAGATCAGTTTGCAGCTTTAGGATACGATCTTGCCATGTTCGTAATAGATGGTATCAAGCGTGCTGGAAGTGAAGATCCAGTAGCTTTAAAGGATGCATTGGCTCAAACTAAAGACTTTAAAGGTATTACCGGTTCATTCAGCATGGACGAAAACCATAACCCTGTTAAAGCTGTAGTTGTTGTTGGTATTGAAAATGGTGTACATGCTACAAGCCAAAGGGTTGAACAATAATCCATTTTTGTAGTAGAATCAAGTATAAGTGGGGGTACCATGGTCCCCCCACTTATATCTAAACTTATAGTTACTATACAGTCATTAGTCTATTACTTAAGAACACAATGATTGTCGAAGGAAGGGAAATCATTTGGAACAGCTACTTCAACAGATTATTAACGGAATATCCCTTGGAAGCATATATGCACTTATCGCCTTAGGCTATACTATGGTTTACGGTATTATCAAGCTGATAAACTTTGCCCATAGTGATGTGTACATGCTTGGAGCTTTTATAGGCTATTTTTCCATGACAACACTTAAGCTTGGTTTCCTGCCATCATTATTGCTATCAATGCTGTTTTCCATGATTCTTGGCGTTGTTATAGAAAAGGTTGCCTATAAGCCTTTAAGGAATGCGACCAGAATTGCAGTCCTGATTACTGCAATCGGTGTCTCTCTGTTCCTTGAATATGTTACTATGGCTATTGCAGGTGCAAATGTACGCTCCTATCCCCCATTAACCGGAATTCTTACAGAGTCCTTTAATCTGATGGGTATTACCATTACAATGCAGCAGATTCTGATAGTTACGATAACAGTAGTTCTTATGATACTACTTCAGTTTATTGTTAAGAAAACAAGAATAGGTAAGGCAATGCGTGCCGTATCATTAGACAGTGATGCAGCTGAGCTTATGGGTATAAACGTTAACAGTACCATTTCCTTTACTTTTGCTTTAGGTTCAGCCCTGGCAGGAGCAGCAGGTATTCTGGTGGGTATATACTATAATTCAATTAACCCTCTTATGGGAACGCTTCCAGGAATTAAAGCCTTTGTTGCAGCTGTTTTTGGTGGTATAGGCATAATACCTGGCGCTATGATTGGTGGTTATTTTATTGGAATAGTTGAAGTTTTAGTATCAGGGTACGGAAACTCTATGTACCGTGACGGTGTAGTCTTTGCTATTCTAATTTTGGTTCTTATAATTAAACCATCCGGTTTATTGGGTAAAAATACAAGGGAGAAGGTGTAATTTAAGTTGAAAAAATTAATTGAGACAAACTGGATAAGGAAGCTTATTTCACTTATATTAACCTTCGGTATTATCCAGCTTTTAATATCACTTGACATAATAAATAGTTATTTGCAAACCACACTAGCGACTATTTGCATTAATATTATTTTGGCGGTCAGCCTTAACCTTATTACAGGCTTTACCGGCCAATTTTCCTTAGGCCATGCGGGATTCATGTCAATAGGAGCATATACCTGTGCTCTGATTACCTTAAGGGTTCCCTCTGTTTTAGGCTTTATCATTGGTGTCTTTGCAGGGGCAATCATGGCTGCAATAGTTGGATTCCTTGTAGGCTTACCAACACTAAGGCTCAGAGGAGATTATCTCGCAATAGCCACATTAGGTATGGCAGAAATCATTCGTATTATATTCCTAAATCTGGACAGTATCACAAATGGTGCCGCCGGCCTGCAGGACATTCCTCATTTTACTAACTGGCCCTGGTTGTTTGTTTTTACTGCCGGTACTATACTTATTATTTCTAACTTTATCAAGTCCTCACATGGCCGGGCATGTATTTCTATCCGTGAGGATGAAATCGCTGCCGATGCCATGGGAATTAATTCAACTAAATATAAGGTTATGGCCTTTACTATAGGTGCGTTCTTTGCTGGAATTGCGGGAGCCTTATATGCCTCCACCTTTAATTTTATAGATCCGAAGATATTCAGCTTTTCAAAATCTATAGACATATTGGTAATTGTTGTTTTAGGTGGTCTGGGCAGTATCTCTGGTTCAGTTATAGCCGCTATTCTTCTAGCCATTATTACAACCTATTTACAATCCTTTGCTAATGTCCAAATGATTATTTATTCGCTCCTATTAATCATTATTATGATATTTANNGCTTTAAGCCAAAGAAAAGGAGGGTTTAGAATGTCAATACTAACGGTGAATAAGCTTACTAAATCCTTTGGCGGCCTGACCGCTGTCTCAAATGTAAATATGGAGATAAATGAGGGTGAATTATTAGGTCTGATTGGTCCTAACGGCGCCGGTAAAACCAC